>LFIK01003762.1_pt1 | contig 12299 bp, 17 predicted proteins | sample 643401 | NCBI WGS metagenome assembly LFIK01 (sample SAMN03777447, study PRJNA286221) | soda lake metagenome | biome: soda lake; feature: Kulunda steppe; material: water; isolation source: sample T5-Br brine of Lake Tanatar-5 | place: Russia: Kulunda steppe | collected 2010-07 | reverse complement strand
TGGAGCTACTGCCCAAGCATGTCTGGCTGCTGGAGCCCCCTGCTACAGAGCTGCACCCCCTGGTGTGGGCGGCAGTGTGTCTGGCCGCCTTGACGGTCATGCTGTCGGTCAGCAAGCAGCTGCGCTGCTGCTCTGATCTGGGCCAAGCTACAGGAGTAGTGGACCGAGTCCCTGCCCTCATGTTAGAGGCCATGAAGGACTTTGCGGCCTGCCAAGGCCCACAGAGTTCTGTGGGTGATACCGGGTTAGGACATCCTTTCCTCCGAGCTAGGCCGGGGGGGGGTCTGGAGTGTGTTCTGCTCTAGCGCGCTGGTGCTTCTGTAGTTAGTTCCTAGTCTCGGTTCCCTTAGGAGGTCCCTTCTACTTGCTTTCTTTTGTGCGAGCTCTTAGCCGTATTGTAGCTGAGCCTGAGCTGGCCTGCCCACGGGCCAACTGGTAGCCCTAGCCTGAGCTGTCCTCGTAGCCTTGGGGGCGCCCTCTTAGCTAGTTGGCTTTTCTGGCAGTTCTCCTTTTCCTAGCGTTTTTCAGCTCTTCTGCCTTGCCTGCCTTAAGGACATTGCTGTGTCCGCTCGCGTCATGTAACAAATCAACAAACGAAGTTGTATTTATGATTTTTGTTGCGTATTGAATAGAATGAGTTTTAGAACAGGAATAACCTCCAAAAAGCGTTGCTAATGCCTTTGTGGACGTGTGGAAGCAGACTCTGGTAATAAGAGTAGTACCCTGTTTTTGAGTTGGCATAACCCAGTTTATGGTTCGAGTGCATATGGGATTTTAGTGCAGCTTGGAGATTTGGAAGGTAAGTCAATCTAGGGCTTTGTTGGGGAGCTGCAATGCCAGATTCTTGCTGATTAACTTTATCAACAGCTAGCCAGCTAATATCAAAGAAGGGATTGCCACCAGGGCCTGCAGTGCGGATGGTTGTTTCTGCTGGGAGGCTGTTTCCATGGCAAGCTTGGTATATAGCGAGGGCATCTGCACATTCATTCCCAGCAATTCCGGCATGAGATATTACTTTATAAAGGGAGATGTGGGATTGAGAGTTTCAGATAGTATTAGAAAGAATTTTGAGGATGTCTCCTTGGACATGATGACGGTGGAAAAGGAAGAGGCACATGTTTGGAGCGAGCAACAATTACCAACGTAGTACAAGGCTTTACAAGAATAGCCAGCTAGTCAAAAACTTCGACACCAGGCTGCCTATTTTTAAAACGTGTAAGAAAAGAAGAGTAAAGAGAAGAAAGACTATGTAGGAACTTGAAGATAATGTAGATAATAGCAGAGAGCTAACAGTTGGAAAAATAGTAATGTAAGAAGTTGAGATCATCATGAATGTTCAACAACTTGAAGTAGTAATGTAATTTAGGTGTTTTGCAATGCAAGCACCAAATCGAGCATTTGTGTCTCAATAGCGCCAAATAACATTTCAAGTTAAGAGTTGACCGCCAGCCTGCCCGTTAGGCTGACTGGTCTGTCACATTGGCTGGTCTTTGCTAGGCAGAAAGTATTTCATAATGAGATAAAGTCACTTGACCATTATGCTAATAGACCTCCTAATTCAACATTTTTGCTAGATTTATAGGAATTGCATGCTTTCGTGCAAAATGAGATGCATTTAATATTTCACTGTTAATACTTTTAAGTTCTTTGTGTGCTCCTTCAAGGAGCATGAAGTTCATGCCGAACATTTGTTCCACTTCCATTTTGCATGTCCGACAAAAGAGTCCTTTGCATGCCTTGCCTAATCAGGCTGTCTTACACGTCTTTCAAAGAAGTTCTCGATGGCACAGTGAACTTTGCACTAGTAAGTACTTACTTCAAACATCACTAAGACCTTCTTCAAGAAGGCTGGCTGGTAATGACTAATAGAAGTCACAATTTCTCACTGGTCAAGACACAACCAGAGAGTTGATAAGTTCGAAACTAATGAACCTGGCGTTTAGGCTGTCTGCTTATTCAAACCATAAGTGACTTGTATCCTCCAGATGAGCTCATCCTAGGCTTGTAATTGACCAAATGGTTCCAACTTGGAATGAATAGAATCATTGGGATGACTCCTTCTGGCAGTCATTCAAATGAAAGAAGAAACTTTCTTGAAGCTTAAAGAAATGGTAAATACAACCATAATCATTCTTGTCAACCATTAATGATTGATATTCTACCAGACAGACCGTCTGCCATTGATCCTCAGCCTCAGCTAGCTGAAGCGCTTGGGCTATCATAGCCTGATGGATGTCCTTTCAAATCTTGAATGTAACTAGTAAGGCTAGCCCTTAAGGAAGTTTCAATGAGAGCAATATATCTCCTTTGGATGGCCTGGCTAAAGCACACAAATGTATGCCCAGAGTCTGAATGCAGTAGCTTCAGACACGTCAGTAAGGGTTGCGGTTGAAGAGCGGTTGAAAGCGGTTGAAATCCAGATTTTCAACCGCAGGGTTGATTTCGCGCTTGTGGTTGCTATGCGGTTGAACAATTTTCAACCGCACTTCAACCGCACTTCAACCGTGCCAGGAAGTTTCTTGTGCAGGCTTAGAGACTTTGTTAGCTAAGCAGACACCAAAGGCCTGGACTTGTTCGTGTATGCGTGCCTGGAATGTTGTGCCTAAATTTCATGATGCCTTGCTTACCTTTTCTATGGCTTTGGTTGCATATTTGGCTCCAGCTAAGCTGCCCTTGTTCAGCAGATACAGCTTTGTAACTGTACCTGACCTGACCTTGAGCTGTATAAATGGGATGGGATCTCATGATGTGTCCACTTTTTTAAACCAGAACAACCATAAACTTCCTTTTTTCCTTCATGAATTAATCGCTTTTTATGAGCAGGCTAGCAGTCGCAATTCTTGACTGAAGGCCTTATCCTTGTAAACCTTGTATAAATGGGATGTAGGCACTAAACAATTCCTGACCGTCTTAGAGGAAGCACAAGTTATAGTAGAACTTAACATGGGGCAGGGGGGTCTTAAAATTGAGCCACTACCAGCCCTTGGGGCTGTATCTTCATGAAAGTTAGTTTCAAACAAGTGCAGCAAAATATCCTTACAACTGAAACTGTGAGTTGCAAGTGTCCTTAGTGGTGCTTAATAGTCAATGACAAATCGCTTGCAATGTCTACAGAGGACGATTGTGATGCAGCAGGAAGCTTGCCAGAGATTCAAATACTGTGCTGATATCGGGTCTAAGAAGTTGACGCATACCATGATGCAAACACCAGGCAGGCAAAACATCACAAGTCAATTCACCGTTGAGAAATACAAAGAAATTCAAGAACTTGAGTGAAGAGCTTCTTTGGTGCAAAGAAAGAGGCCCAAACGTGCTGTGAAGAGGATTTGAGCAATGACCAGGCTCAGCACTTATCATTGAAAACACAACTCCTCTCGTTAGGAGAGCCACCTGCACGATTGAATCATCTTTAAGAACCCAAAGCCATTCATCCAGGCTTGAAATAAAGTACAACGGCTCAAGGAGGGCTTGGCTTGTGCTTCTGGTTCTGGTGCATCTAACACAAAAGCATTTCCAGCGCCACCAGAGTGAGCGACCTCATCTTTAAGGTACAATGCAAAGCCAGCCAAACTGGCAAAGATTGAGTAGACTTTGCCCATGCCATGCCATATGCTGTGCCTCACAGGAACCTTGGCCATGCCATACCACATGCTGTGTCTCACAGGAACTTTAGCTGCACCCTTGAGCGCAACGGGGCAGCTGCAGCAAGCGCCAGCCTGTTGCCAAGTTTGAGGGGGGGCCACTGCAGGGGCCACCCCATCTCGAGTGCAGGGGGCCAGCTGCAGCATGCGGAGCCACATCTTGAGCATGAGGGGCCGGCTACAGCACGTGCTAGCCAAGCCAGAGGCATGAGGGGCCAGCTACAGCACGCGCCAGCCAAGCCAGAAGCCCAATGCGAAGGAGCACAGGCTTGGCAAGCCCCACGACATGCACCAGATGCTGACGCGCTTGCATGTCATGCTCACATCTTGCAGCCCAAACTCCCTGAGCATGAACAGGCAAGGCAAGGGTTAGCATGCTCAGCATGGGCGTGAAAAGTCCATCCTGTGCTTCATTGCCAGGACTTGGAGATTAAGGAAGGCAGGCAGCAAGCAGTGTGGCCCACTGGGCATCCCAGTCACTTTAGAGGCAGGCCACAAAGCTCCAGGGCTTGGACCGGGAAATGAAATTAAGTGAGGCAAGCAGTGAACAGTGTTGCCTTCTAGGACAGGTGAGAAAAGCGGCAGCTCACGATGCTTCAAAGCTCGGACACAACGAGAGCCAGGCAGCAGGGTTGCGTCCTACCTGTCAGCGTTAAGATCCAGCCTTGCACGGATAGACTGCGAGACTGTACGCCCAAGTGTTTGCCAGTTAAAGTTCACAAAGCCATAGTATGCAAGCACCTGCACAGGCACGTGCTTTGTACTGATGCCTTAATGGGGGTACCTTGCCCGAGCCTAATTGTCAGCATGTGCATTGCGTGCTTGCGGCAATGAAGCATGTGCCCGGCAGAGCAGGAGACAGCCCAGACGCCCAAAGGCGTGAGAGCTGCAAGCTCTATCAGTGCGAGCGTTGAGGCCTGCTCTATGTGTGCTGACTCTGCGCGAGCTCTGTTTGAGCGGACTGCACTATCTATCCCGCTCTCTCTCAGCGACTGCCATGAGGACTGTGCTCTTTCAGAGCAAACCATGTGACTCAAAGCACAAAGAAAAACAAGGGGCTCGGAGGCGCGTTTAACATGGATACATGATGGTCTTAGCTGGGATCCCAGCCAGCAAACTGGTGCGCCCTCGTCAGATCTGACAGGTGACTGGATCCACAGCTACTGCGCTGGTCCCTCACTGCTGCTTGTTTTCAGGGTGTGACACACATTCCCTTGAATGCAAGCAGAAGCTTCAAGTTTACGGACAGGGAGTGCCCTCTGGCGATTACTTACATTGATGCCCACAAAGACGAGGACAAGCGCAATGGCGATGGATGTGCCCACGGTCTGCACAAACAGGCGTATGAACATGGGATGATGTCTGACAATGAATGCAAAAGGCATGATAGCCAGGTTGTCTGCATTCCGGTGAACAAACAACACAACAGCAGGCTCCCTCTAGCCTTTGCAAAGGGGCGTTTGTGGCTTGTGAACGCAACTGTTGGAGCATCAAGCACAGCATTAGACCAACTGGAAAACCAAAGCAGAACTATGCACCTTCAATCCAATGGCAGTCAGAGCTCCAAAGAGAATGCCGAGGCCGCAGTTAGCAATAGCACTATACAGCTTCCGGGCAGCACTCCTCCACCACTGCTCTTCTTCATGAACGCTGCGTGCTTGCTCAGGCTGTATCAATGGAGCACCCTGCTCCGTATCCGTCATATCAGACATTGTAACCAGTAAAGGGTCAGCAAGAAGGTCTCTTCAGCCCTCAAGTTGCGTTGCGTCAAGGTAAATCAGACTTCAACTCAAATGACATGCTTGAGAAAAAATTCGTATGACAAATGCTCAGCTCAACCAGCCTGAATGCGCCATACACAAAGACGAAGACAATTTAATCCTTAGATAAATTAATAAAAAAGATTTAAGCATTGATTACAGGAGAATTAGAATGATCGAACCCTCCCTTTGAATGTTAATGCTCAAACCCTCCTTGCCTTAACCAGATCTCAGGAGTTTATATCATTTTTCAAGTTGTTTTACTTGTGCGCTGGATACGGGCAGATCCAGGTGGGTGCTCATGGTAGCAACGCATGGTTGCGCAGTGATGCAAGATAGAGGTTTAATTTCAAGATTTTTTCAACAAACAAAAAATGTTGGCACCGGGTTCAATCAGGATCTAACAAATCTGCGAATCCGAAACACGTCTTTTCCTCCTTGCAGTCTTAATTGTGCAGCCTCTGCCTCAGCTTCTCCATGACAAATATAGCATTTTAATAGCTCTATGCTATTCTTTTACAATGTGCAAGCGCAGTGAGGTCGTAAAAAATGTCAACAGTACCAATCGTTTGGGAAGTCAACCCAACTGCAGGCCTCCTCCAACGGCACGCACAAATGATGCCGTGGATAACTTTCATAAGAATAAATGTAAAACGGATGGGGGGGAGTAGGTGGAGTGAGGATCTGAGTCTGACGCTGAATTAAACTCACAGGGTAGGGAGCAGGGCCCCTGCTAGGCAGGGAGCCTGAATCTGCACACCTTACAGCGGAGGGTGGTGGGCCGGAGCTAAAGAGGAGCAGCAGGAGCAAAAGTGGTACCCCTGATGAAGAATGTCCAGGGATGGTTGATGAAAGCTTATGTACACCACCACAATTAGATAAAAGAACAGCTACGCCAACAGGGACGGCCAAAGCGAATACACAGGGACATGTACGTGCCTGGTGCAAGCACCAGGCAGACCCCCGCCATGCATAATTAGATTTAACAAAAAAATACGCGCACTGCAATCTTAAACAGGCAAACGACCCATCCCTGACCTGAGACAATACAATAAATTGAATTCAAAAAGGATCCTTCAAAGAAGACACACTAACCTGAAGAATTGTTCAAAAGGCCAGAAACATCTGCTCTTAGAGATGGATGCTTGATACGTCACGTGAGATACAAAATACATCTCCACTTTAACCACTTTTACAAGCAATCATATTTGCCCTGGCCATTCCGCAAGGGTGGGCAAGCTGCACAAAACCCATGCATCTACTTCTGATCTCTTCAATCTCCAATACTTGACAATCCCAGCCATCCTTGCATCATCTGCACTTAGCATTAGCCACACCGCGAGTATCCACAGAGCATTGCCAGTTGACAGAGCAATCCAGACCATACTGTCTGATATCCCATGATCTCTAACCTAAAGGCACCATGTTGCCGCAGATCACTTCCCAGCGTCGCCGCCAGCCAGCCGCACAAACACGTGCTCAAGCGTGCACTGGCTGAGGGCGTAGCTGGCCACCCCACAGGGATGGCGCGCCGCCTCCATCACCTCAAATAGGTCAGCAAGGCTGCCGGAGCCCCTGTGCGAGTACAGGATGTGGCACTTTTTAAAGTCGATTTCTGGGCATATTCATGTACATGGCACAGATAGCCCTTTCCTGTGCTGTGCTAGAAATCAGCTGCTGTGAGCAAGGGCTAAACTAACTCCACTCTGGCGTGAGGGCTGCACACTGTGGCATACGTCTGTCAGTCCAGCTCTTCACCATGAACACAAACGCTCAATGAACACGATTGCACAGCTCAAGTCCTGCTCTATGCATGCACTTACTACAAACAGGTGCAAGCCCAGTCTTGCTCCATGCCCATAAACTTGCACAGTATGTGCAAACTTATGCACGACCTTGGTGCTTGAATTGACCCCGTTAGAGTGCGCCATACTTCTTGAAAAAGCCAGCTCCAGACCCGCGCCGTGCCATTCTCCTTGAGGAAGCCAGCTTCAGACGCACACCGTGACGTTCTCCTTGAGAAAGCCGGCTTCAGAACCACACTGTGCCCCACTGCCTCTGCCCACCCATTCATTCAACACTTGCACACATCCTTGCCCATCACCACCCACCTGGAAATGGCCAGCTCTACCACCACCGCCCATCCACCTCGCCAACATCACCCTTGCTTATCACCACCCACCTGGGGATGGCCAGCTCAAGGCGCGCGCCATCGCTCTCCACAACCCTTGCCCCAGGGCACACAGCCACCAAGCGCTGCACCAGGTCGCAAGCACGCTCATCCAGCACTGTGTCAGCTGCCACTGCGTCCCTCATGCGCAGTCCTTCTGCTGTGCTGGCTAGGCCAAAGCCAAGGGTGGCTTGAGTGGGAGGGACAGGCGCGCCGCTGCCTGCAATTTCTGTGAAAAGACAATGACAGGCGGCTCTGAACATGGCATCACACACAGTGGGGTGCAGCCTCCATTATTGAGTCGGATACTGCCGCAGGTGGGGGAATGGCGCCTGCAGCCTAGGAACTATGCCGTGGTAGCCTGTCTAATTGCGCACCCTGCCTGGCTGCAATGCTGCAGACCCTCCCCTTGGGCATCTTTCTTCCCTGGGTTCTCCCGTGGCAAATTACGCCCCACTGGCAGCCAATCAAGCACCATTCCCATGCATACTTGCTTTTGGAATTCGACATGCCCACTCGCCAAAAGCAGCATGCTGGCCTTGCTACAAGAAAGTGGTTTGTGGTTGCAGAGGCTTTGACCTGCCTGCTTGCTTGCTTGTCAAGCATGAATGCATGCTCAGGGGCGTGTGTTGAGAGCTGGATGCTCAATGGATCAAGCATCACTGCTTGATGTTTGGGTTATCAATGTAAACAGTGGTGCCTCCATGTATCCCCAACAAAAACTCACCAGAAAGGGATGGGGATGACTGAAGGCGCGCCTCCAGCATATATCCACCCCCAAAGCGGCTCTTCAAGTGCTGAACACTGCCAATGCAGCGGGCCTGGCCCTGTATAAGAAATTGTTAGGAAGCACGGTGCAGAAGTTGCATGAGACAAGAGCAAGGTTAGCGTCAGATGTGTATCCTTGCACAAGGCGGCATTGAGCATTAGCTATGGGCAGTAAGCATTCATCCTCCCAAACAGCACACATGCACAAGAAGAAGCCAAATGCAGGAGGAACAATTCAATTTAACAAGTCAATCTTTGTCAGTGAGCCTACTCTGAGTGCGTTTTCACAAAGTGCGTGCTTAAAGTGCGAGCTATGAGTCAGGTCAGAATACCTGTCTAGCAAAATACCTGTCCAGCAGTGATACATGAGCAGCAAGAAAAACATTTATCATGTGCAGGAGTGATACACGAGGAATCAACTCCGAACACCACAATCATGCTTCTTGTCCCTGATAGAGCACAGTTGATGTTAGACAGCTGCGTTTCATCATCCTGGAGGCCAGGCCTGGGCCTACACTGCACGCGCATGCCCATACAGCACCTCGTACTCACCCATAATGAACACACAAATTAATTAAGGGAACCAGCCGATGCAAATGCAACCTTGAGTACACAGGTGCCTTTGTGTACCTGGGACATGATGGCCAGGCGTCCACACAGCGCCTCACACTCCTCCATGCTGTGGCTGGTCAGCACCACTCCTCGGCCTGCAAACACGCACAACCCATGCAACCATGCGCGTTTTAGCACTCTGAACAAAAGCATCTTGCTCAACAACACAACCTGAGCTACATATACCAGTCCTGTTTGCCCCAAAGGCGCTTTTTGACCCGACTGCAGTGTGGGAGAGTGAAACAGAGCAAGTGCATGCTGCAATACCACATCCGAGAACGAAAGATACCAACAAAGAGCTGCAGGTTGGTATGAATAGCAACATCTTGGCCTCTGCACTGAGCATGTGGGGACAGCATAGCGCGGCCCATTCCATAAGGAATTTTCCCCATACATTACAAATAAACTGCAGATCAGTACAAGCAACACCATCCTGGCCTCTGCACTGAGCATGTGGGGACGGCAGGAGTGAGGCCCGTTCTGTAAGGAATCCCCCCCATTCATTACAATAAACCGCGGATCAGTACAAGCAACAACATCTTGGCCTGCACTGAGCATGTGGGGACAGCAGGAGTGAGGCCTGTTCCGTAAGGACAACCCAACCTAAAACACCACCCTCCGCTCTCTGCCCACTTGCTTGGTTCCCCCTCTGCTGCGAATTATGCTGCGAATCCACCGACCACCTGGCAGGGGCGTTGCGGGCGGAACATACCCTCACCCCGCTTCTGAGCACATGGAGGCCCTGCAGTGCGCGCAGGGGGGCTATGGTGTGCCCCTGCCCCCAGCTCTCACCTGCTTCTGAGCACATCGGGCCCTGCAGTGCGCGCAGGGGGGGCTACGGTGTGCCCCTGCCCCCAGCTCTCACCTACTTCTGAGCACATGGAGCCTTGCAGTGCGCACAGGGGGGCTACAGTGCGACCCTGACAGTGTGACACCCCCCTCCCCCGCTCTCACCTGCTTTGAGCACGTGGGGGCCCTGTAGTGTGGACCACATGGCCCGCCGAGCTCCTGGGTCCAGGCCCGTGGAGGGCTCATCCAGCAGGGCAACGCGCGGCTCCCCCACCTGGCGCAGTTGCGAGAAGGCAGCAGTGATGGGTCGCACCGCAGGCGGCCGTGGGACTGCAGAATGGCAACTGTGCGGTGGTGGTGCGTGGTGGCAGCATACCAGCAGCTGTGGCGACACCAGGGCTGGACAGAGGAGCACATGAATGGCTGGACAGAGGAGCAAATGAGCGGCCATGAGTGGCTGGACAGACGAGCACATGAGTGGCTGGACAGAGGAGCACATGAGCGGGCATGAGTGGCTGGACAGATGAGCACATGAGTGGCTGGACAGTGTATGAAAGTGGACTTGGGAGGGGAACGCCAGCAGGCATCTGGTGGCCAGGTCGGGGAATTGCAGTTGCGCAGGGCACTGAGCCCAAACAAATTTAAGCCAACCTAGTGTTTGAGCATAGGCATGCACATACATGGCCTTGCAATCAAAGTGCAGTTAGATAGGCTTGAAAGCTTGGGCTTGCAGCTTGGCGATGCCAAATGCTTAAGGTTGGGCAGTAATCTTGCTGAGACTCGCAGATGACGAGATTCGCCGACACTTGGCGTGTCTCGTTAGGGGATGGGGGAGACCCTCGTCAGTGAGGAGTGTCACCTTAACAACATGGTGATTACTGACTATCAGCAAAAGTAAACCAAGAATCCTCCAAACTTCCAATACATGTTGTTAAAATATAAATGTGGTTTTTAGTAAGTAAAGTAAGGGATGAGGTATTGCAGGTGCTGACGGTAATGACGAGCTTGGAAACAACTGACAGGGTGATGGAAAGGATTAATCATTCTTCCAGGGAGCTAGCACCTTGCTGATGTCACCTCACAAAGTGAGAAATGATGGGAGTAGAAGGGAGAAACGTTTTCCAACCCCCGCGCGTCAGCCTGGCCAGTGAGCTCCAAAGGAATTACATGCATGCATGCGCAGCTGCCCATGCCACAGTGCAGCTGATGCGCCACCCATGGTTTGTACCTGCACCTCACAGCTGTGCCAGTGAGCAAACTGGTCATTTTGGCAGCTGCACTCTGAGCACCACAGCTGTTCTTTGAGCACTCCAATCCAACATTTTGGAGCGCGCACAGCACATCTGCTGAAGCATCCAGGACTTAATAAAGGATGTCTTGCAGCCTGCAGCTACTCAATAAGAATATCTAGTTTGCCTAAGAACGAGCTGCGGGACAAAAAGCTGGAAGGGGGAAGGGACGGGGAGGGAAGAGGACGGAACAGCACGTAACTCATCCCGATGTCTGGGACACCTGTTCCTGTAAAATTAATTTGTTTCTAAATACATTGAAGCGACCTGAAAATTCTCAGGTCAAAAGGAGGCGCCTTTGAAAGGCAGTTCCTCTAACAATAATCTCCCATCTAGGTCCTTTCTATCTACAACGAGTCTTGCCGAGTCTCACCGAGTCTCTGGCTGATCAGACCACCCTTTTTACCCATCCTTTCAAATGCTCATTTATTGTTCTTAGCCACATGCTTGATATGACAGATCCTTCGGAGGATTGCAAGTGTTTATATGCGGGCTGGAGCCGTGTGTGAATGGCAGTACAGAATTTGGGCACAATCCATTGCTGCAGACTCCTCAACAGCATCCTGAAAATTTCAAAAAATTTAAGCAACAAGCATGCATGGTGATGCTGGAGAGCTTCATCAACAGTTGCAAGCAGTCAGCTTGTACTTCGCATTTTTTTGAGTCATTTCATTCATAATCAAGCCGTGAATCATGCTTGCAATCAGGCATATCACTCATGCAATGTATGCACACCCACCAGCGCCACTGCCAGCGCCAGCTTGCGCCTGCTGCCGCCCGAGTAGTTGCCGCACGCTGTGTCAGCAGACGTGAGCCCCACGTTACCCTTCCTCCTCCGCGCGCCAGGCCCCCCCTGCCGCCTGCCGGCGTCCGCACGGCTCCTGGCCCCCCTTGCACCAGCTGAAGCGCCTCCGCCACTAGCAGCAACCTCTGCTCTGTCAGGCAGTGGCAGAGTGTCATCCTCGCCAGCTGCAGCGCCTGGGCGGGTGTCACCACCAGCACCGTTACGTCTTGCCCGGCCGCCGGCCCCATGTCCGCCAAGCAGGCTGCCTCCCTTCTGGGCTAGCGTCGCCGCCCCTTGCAGCACGCTCTGCACACAGCCAGGGGTGTGATGAAGGGGGGGAAGTGGCTGCGTGATGTTCTGTATCTCCTAAGGTCCCAATTCTAACACCACTCTTCTGGTATCTCCTAAGGTCCCAATTCTAACACCACTCTTCTGGTATCTCCTAAGGTCCCAATTCTAACACCACTCTTCTGGTATCTCCTAAGG
>LFIK01003761.1_pt1 | contig 12300 bp, 10 predicted proteins | sample 643401 | NCBI WGS metagenome assembly LFIK01 (sample SAMN03777447, study PRJNA286221) | soda lake metagenome | biome: soda lake; feature: Kulunda steppe; material: water; isolation source: sample T5-Br brine of Lake Tanatar-5 | place: Russia: Kulunda steppe | collected 2010-07 | reverse complement strand
GCGGGTGGTTCGGGCGGGTGGTGCCGGGTGGCAACCGGCAGCGCCCGCGCTGGACCGGCCGGGCGAGATCGGCTCTCGGGCGTCGGCTGTGGTTGGTCCACGGCGTTCGGTGGACCTGTCCTCAGCTATGCCGTGGAGCAATCGATCCCGGATCAGGCACACCCGATGGTGTCGGAGGTCCGGGAACGGCCTGACAACGCCCCCCGCGGGACCGGTGACCTGCCGGTGCCGCATCGCTGCCGACGGGCGTTGCAGGCGTTCGTCCACAGGGCCAGCGGCAGCGCATCCACCCGCCGGCCGGATCTGCGGCAGCATCCAGGCCGCCCACCCCGCGGGCAGCGACGCGCAGCGGTCGAGAGAGAGGCTCCGTACCAGGGGCAGGAGGAGGCAACGTCGACGTGGTCGAGCCACCCGATCCTGACCCTGACGCACGGGCTGCCTCCGGGGTGTCCGCTTCGTCCCTGCGGGCCAACTCCCCGCGGTCGGACTCCCGCGCCCTCGAACGGCTCTCCCGCGTGGCTCGACGGCAGTTCGGGGTGGTGACCACCCAGCAGGCCAGCGGGGCCGGAGTGACCTCTGCGGTGTTGCGGGTGCTGGTGGCGCGCGGTGTCCTCGTGCGCCGGTTCCGCGGCGTCTACGCCTTCGTCGCCACACCCGACAGCCGGGAGGCGCGGTGGTTGGCGGCCCAGTTCGCCATCGGCCGCAGCGGGATCCTCTCGCACACGACCGCAGCCGCGGTTCACGGCCTGCCCGTAGACGGGACCGATCATGGCATCCACGTCACGGTGCCTCGGCGCTCCCGCACGATCCCGGCCGGAGTGGTCGTCCACGAGTCACCCGACACCGAGGTGCCGACCGCCCTCCGTCGCGGTGTGCTGCGGGTCACCTCGGTGGCGCGGACGCTGTGCGACGTGGCAGGTGTCGACCGGGTGGCCGACCCGGCGTTGCGTCGGGTCGTCGCCGCGGCGGTCCGCTCTGGGCAGGTGTCCGTCCTCGAGGTGCGACGCGAGGTGGCTGTGCGTGCCAGGTTCCCTGGACGGGCGGCGCTGCGCCGGGCGCTCGATGAACTGTCACCGCTCGAGGCCGAGGCCCGAGGAGAGCTCGAGTCGCTGTTCCTCCGCGTGACGACCCGTGGCGGCGTTCCCCCGACCGCGATGAACCACAGGGTCACCGATGCGGACGGCCGTACCCGCTACCTCGATGCCGTCTGGCTCCCCGAGGGTGTCTACGCGGAACTCGACTCCAGGCGGTTCCACGGGACGCTCGTGGACTGGCACGACGACCAGCGGCGTGAGAACGCCGTCAGCCTGGCCGGGTTCCCGATCTGCCTGCGCTTCTCCTGGTGGGATCTCCAGCACCACCCGGAGTCGGTGATCGACACCGTGCGACGGGCTCTGGCCACCGTGGCGTGAACGCGTCGGCGCCTGCTCGCTGCCGTGCGCTGATCGTGGCCCGTGGCCGGCAGACCGTTGCTCGACCGCCGTCTTGTGCCTGGTGCCGTCTTGTGCCTGGTGCCGTCCATTGCTCCACGGCGTTGCGTGGACCCGTGCTACTGAACGCCGTGGAGCAATCGCCGCGGCGCGCGCGATGGGCATCGTGCCGTGTCGGATCAACAGCAACGGGGGTGGGCTCGATCCGGATCCACGGCGCCGGGCTCACCACCTATTGCATGTGCTGGTTGAGCACCCGGGTTCGCGCCGGACAGCCTGGGCCGCGATACTCCCGCCTATGCCGCTGTTCGCCCGCAAGCCCGAGCTGCCCGCCGACCTCCACGAGGCATGGCGGGCCTTCCTCGACTGCGCGGAGGTCATCGAGGGCGGCCGCCGGGTCCTGCTCGGGGTGCTGCCCACCGGACGGGTGGAGCCCGCACCGGTCGGCGTCGGGACGGACGCCGTCCGCAGGGCCATCACCGACGCGCGCGCGTGGATGCCGAGGTGGCGCATCGAGCAGATCGAGGACGACTGGCAGGACTGCTACGAAGCCCTCGACGAGGCGGAGGAAGCCTGCAACGAGGTGGATGAGGTCGCCGGGACCACACGCGAGCTGGAGGAACTGCTCGAGGTGGTCCAGGACGTGATCGAACCCCTCGACGTGTTCGCCGACGCGGAGCGTGCCTGGCGGCGGACGTGGAAGCTGCCGCGGGACGTCGGTGGAGCCGACCCGGGCGGAGCGCAGTGATGGCGCTGGCCGATCCGTAAGCCGCGTGGCGTCGGTCGGGCGTAGGCGACGGCGCAGCACCGAGGACGGGCGCAGCGCCGCCCGGAGAGGGCAGGACGTGGAGCAGCAGGCCCGGCACCAGGATGGCCAGGAGCCCGAGGTCCCCGGGGACCACGGCTACCCGCGGTCCGAGGGCGACGCCACGCAGGACCAGGACCACCGGGGCCGCGGACGTGCGCGCCGCACGCCGGTCAGCTACGCCGACGCGGGTGTGGACCTCGACGCCGCGGACCGCAGCGTGGCGATGCTCGGCGACATCGTCCGCCGCGCCACGCGCCCGGAGGTGCTGGGCGGTATCGGCGGCTTCGGTGGGCTGTTCGCCTTCGACGCGGCCCGGTACCGGGAGCCGGTGCTGGTCAGCTCCACCGATGGTGTGGGCACCAAGGTCGACCTCGCCCGCCAGCTCGGCGTCCTCGACACCATCGGCCAGGACCTGGTCGCCATGGTGGTGGACGATCTGGTGGTCACCGGCGCCGAGCCGCTGTTCTTCAACGATTACCTCTCCGTGGGTTCCCTCGACCCGGACCGTGTCGCGGACCTGGTGCGTGGCATCGCCGACGGCTGCGCGTTGGCGGGGTGCGCACTGGTGGGGGGTGAGACCGCGGAGCACCCCGGCCTGCTCGGGGCGGATGAGTTCGACCTCGCGGGCTTCGGCGTCGGGGTGGTTGAGCGCGCGGAGATCCTCGGCCCGGACCGCGTGCAGCCGGGAGATGCCCTGATCGCCCTGCCGTCCTCCGGCCTGCACAGCAACGGCTACAGCCTGGTCCGGCGCATCGTGGCCGGCCTCGACCTCGCCGCGGACCACGGCCTCGGCGCGCCGCTCGGGGAGCTGTTGCTCACCCCGACCCGCATCCACGCGGCCGACTGCCTCGCCCTCGTCGACAGCGTCGAGGTGGAGGTCCACGCCTTTAGCCACATCACCGGCGGTGGTCTGCCCGGCAACCTGCCCAGGGTGGTGCCCGACCACCTCGCTGCGGCGGTGGAGACCTCCAGCTGGCAGTGGCCGGAGCTCGTCACGTGGCTGGCGGAGCAGGGACCGATCGACGAGGCCGAGGTGTGGCGCACCTTCAACTGCGGTGTGGGCATGGTGGCGGTGGTGTCGGCGGACACGGCTGCGTCCGCCCTGGAGGTGCTGCGGTCGCGCGCGGTCGCCGCGTGGCGACTCGGTGAGATCGTGGCCCGCGACCATCACGGAGCCGGTGGTGACGGTGCCGGCGACGGGGTCCTGCTGCGGGGGTGACCTCCGCCGGACGGACGGTGGTGGTCCGGTTGCTGCGCACGTGGCTGTTCGGCACTCTCGCGAAGGGTGCCCGTGAGCTGCTGCCCAGCGCCTGTAGCGCGGTTGCTGAGCGGCATCCGAGCAGCATCTCAGCGGAACCCGGACCGCGCCGCTCATGGCGGCTCGTCCACCGCACCAGCGACCTCAGTACCCGATCAGCGGAGCGCTGCACCTCCATGCGACCACGCACCCTCCTCCTCGCAGCCGCCACGACCCTCGTCCTCGCCGCCTGCGGCGGTGGTGAGGAGGCGGTCCTCGACCAGGACGACGCGGCGCCGCCCGCGGAGGACGCGGACGAGGCGGTGACCGACACCGAGGACGGCGACCCCGACGCTGCCACCGAGGACGATGAGGATCGCGCCCAGTTGGACACCGACGACACCACCGTCGACGCCGGGACCGGTTCCCTCCCGGAGCAGTGGCCCGAGGAACTCGCGCTGCCGGACGTGGACGATCGCGAGATCAACATCGCCAACTTCGTGGAGATGGACGGCCAGGGCGTCATCCAGGCCAACGTCACCTTCCCCGGCGAACTGGACGACGCGCGTGGCTACTTCGAGTCACTGGAGGGCGCTGGCTTCGAGGTGGAGATCACCGAGGACCTCGACGCCGCCCTGCCCCGCATCGATGCCGAGGTGGAGGGCAACGGCTGGGAGGGCACCCTGATCGCACAGGACGGCCCCAACATCATCGTGGACTACCAGCTGACGAGCCGGTGAGCGCGTACGCGCGAGCGGTCCGCAGGACGTGATCGCTCGCGTGGTCTGCGCACGCACACGACCTGATCGGTCGCGGAGAGCGCACGCAGAGATCCGCAGCGCGACCACACCGTGCCGAGACGGCGGATCCGTGCGACGATGGCGTCGGACGGACGTCGCCTCCCCCCGGGACATCGCGGGACCGAAGCGGCATCCCGCCACCACGGCGGGCCGTCTCACGCCCGGGGGGGAGGTAGCCGATGGACACGTTCGCTGTCCCGCTGGCCGCGAACCTCGTGCTCGCGGTGCTCGCTGCCGGGTTGGTCGCCTCCCTCGGCGGCCTGCTCTGGACGCTGGTCGCGCTCCGGGGCCGTCGTCAGGCACTGGAGGTCGAGCGGACCCATCACGAGGCCACGCGCGACCAGGTACAGCGCCTCGAGACCTTGGAGCTCATCGCGCGCAAGCTCGCGGGTGTGCGCTCCGAGCGGGCGTTGCTCGAGGTCACCGCCGAGGCTGGTGTGGCGCTGCTCGGTAGCCGCGAGACGGCGGTGGTGCTGCGAGCAGCGGATGATCTGCTCGTCACACGCAACGCCGGCACGCAGAGCCACGACGCGCACGCCGTACACGAGCTCGCGCAGCACGCTCTGGAGCGCCGGTCGACGGTCCGTGAGGCCACGCGCGATCATCGTGACCGTGCCTACGACGGTGGCTCCATGGTCGCCACCCCGCTCCGCGAGGGGGAGCGGCTGTTGGGCGCCCTCGTGGTCCGCACCGCACCGGCGGCGGGTGGGTCGGGTTCCGTGGAGCCGCTCCTGATCGAGCGGCTGGCGCCCCACGTCGCGCACGCAGCGGCGCGCCTCGATGCGGTCACGGCTGCATCGACCGGCTCCGGCCCGGGGCATGTGCCATCCCCGCCGGGCCCCGGCCCGGTGGCCTCCCCGGTGGTCACCGCCGCGCCGTCCCTCGGTTCGCCGGAGATGATCAGCGTGGCGACCGGGGCGACCCCGGCCGTGGTGCCGGCCGTCGACCTCGCCGCGTTGGTGCGTGCCGCCGCAGCTCGTGTGCGCTCACGCGCAGCGGCGCAGGGTGCTGACCGGCGGGTCGCGGTCCTGGCACCGCCACGAGCCGTGTCGTTGCTGCCCGATGCGGAGCTGACCGCACTGGTCTTCGCCGCCTTCGATGCGGTCCTCGACACCACCGAGCCCGGCAGCAACATCGCCGTGGAGCTGTTGGTGATGGACGGAGGGTGGGAGCTGGTGCTCACCCATGCAGGTTCGGTCATCGAGGAGGAGGGTCTCCTCGTGTCCGGTCTGCGCGGCATGGTCGACGACCTCGGCGGCGGGCTCGACTCCGGTGAGGGCGCCGGCGTGGCCCGGATCCGGATCGAGCTCCCCGATGACCGCGACGCCGTGCAGGTCGGCTCGGCCGCGCATCGGGTCGGCTCGGCCGCGCATCGGGTCGGCTCGGCCACGGACGAGCTGCAGACCACCTGAACGACGCCCCGGCGCTCCACCGTGGGCCGGTGGCGCACCCCCTCAGCCGGCGCCCAACCGGAACCCCGCGAGGCGGCCCACCGCGGCGATCCGCCGCTCCGCGACCCGGAGCGCTGCCACCTCGGTGCTGACGCCCTCGTTGCGGGAGACCTCGATGATGCGGGTGAGGGTGCGGGGGATGGCCTCCGCGCGGCGGCGGGCCCGCTCGGGCGCGTGCCCCGCGGGGTGCAGCTCATCGGCCACGTTGATCACCCCGCCGGCGTTGACCACGTAGTCCGGTGCGTACAGCACTCCGCGCTCGTGGAGGTGTTCGGCGTCCTCGGGGCCGACGAGCTGGTTGTTCGCGCCCCCGCACACCACGGTCGCCTGGAGGCGGTCGATGCTGTCAGCGTGCAACACCCCGCCCAGGGCGTTCGGCGACAGGACGTCGGCGTCCACCTCGAGCACGTCGGTGGGGTCCACCACCTCGACGCCCGGCAGTCCGGCGACCCGGGCCACCGCCGCCGGGTCGACGTCGGCGACGCTGACCTTCGCGCCGTCCTCCACCAGCTGCTCGACCAGGCGGCGGCCGACCTTGCCGAGCCCCTGGACGGCGACGTGGCGTCCGGCCAGCTCGCGGGTCCCGAAGGCCGCGTCGCACGCGGCCTCGATGGCCAGGTGCACGCCGACCGCGGTCAGGACACCGGAGTCTCCCGAGCCGCCCTCGACCGGGTCAGCGCCGGTGGCCCACCGGGTCTCGCGGCGGATCACCGCCATGTCCGCGGGCGTGGTGCCCATGTCGCAGGCCGTCACGTAGCGCCCACCGAGGCTCGCGATCATCCGGCCGTAGGCCCTGAGCAGGGCCTCGGAGCGCAGCTCGGCCGGGTCACCGATGATGACCGCCTTGCCCCCGCCGTGGTCGAGCCCCGCGCACGCCGTCTTCAGCGTCATCGCCCGTGACAGCCGCAGCACGTCGTCGAGGGCGGCATCGTCGTCCTCGTAGGGGCGGAAGCGGGTCCCGCCGATGCCCGGCCCCAGCACCGTGGAGTGGATCGCGATGATGCAGCGCAGGCCGGTGGCGTCGTCGTTGCCGAACACCACCTGCTCGTGGCCCTCGAAGCGTCCGAAGATGCGGGACATCGGCTGGTCCTCTGACGGTGGGGCGCCCGGCACGCGCGGCACGACCGTCCGCGTCGCCGGTGACGTCGGTCCGCTGCAACCGTAGTCGGGACGCACGGACGCGGAGCGCCTGGCTACCGTCCGGGCATGCCCGTGCCCCGCGCCCAACTCAAGGTCTTCGCTCCGCTCACGGCCTACCCCGAGCCGGAGCGGTCCCGCCTCCGCGCCGAGGTGGAGGAGGGCAGGGGCCTGTCGCGCAGCCGCGCCTTCGAGGTGGAGGAACGGCGGCTGCGTGCGGCGCTGCCGACCGGACGTGCCCCCACCTGCGGTCCGGCGGTGCAGGTCCGCCGGGTCGCGGATGAGGTGCTGGTCTGCCCCCTCGACCTGGAGACCCGGGCCGGCGTGGCGTGGTCGGTGTTGGCCAGCACCGCGCCGCCGCCGTTGCTGGAGGCCGCCCTGCCCGGCCCCGGTGCGCAGGCCCGCCTCGAGCGGGCTGCAGCCGGCATCCCCCAGGTCCTCGACCACCCCTTCCACGCCCCGCTCCACTGGTTCCTGGCCTTCGCGCCCAGCGAGCAGCGGTTCACCGACCCGCCCGAGGGCCGCGGTCCGCGGCTGGCGCACCTGACGACGGTGGGGCAGGCCGCCAGCCGCATCGAGCGGGTGCTGGAGGTGGTGGAGGAGGTCCTGCTCGATGCCGAGGAGGTGGTGCTCGCGCTCGCGGAGCTCGGCGTGTGGCTCGACGCCTTCGACCCGCTGTCGTTGCTGGAGCTCGACCACGGCAGCGCCGCCCGGGCGCGGGGCGCCGCGGCGCTCAAGCGTGACAGCACCTGCGCGCAGCTGTGGCGCGCGGTGGAGGCGTTGGAGGAGGGCGACGACCACGCGGCTGCGGTGGCCTACGCGACGGCCCGGGCGGGCTGGTCCCGGGAGCGTGGGCTGGCCAGCGCGAGCTGAGCCGCCGCCGGCGGATCGCAGCGGCGCAGGCAGGTCCCGGGAGGCTCAGCTCGCCCGGTGGGTGAGCGCGCCGGTCCCCGCCGCGGTCGCGCGCGCCAGCACCTGCGGTGTGATGTTGCCGCCCGACAGCACGATCCCTACCCGGCGTCCACGGACGTCGAGGTGGCCGGCGAGCACCGCGGCCAGCGCCGCCGAGCCCGAGGGCTCCACGACCTGCTTGGTGGTGGTCACGAGCTCCGCGACGGTGGCCAGCACCTCCTCGTCCGCCACCCCGACCACACGATCGACCAGGGCACGCAGCACCGCCAGCGGACGCGTGCCCACCGCCGTGGTCTGCTGGCCGTCCAGCACCGTGCGGGGGACCTCCACCTCGACGACGCTGCCCGTCGCCAGGGCGTCACGTGCCGCCCGCCGCGCGGCGGGTTCGGCCCCGACGATCTCCACCCCGCCGAGGGCCGCGGTGACCGCCACGGCGCAGCCCGACAGCAGCCCACCCCCACCGATCGGCACGACCAGCAGGTCGAGGCCCGCCACCTGTTCGGCCAACTCCCGACCCGCGGTGCCCTGTCCCGCCATCACGTGCGGATCGTCGAAGGGTGGGATGACGGTCGCCCCGGTGCGCTCGGCCAGGGCGGCGCCGATCGCGGCGCGGTCCTCGGTGTAGCGGTCGTAGGTCACCACCTCGGCGTGGTAGCTGCGGGTGGCGGCAAGCTTCACGCCGGGGGCGTCGGTCGGCATCACCAGGGTCGCGGGGACGTCGTGCAGGGCGGCGGCCAGGGCGATGGCCTGGGCGTGGTTGCCCGAGGAGTAGGCCACGACCCCGCGGCGCCGCGTCGGATCATCGAGGGCGGCGATGGCGTTGTAGGCGCCGCGGAACTTGAAGGCACCGACGCGCTGGAGGTGCTCGGCCTTGCAGAACAGCTGCCCGCCGGTGGCGGCGTCCAGACGGCGGGAGGTCACCACCGGCGTGCGGTGGGCGACGCCCGCGAGACGCGCTGCTGCCCGCGCGACGTCGTCGGCGTCGATGGGCAGCCCGGTCGGGTCCGCAGCCGTCTGCAACTCGATGCCCCGATACCTCGATGCCTCGATGCTCAGTAGATCCCGAGGGCGTCACGGATGCCGTCCGCCACCTCACGTGAGGTCAGCGACTGCACCGTGCGCAGCCGGTAGCGCCGCTCGCCCTCGCTGCCGGCTTCCACCCACGCGTGCGCGCCGTCACGGAGCAGTTCGGCCGCGGTGGTCGCGATGTCGTCGCGACCCAGGTAGCGCCCGAGGTCGTTGAGGTCGCTCAGCGCGGCGAGCCGGGCCTCCTCGTCACCGACGTCGGCGGCGTAGGCCGCGACCAGCAGCGCCGGCGGCTCGGGGTCGTCGCCCAGGCACAGCTCGGCGGTGTGCATCGCCATGTTCAGCTGGCGGTCGAGGTGCGCGGCCCGGGTGAAGGCGGCCAGGCGGGCCGCCCGGTCCGGTCCGGGCTCCTCCTTCTCGAAGCCCCGGAACTCCTTGCGCAGGTCACGCACCCGCTGGTCCGGGGTCACGGGCTTGTTGCTCGCGTTGGCTGCCACCGGCGTGCTCCTCGAGGCGTTCGGGCTCGCGGGCTGTGCCGGTCACGCTACTGCGTCGGCGCGGCTGTGCCGCCGGTGGTGCGCATCACGGCGGATCACGGCGGATCGCACAGCTCCACGGTGCGTGCGCGCAGCTCCTCCGCGGCAGCTTCCAGAGCGGGGTCACGCAGCTGTGCGTCGTCCTCGGCGGCGGCGACCGCCAGCAGCTCCACGACCGCGCGTGCCTGGGGCTCGAGGTCCTCCGGTGCCTGGGCCAGCACCTCGTCCGCGGCTTCCTGGGCGGTGGCCGGTGACCCGGACTCGATGGCGGTGGTCGCCCGGGTGATGGCCAGACAGAAGCGCGCGCGGTCGGTCAGCTCCGCGGTCTGGGTCCGCAGCTCGTCGACGCGGGTGTCCAGATCCGCACAGCCGCTGAGGGCGGTCAGCAGCGCGGCAGCGAGCAGCAGCAACATCGGACGGGGCATCCCGTGAAGGTACCTCCCGGACCGTCCTGCAGGGCAGGTGACGCCCGGGCGCGGCCCGTACCGAACGGTTACCGTTGCCACCCCGGCGGCCCACGGCATGACGCGGCGCAGATGAGGCTCCCGCACGCCGCAGACGTCCCTCCCCGCCCGCCGCCGGCTCGTCCTCCAGGAGGCCCCCGTGGCGAACAACGACCAGCCGATCATCACCGATGGCATCCCCGCGCAGTACCCCGACGTCGACGAGATCGAGACCCGCGAGTGGCTCGAGTCCTTCGACGCCGTCGTCGAGGAGCACGGCGCCACCCGCGGCAGGTTCCTGCTGCTGAAGGTGCTCCAGCGGGCCCGTGAGGCCAACATCGGGATCCCGTCGTTGACCACCACCGACTACATCAACACCATCCCGCCGGAGCGCGAGCCGGACTTCCCGGGCGACGAGGCCATCGAGAAGCGCATCCGCCGCCACATCCGCTGGAACGCCGCGGTGATGGTCCACCGCACCAACGTCAAGAACGGCACCGGTGGCCACATCGGGACCTACGCCTCCGCCGCCTCCCTCTACGAGGTCGGGTTCAACCACTTCTTCCGCGGCCACGACGCCCCCGGTGGCGCGGACCACGTCATCTTCCAGGGGCACGCCTCCCCGGGCATCTACTCCCGCGCCTTCCTCGAGGGGCGGCTGACCGAGGCCCAGCTCGACCGCTTCCGCACCGAGGTGGAGGACGGCGGGCTGTCCTCCTACCCGCACCCGCGGCTGATGCCGGAGTTCTGGGAGTTCCCCTCGGTCTCCATGGGGCTCGGCCCCCTCAACGCGATCTACCAGGCGCGCTTCAACCGCTACCTGCACAACCGTGGGTTCAAGGACACCTCGGACCAGCACGTGTGGTTCTTCGGTGGCGACGGGGAGACCGCTGAGCCGGAGTCGCTCGGTGCGCTCGCGGTCGCGTCCCGTGAGGAGCTCGACAACCTCACCTTCGTCATCAACTGCAACCTCCAGCAGCTCGACGGCCCCGTGCGCGGCAACGGCAAGATCATCCAGGAGCTCGAGGGCGTGTTCCGCGGGGCCGGCTGGAACGTCATCAAGGTCGTCTGGGGGCGTGAGTGGGACGAGCTGCTCGCCCTCGACGTGGACGGGGCGCTGGTCAAGCGGATGAATGAGGTCCCCGACGGCCAGATGCAGACCTACACCGCCAAGGGCGTGCCCTTCGTGCGGGAGGACTTCTTCGGCGCCGACCCGAAGCTGAAGGCCATCGCGGACCGGTTCACCGATGAGCAGCTCGGCCGGCTGACCCGGGGCGGGCACGACTACCGCAAGGTGTACGCGGCCTTCAAGGCCGCGACGGAGACCACCGGCGCACCCACGGTCATCCTCGCCCAGACCGTGAAGGGCTGGACCCTGGGTCCGGACTTCGAGGCCCGCAACGCCGTCCACCAGATGAAGAAGCTGTCCGCGGAGGCGCTGAAGTCCTTCCGCGACCGGCTGGAGTTCGACGTCAGCGACGAGGAGCTCGAGGGGGACCTGCCGCCCTACGTCCACCCCGGTGAGGACAGCGAGGTGGTGAGCTACCTCAAGGAGCGCCGCGCGGAGCTCGGCGGGTTCGTGCCGCAGCGGCGGGTGTCCTACCCCTCCATCGAGCTGCCCGACCGCAAGGTCTACGACGCCTACAAGCAGGGTGGTGGCACCCAGGACATCGCCACGACGATGGTGCTGGTGCGCCTGTTCAAGGACCTGCTGCGCAAGGGCGACGTCGGCAAGCGCATCGTGCCGATCATCCCAGACGAGGCCCGCACCTTCGGGATGGACTCCTGGTTCCCCACCGCCAAGATCTACGACCACAACGGCCAGACCTACGAGTCCGTCGACCGCGAGCTGCTGCTCAGCTACAAGCAGGCCACCGACGGCCAGATCATCCACGAGGGCATCACCGAGTCCGGCTCGATGGGCACCTTCCACGCCGCGGGGAGCAGCTTCGCCACCCACGGTCAGCCGATGATCCCGCTGTACATCTTCTACTCGATGTTCGGTTTCCAGCGCACCGCCGACCTGATCTGGTCCGCGGCCGACCAGCGTGCCCGTGGCTTCATGATCGGCGCCACCGCCGGGGGGACCACCCTCAACGGCGAGGGCCTGCAGCACCAGGACCGTCACTCCCTGCTGATCGCCCAGTCCAACCCCGGTGTGGAGGCCTACGACCCCGCCTTCGGCTACGAGATCGCGGTGCTGGTCGAGGACGGCTTGAAGCGGATGTACGGCGGCGAGGACGGCGCCGGTGAGGACGTCATCTACTACCTCACCGTCTACAACGAGCCGATCCCCCAGCCGGCCCTGCCCGAGCACGTCGACGAGCAGGACATCGTTGCGGGCATGTACCGGTTCAGCGAGGGCCCGGGCGGGGAGTACACCGCCCACATCCTGTCCTCCGGGACCATCATGAACGAGGCCATCAAGGCGCAGCAGCTGCTCAAGGACGACTGGAACGTCTCCGCCGACCTGTGGTCGGCACCGGGGTGGAACCGCCTGCTGCGCGACGGTGCGGCGGC
>LFIK01003760.1_pt1 | contig 12301 bp, 12 predicted proteins | sample 643401 | NCBI WGS metagenome assembly LFIK01 (sample SAMN03777447, study PRJNA286221) | soda lake metagenome | biome: soda lake; feature: Kulunda steppe; material: water; isolation source: sample T5-Br brine of Lake Tanatar-5 | place: Russia: Kulunda steppe | collected 2010-07 | reverse complement strand
TCGTCGCTCATGAAATAGGGCTTTTCGGCGAAGATCGGTGCCACCGCGATCAGGCTTTCGCGCAGCGTCTTGCGCGCCTTGTCACGTCCCTTGCCACCAGCCAGGATGGCGTCCAGGTGCACGCACCAGTCGCGCTGGATCCGATGCATCCAGAGTCGTGACAGCGCACGCGCCACCGGATAGACCGGCAGCAGCGGAGGATGCGGGAAACGCTCGTCCAGGTACTCCATGATCACCGTGGACTCGTAGAGCACCAGGTCCCGATCCACCAGCGTCGGGACGCTGCCATAGGGATTGAGCTCGAGCAGGTCCTCGGGCGGATTGCCGGCGTCCACATCGACCACGTCGACAGTGACACCCTTTTCCGCCAGTACCAGACGCACCCGATGGCAGTAGTGATCCCCCCCATCAGAATAGAACATCATGGAAGAGCGTTTAGCCACACTCATCTGATCACCCCACAAAGCACTCGAAGCGAAGCATCGCAGGAAGGCCTGCCGGCGCGATGCTTCCACGCAGACAGACCGGCCGGCATCACTGCCGGACCGGCCTGCGATTGGCCGACGGGGCCCGGAGGCCCGTCAGGACAGGACACTGCAATCAGTGCAGATCCTTCTTGTATTCACGCGCCAGCAGGAAGGTGAACACGAACAGGATCGACAGGAACAGCAGGACAAAGACACCAAGCCGCTGCCGGTCCCGCTTGTAGGGCTCGCCCGTGTAGTCAAGGAAATTGACCAGATCGTATACAGCCCGTTCGTACTCCTCGGCAGACATGCGGCCACTGCCTTCCTCGACAGCAATGCAGCCGCCCTCCATCACCGGCAGGGTGGGGTTGAGCGGATCGCGGGCAGAGTCGGGACCACCCTCATCGCAGACCCAGTGCGGCGTGCCCTGCAGCTCGATCAGCGCATGCGGCATGCCGACATTCTCGAACACCGCATTGTTGACGCCGAAGGGACGATCCGAATCCAGATAGAAGGCCTTCAGGAAGCTGTAGACCCAGTCCGGACCATGGACACGCGTGACCATCGACAGGTCAGGCGGAGCCACCCCGAACCATTCGCGAGCGCCTTCGCTGGGCATGGCATTGTTGGTATGCATGCCGATATCGACGTCATCGAACAGCAGGTACTCCCGATACAGATCCTCCGGAATCTTCAGATCCTGGGCTGTCCGGTTGTGACGCTGATGCTGCAGGCTGTGACAGCCCAGACAGTAGTTCATGTACAGCGCCGCGCCACGCTGCAGCGACGGATAGTTGGAATGATCGGGCCGCATCCGCTCCAGCGGATAATCACTGGGAGCGGCAAGGGCCATGAAGGGCGCCAGCAACAGCAGTGCGGCCACCGCCAAATGGGACATGGATCTCATCAGTCGGGAATCCTCTCCGGTACCGGCTTGGTCTTTTCCACTCGCGTGTACCACGGCATGAGCACGAAGTACGCAAAGTAGCCTGCAGTCCCCACCTGAGCCAGGAACTCGTAGACCGGCCCGGCCGGCATCATGCCGAGATAGCCGAGCAGGACGAAGGAGACCACCAGCATTGCGAGCATGCCCTTGGAAATCCAGCCCTTGTAGCGGATGGACTTCACCGGACTGCGATCCAGCCAGGGCAGCATGGCCGGCAGGATCACTGCCACACCCATGACCAGCAGACCCCAGAACTTGGCGTCCACCCCGAACAGCGGGTAAGTGGCGGCCCGCAGCATTGCGTAGAAGGGCGTAAAGTACCAGACGGGTGCAATGTGCTCTGGCGTCTGCAGCGGATTCGCCTCCTGGAAGTTCGGCGGCTCGAGGAAATGCCCGCCGAAGGTGGGCATGAAGAAGACCACCACGCAGAACAGGAACAGGAACGCCACCACCTGCGGCAGCTTGCCGATGGTGTAGTAGGGATGGAAGCGGATGCCGTCCAGCGGCCGACCCTGCTCATCCTTGTGCTTCTTGATCTCGATGCCGTCCGGGTTGTTCGACCCCACGTGGTGAAGCGCCACGATGTGCAGGAACACCAGCATGATCAGCATCAGCGGCAGCGCGACGACGTGCAGCGCGAAGAAGCGGTTGAGGGTGATTTCGCTCATCAGGAAGTCACCGCGCACCCACTCCATCAGCGCCCCACCGACGAATGGCACCGCACCGACAAGCGAAACGATGACCTGCGCACCCCAGTAGCTCATCTGGCCCCAGGGCAGCACGTAGCCCATGAAGGCCTCGGCCATGAGTAGAATGAAGATGGCCATGCCGATCAGCCAGATCAGCTCCCGCGGCTTGCGATAGGAGCCATACATCAGGCCGCGGAACATGTGCAGATAGACGACGATGAAGAATGCCGAGGCGCCGGTGGAGTGCATGTAGCGCAACAACCAGCCGAACTCCACATCCCGCATGATGTACTCGACGGATGCGAAGGCGCCGTCGCCACTGGGGACGTAACTCATAGTCAGCCAGATGCCGGTGAGGATCTGATTGACCAGTACCAGAATGGAGAGCACGCCGAACACGTACCAGATATTCAGGTTCTTCGGCGCGTAGTACTCGGCCAGATGGTAGTTGTAGGTCTCGGTGAGCGGGATGCGCTCATCGAGCCACTCCACCACCCTGGCCAGGGGGCCCGGGCGCTTGTTCGCAGCGCCGCTCGGGGTCGATTCGCTCATCAACCGGTCTCCTCGTCTTCACCGACCAGAATGACGCTGTCGGTCTCAAACATGTAGGGCGGGACTTCCATGTTCGTCGGAGCCGGAACCCCCCGGAAGACGCGGCCTGACAGGTCGAAACGGGACCCGTGACAGGCGCAGAAGTACCCCCCCAGCCAGTTGGAGTCGAATGGCTGCGGCTCCAGGCGGCCGTGGAAGGCTGGCGAACAGCCCAGGTGGGTACAGAGCCCCACCAGCACGGAAATCTCCTTGCGCTCTTCCCGCGCGCGCCAGAGATTGGCTGCATAGGAAGGCTGCTGTTCTCGGCTGGAATCCGGATCCGCCAGACGCGGATTGAGTTCCTCGAGCCGTTCCAGCGCTTCCTCGGTACGCTTCACCACGAAGATGGGGCGCCCGCGCCACTCGGGAATGGGGCCGAGCATCTCGCCGGGCCGCAGCTTGCTGATGTCCACTCGTACTGGCGCCCCCAACGCCCGCGCCTTGGCGCTTGGCGTCCAGGACTTGACGAATGGTACCGCCACACCAACCGCCCCGATCCCGCCGACCACAGTGGTGGCACCGATCAGGAACCGGCGTCGGGCGACGTTGACCTCGCCTTCACTCACGCAGCATTCTCCCTGGTCTGACTGGTCAGATAAGCCGGGTGGGACAGCGCTGGCGCCGGGATCCCCGCCGCACCGAGCGTCCGGGGCAGCCCCCAGTCGTGCGCACCCGCGCCAATCCGCGGAAGTCTAGCACAAGGGGCGTACGGGGGTGAATTCCCCAGGCTCCGAACCTGCCGCTGACGTTCCCACACCGGACACAAAAAAGGCCCAGGAAACCGGAGTCTCGACTCCGACGCCCTGAGCCCCGTCCGCCGGGCATGGCACCGCCGCAAGGCGGCACCATTGCCAATCAGCGCTTGGAGTACTGCGGCCGCTTGCGCGCCTTGCGCAGACCGACCTTCTTGCGCTCCACCGCACGCGCGTCCCGGTTCACGAACCCGGCGCGCCGCAGCGGCTGGCGCAGCGTCTCGTCATACTCGATCAGCGCCCGGGCAATCCCGTGCCGAATGGCACCAGCCTGGCCAGAGGGTCCGCCCCCGCGCACGGTCACGCGCACATCAAGCCGATCCAGCATCTCGACTAGCTCCAGCGGCTGACGCACCACCATCCGGGAAGTCTCACGGCCGAAGTACTCGTCCAGCGGCTTGTTGTTCACCAGGATACGGCCCTGGCCAGGGCGCAGGAATACGCGCGCAGCGGCAGTCTTGCGACGGCCGGTACCGTAGTTCTGCGCGGACTCGCGGGCCGATGCACTCGCAGTCGTCATCGATACGATCCTTTAGATTTCCAGGGCACGGGGCTGCTGCGCCGCGTGCGGATGCTCGGGGCCGGCATAGACCTTGAGCTTGCGGTACATGGCGCGGCCCAGCGTGTTGCGCGGCAGCATGCCGCGCACGGCCGACTCGATCACCCGCTCCGGGTGACGCTCGAGCTGGTCGCGCAATGCCACACCGCGGATACCGCCGGGGTAGCCCGTGTGCCGCCAGTAGACCTTGTCGGTCAGCTTGTTGCCGGTCACCTTCACCTTCTCGGCGTTGATCACGACGACATAGTCGCCGGTATCCACGTGAGGCGTGAACTCCGGCTTGTGCTTGCCACGCAAGCGGACGGCGATTTCCGTGGCGATGCGGCCCAGCGTCTTGTCGGCCGCGTCAACCAGCAGCCAGTCCCGCCTGACGTCGGCCGGCTTGGTGCTCTGCGTCTTCATCCGTGGATGCCCTTGCTCGTGGGTCGGGCCACCGGGTGTGGTGGGCCGTGCAAAAATGAGGCGCGCATCTTAGCGGCTTCAACTGGCGTCGGCAAGGCCCGCCAGGCAATCGATGTTCGCAACGCCACCACACGCTGCAGCAGCGCCCGGCGAGGCCTCAGGCCTGGTGATCCCGCGCCAGATAGGCCTGTGACTGCATCTCCAGCAACCGCGACCGAGTGCGCTCGAACTCGAATGCCAGTCGCTCGCCGGCATAAAGTTGTTCCAGCGGCACCTCGGCAGACAGGATCAGCTTCACGCCGCGGTCATAGAACTCATCCACCAGACTGATGAAGCGCCGCGCCTGATCATCGAGCCGGGCACTGAAACGCGGCACGTTGCTCACCAGCACCGCATGAAACTCGCGCGCCAGCTCGATGTAGTCGTTCTGGCTGCGCGGGCCCGCACAGAGCGCCTCGAAGTCGAACCAGACCACGTCATCCGCCCGCCTGCGGGTGCGAACAGGCCGCCCCTCGATCTCCAGCACCTCGTGCTCGGTACCGGCGACAGGGGCCAGCGCCGCAAAGCTGCGGGCGAGACTCTCGTCGGCGGCCGCGTCCAGCGGCGTATGGTAGAGCTCTGCCTGCTCCAGCGAGCGCAGCCGATAGTCGGTACCACCGTCCACGTTCAGGATGCGGGTATGCTGCTCGAGCAGGGCGATTGCAGGCAGAAAGCGACGCCGCTGCAGGCCGTCCCGATACAGCTCCGACGGTGGCAGATTGCTGGTCGCCACCAGCGTCACCCCGCGCGCGAACAGGGCATCCAGCAGTTCGCCGAGAATCATGGCATCGGTGATGTCGGAGACGAAGAACTCGTCGAAGCAGATCACCCGGGCATCGGCCGCGAAGCGGTCCGCCACACCCTGGAGCGGATTGCGCTCACCCGCCAGCGCGCGCAGGTCCGCATGGACGCGTCGCATGAAACGGTGAAAGTGCATGCGCAGCTTGCGTTCGAATGGCAGCGACTCGAAGAACAGATCCATCAGGAAGGTCTTGCCGCGCCCTACCCCGCCCCACATGTACAGGCCGGTCTCGGGCGCCCGGGGGGCGCGCCCCAGCAGACGCTGCCACCAGCTGCCCTGGGGTTCTGCCGGTTGCTGCAACCGTTGCCAGAGCTCGTCCAGCGCGCGCACCGCCATCTCCTGGGCGGGATCGCGCTGCAGGTCACTTTGCTCTAGCATCTGCCGATATCTTTGCTCTGGGGACATGCTTCCGAAGGCGGCCGCGGGCGAGGCGGAGACTCTAACGACGCCTTTCGCCCAAGGCAATCCGTTCGGCCGCCCGGCAACTGCGTCGGGCACCCCGTACCGCACAATGCTTGCGAGTCCTGATTCATGGCACAGTTTTCATTTCGCGTGCTGCCCATCCTGATCGGCATCCTGGCCGGGCTGGGTATCGGCCTGCTGTTGCGGCCGGACCTGCTCCGCAGCGGTGATGCGCCGGCGCCGGAGCCCGAGGTGGCCAGCTACGCAGATGCCGTCAACGCCGCCGCCCACGCGGTCGTCAACATCTATACCAGCAAGGTCGTGACCCAGCGTGTGCACCCGCTGTGCGAACTGCCGCGCTTCCAGGAGATGTGCGAACGCTTCCCGGGGCAGGAACAGCGCATGCAGAGCAGCCTGGGCAGCGGGGTGATCGTGCGTCAGGATGGCTACATCCTGACCAACGATCACGTCATTGCAGATGCTGACGAGATCCTGGTGGCGCTTGCAGACGGGCGCGAGACCGAGGCCCGGGTAGTCGGCACCGACCCGGAAACGGATCTGGCCGTGCTGCAGATCGACCTGGACGATCTGAACGCCATCCAGCCTGTCACCAGCAGGGCGCTGCGGGTCGGCGACGTGGTGCTGGCGATCGGCAACCCATTCGGAATCGGCCAGACGGTCTCAAGTGGCATCGTCAGTGCCCTGGGCCGCTACGGCCTCACCGCCAACACGCCCTACGAGGACTTTATCCAGACCGATGCCGCCATCAACCCGGGCAATTCCGGTGGCGCCCTGATCGACACTCACGGCCAGCTGCTGGGCATCAATACGCTCATCTTCAGCCGCTCGGGCGGCTCCCAGGGCATCGGCTTCGCCATTCCGGTCGACCTGGCCATGGAGGTACTCAACAGCATCCTTGAGCAAGGGCGCGTCGTCCGTGGCTGGCTGGGCGTTGAAGTCCAGCGGACCGATGACGACCAGCGCGGGCTGCTGGTCACCGCAGTGAGCTACCAGGGACCTGCCCATGCGGCCGGCATCCAGGCAGGCGACCGTATCCTCGCCATCGATTCCGATCCGGTGGGTTCGCCCCGGGACGTGGGGCAAAGGGTTGCCGTGCTGGCGCCCGGTACCGAAGTGATGGTCACCATTGCCCGCAACGGGGAACGTCAGGATCTGCCTGCGCAGGTGGGACTGCGACCGCGCCCCTGAGGGTGCGAACCGCAGGGTGCGAACCGCGGGGTGCGAACCGCGGGGCTCGGCGTCTCCTCAACCGCCCTGGTTGTCTCCGGGCAGCCGCCGTCGCGCGGAATCGCCATGGGCAGTCAGCCCCTCGCGGTCCGCCAGCACCGCGGCCGTGCGCGCCAGCGCTGCCACGCCATCCTGACTGCAGCCGATCACCGAACTGCGCTTCTGGAAGTCCTGGACTCCCAGTGGCGACGAGAACCGCGCGGTTCCGAAAGTGGGCAGCACATGGCTGGGCCCAGCCACATAGTCGCCAATGGCCTCCGGACTGTAGTGCCCCAGGAATATGGCTCCCGCATGGCGTACCGCAGGCAGCAGGCGCTCCGGATCAGCCACGGCCAGCTCCAGGTGCTCAGGCGCCACCCGGTTGCTGACCGCGAGCGCCTGGTCCAGATCCGCGACCTGGATCAGGGCACCGCGCGCCTGCAGCGACGCAGTGATCACATCGGCCCGCGGCTGCTGCGGCAGCAGTCGCTCGATCGCGCTCGCCACCGCCTCCAGCAGGCTGGCATCCGGCGACACCAGGATCGCCTGGGCTGCGGCGTCGTGCTCGGCCTGGGAGAACAGATCCAGCGCCAGCCACTCCGGATCGGCGGAACCATCGGCAATGACCAGGATCTCGGACGGTCCGGCAATCATGTCGATGCCCACCGGCCCGAACACCATGCGCTTCGCAGCAGCAACGAAGCTGCCGCCGGGCCCGACGATCTTGTCGACCCGTGGAATCGTTTCCGTACCCCACGCCAGTGCCGCCACGGCCTGGGCACCACCGACACGAAAGACCCGGTCCGCCCCCGCGACGCGCGCGGCGGCCAGCACCAGCGGGTTCACCTGATCATCAGGCGTGGGCGCAGTCATGATGATCTCGGCGACCCCGGCAACCCGGGCCGGGATCACCGTCATCAGGACGGAAGACGGATAACTGGCCTGGCCGCCGGGCACATAGACTCCCACTCGATCAAGCGGCCGGATCAACTGACCCAGCACGTTGCCCTGCGCATCCTGATACTGCCAGGAATCGGTGCGCTGCCGTTCGTGATAGTCACGAATGCGCTCTGCCGCGTGCTCGAGCGCCCTGCGCTCCCGTGGTGGCACCTGCGCCAGGGCCTGATCCATTTCTGCAGCCGACACTTCCAGCTCGGCCATGCTGGTGGCGGCGACACGATCCAGTCGCCGCGTCAGCTCCAGCAACGCCACGTCGCCCTCGCCCCGAACGCGGTCGATGATCTCGCGCGCAATGCGGTTGACCTGATCGTCCTCGGACACGTCCCAGGCCAGCAGCCGGGCCAGCGCAGCCTCGAAATCCGGAGCCGATGCATCCAGTCGTCTGATCTGCGCCATCTCAGGCCGCTCCCTGCTGTCGTTCAGCCACCACACGCTCCAGGGTCTCGAGCAGGGGCATGATCAGTGCCGCGTGGCGCTTCATGGCCGCTCTATTGACCACCACCCGGGAGCTGATCTCGGCAATGGTTTCCTTCGGTTCCAGGCCATTTGCAGCCAGCGTGCGGCCGGTGTCGACGATGTCCACGATCTGATCCGCCAGGCCAATGAGGGGCGCCAGCTCCATGGCACCGTTGAGGCGAATCAGATCCACCTGCTGGCCCCGCTCCGCGTAGTAGCGCCGGGCCACGTTGAGGAACTTGGTAGCAACGCGCAGCCGGGCGCCCAGCCGCGGCTGGACATCCACCAGGCCAGCAGTCATCAGGCGGCAGCGGGCAATACCCAGATCCAGCGGCTCGTAGAGGCCATCCTGACCATGCTCCAGCAGCGTATCCTTGCCGGTGACGCCCAGCGCAGCCGCACCGTGCTCGACGCAGGTCGGCACGTCGCTGCTGCGCACAACGATCAGGCGGATCTGCGGATGACTGGTAGGGAAGATCAGCTTGCGACTTTCGCCAGGGTGTTCTTCGGGCTCGATCCCCGCGGCCGCCAGCAACGGCAGCACTTCCTTGAGAATGCGTCCCTTGTTCAGGGCTATGGTGATCATGATTCCTCTTTGCTCTGCAAGCGGGTGGCGGCGCCTCCGGCAGCCTGCTTCCTGCGGCTCATCCAGGCAGGCGCCGGACCCGGGCACCCAGGCCGGCCAGTTTCTCTTCGATGCACTCGTAACCCCGGTCCATGTGATAGATCCGGTCGATGACCGTTTCACCGTCTGCTGCCAGCGCCGCAATCACCAGACTGAACGACGCCCGCAGGTCTGTCGCCATGACGGGCGCCGCCCGCAGCCGCTCCACACCTTCGACAATGGCCACCGAATTGCCCTCCAGCGCAATCCGGGCGCCCATGCGGATGATTTCCTGCACGTGCATGAAACGGTTCTCGAAAATGGTCTCGGTTACCCGGCTGGTCCCGCTCGCCAGCGTGTTCAGGGCCAGAAACTGGGCCTGAACATCAGTGGGAAAGCCCGGGTACGGAGCTGTCCGGACGCTGACTGCCTGAGGCCGCCGACCTTCCATGTCCAGCTCTACCCAGTCAGGCCCCGTGGTCAGCGTGCCGCCTGCATCGGCCAGCTTGACCAGCACCGCATCCAGCCACTGGGGATCGGTGGCAGTCGTCCGTACCCGACCGCGGGTGGCCGCGGCCGCGATCAGATAGGTGGCAGTCTCGATACGATCGGGCATGACCCGATGAGAGGCACCCTGCAACGCGGGCACCCCCTCTATCGTGATGGTGTCGGTGCCGGCACCGCTGATCCTGGCGCCCATGGCGGCCAGGCAGCGTGCCAGATCCACCACCTCGGGTTCGCGGGCAGCATTCTCGATGACCGTCGCGCCATCGGCCAGGGTCGCGGCCATCATCAGATGCTCGGTGCCGGTGACCGTGACCACGTCCAGGAAGATCCTGGCACCCTTGAGGCGGCCGCGGGTGCGCGCCTTGACGTACCCGCCTTCCACCTCGATCTCGGCGCCCATGGCCGCCAGCCCCTTCAGGTGCAGATCCACCGGCCGCGGGCCGATGGCACAGCCTCCCGGCAACGACACCTCGGCCCGGCCGTGCCGAGCCAGCAGCGGCCCCAGCACCAGAAACGAGGCGCGCATGGTCTTCACCAGGTCATAGGGTGCGCAGACGTCGTGCAGGGTTTCCGGGTGCACCTCCACGTTCAGGCGCTCGTCGATCACCACCTCGACACCCAGACAGCCGAGCATCTCGATCATGGTGGTGATGTCATGCAGGTGCGGCAGGTTGGCAATCGTCACCGGCCCGTCGGCGAGCACGGTTGCCGCCAGGATCGGCAGCGCAGCATTCTTGGCACCGGAAATGCGGACCTGGCCGTCGAGCCGGCCACCTCCCTCGATCAGCAGGCGGTCCACCGCCTACCGGCCCTGCGCATCGCGTTCGGCAGGCGTCAGGACCTGGTAGTTCACCGCATGGATGCGGCCGTCCAGGATGGCATCACGCAGTGGCGCTCCGGCGGCCTGTTCGCGTTTCACGCGACGCATGCCTTCAAAGCGCGCACCCACCAGCTGCACCAGCAGCTTGCCGGGCCCCAGATCCTCCACGTTCACATCGCAATCGGCGAACTCGGATTGCAGCAGTGCCTGTACTTCACTTGCATTCATCGCTTGCCCCACGGCAGTCAGGGTAGGCCGCACCGCAGACGCAGGAACCGTCGACAGTGCGGCGCGCAGTGTATCGTTTTCCGTTGCGGAATTCAGACTCACGCGAGCCGACGCAGCCCCACGCAACGCGCGCTCGGGCTGCCGTCGCTGTCAGGCAGTGCCGGATTCCTCGGCCGCTTCTTCCAGCTCTTCCAGCGGCTCGGTCGACCAGTTGTCGATCACCACCTCGATGTTGCGCTCGCTCTGCATCGCGCTGCTGAACTGGCTGCGGTAGGCGCGCCCCAGATCCACCACGCCACGCACCTCCACGTTGCGGACCCGCCAGCCATGGTCGTCATCGCGCGCCATGGCGTACTGGAGCGTGTAGGTCTGATCGCCAACAGTCGTGACATCCATGCGCACGATTGCCCGGTCACCCCGGACATGCTCGTCACGCACCGGCTGCACCTTCACTTCCTTCAGATCGAAACCGACCATGGCGCCGGCATAGCCACGCACCAGTCCTCGCCGCAGAATCCGCACGAACCGCTCGCGCTGGGCCTCGCTGGCATCGGCCCAGTGACGCCCCATGACGCCCCGCGCGAAGCTCTCGTAGTCGACGAACTCGGCCATGCTGTCATCCACGGCGGCGTAGAACGCATCCGGATTCTCGTCGAACTCGGCCCGGTGCTCATCGATCAGCCCCAGCAACTCGTCTGCGGCAAGCTGCACCACCTTGCCGGGGTCGTCATTGGCCGCAGCACTGCTCGCGCCGCCAGCCAGCACCAACAGAACGCAAACCAGCACCAGCCAGCTTCGGCGCACACCTTCTGCAATCATGGCAGTCTCCCAGAATGCCCGCTGTGCGGACGCAACATATTCGTCCCAGCTTCGATCAGCCAGTATAGCATTGGTTCCAGCCCCCTCGCCGATGCCGCCAGCTTCCCACGCTCAGGGCGGAGGGGTACGCCAATTTGCCGACCGGGCCACAGGCGGAGTTGCAAAGCCGACCCGATCTCCATTTAATTGGGCGCCTTCAGATCCGACACTCAATTCACGCCTGCCCGCGTTGTCCGCATGATGCAGAGGCCTGCCCTGTTCACAGCCATGCCCACCTCGCCTGCGGCCGTGTGTCAGCATGCCCGCCATGCCATGCCGGACCGCTTCCGCGGCGGCTGGCCCTGTCCGCAGCAAGGGAACTGAGCCATGCTGGTGGCCGCCATCGCACTGCTGGCAGGATTCGTCGCCCTCGTCTGGAGCGCGGATCGCTTCCTCAACGGTGCGGCGGCCACGGCCCGCCTGCTGGGCATGCCACCACTGCTGATAGGCCTGACCATCGTTTCACTGGGCACGTCGGCGCCAGAGATCGTGGTCGCCATTGCCGCGGCCCTCAACGACACCACGCTGCTTGCCATCGGCAACGCGATCGGCTCCAACATTGCCAACATCGGGCTGGTACTGGGCGTGACCGCGCTGATCGCGCCCCTGCCATTCGCGCGCTCGGTACTGCATTCAGAACTGCCCTGGCTGATGGTGGCCACGCTGGCGGCATTCGTGGTGCTGATCAACCTGCACCTGGGGCGCTGGGACGGCATTGCCCTGCTGTGCCTGCTGGCAGTGCTGCTCTGGCGCCTGCTGCGAGGGCACCAGCGCAGCCGCGACGCAATGGACCCCGATGATCCGGACGACGTGCCGGAGCTGGAAGAGATCGCCGACATCGAGCAGCTGAGCCGCGCGCAGGCGCTACTCTGGCTGTTCACCGGCCTGGCTGTACTGCTGGGGTCGGCGCAGCTGCTGGTCTGGGCCGCCACCACGATCGCAGCCGAGCTTGGCATCAGCGACCTGATCGTCGGCCTCACGGTCATCGCCAT
>LFIK01003759.1_pt1 | contig 12303 bp, 19 predicted proteins | sample 643401 | NCBI WGS metagenome assembly LFIK01 (sample SAMN03777447, study PRJNA286221) | soda lake metagenome | biome: soda lake; feature: Kulunda steppe; material: water; isolation source: sample T5-Br brine of Lake Tanatar-5 | place: Russia: Kulunda steppe | collected 2010-07 | reverse complement strand
TCCAGGCTCACCAGCAGCATGCACAACCAAAGATCGCAGCAGACAACAAGCCTTTTCAAGGTCCTTTTTTGCAATAGCTTCCTCAAACTGGCCCTGGAGGGCTACGTTGGCCTCGAGGGCTGCTACACAAGCCCCAGATCTATCCGGAGGATTGCTGCCTTGTTAATGTTTTTACCCGAACGATGTCATCTGGATGTTTCGGCAAAAAGGCAAGCAGTCCTCCTCGAGCCATTGAAAGAGAACATCAGCCTGAGATTGTTCAAGACAGCAAGCGGCGTGCTTATTTGCTTCAAAAGCTTGGAAGTGTCAAGCATGTGGTTGCGCCGTCCGAAGAACTTTTGATCAATTTTCGGTGAGTTGCCTGAGTTCTTGCACTTGTGCTCCTTCAGGGAACAGGGGGCTGGACCTGCAAGCTTTAAGCATGCGCTGCCTGCAGCACCTTGCAGCTTTGTACATGACCCAGCATACGTTCACGATTTCGGTCTGGGCCTATTGAAGTTAATCCTGCTTGGGTTTCTGTATACATGTGCGCGCATACATGTGTGCTTCTGCAATTGATGTCGCATGTCTTTGCTCTGAAACGTTTTCGTAGAGAACCTTTCATATCTTTTCACTGAAACAGGTGCATAGATGAAAAAGGCTTGGATGTTATCAGGGAGGATGCAGAGCCAAGCAGGCAGGCCAATGAAGATGCGCCTGCTCGCAAGTCCTCGCCACGGGGATGGTGCAAAGTTGAGTCCATAAGAAGGGGGCCTCCAGGTGAGCTCTATGGGTAGTATACAAATTAAGAAAGAGGAGAAGAGGGGGATTTAGGAAGGAAATTCACCCCTAGACCATGGTTACTCCTGGGATTGACGGGGACGTGCAATGCACTTTGTACATGGAAGTGAAGCTTTACTCACTGGTGTAAGGTTAGGTACTGGCCTGGACTCATTGCCTGTCACCAACCGTGTGAGAAACTGTACATGTGCAAGGCGAGGTTTGCTCTCTCGGACGTTGCGGCCACCACCCCAGAGTATCGCATGTGTGATGCAAGCCCGCTCCCCGTTTGCTGCGCGCAGGACTTTCATGGTCAGACAGCAGACGTGCTCTGCAGGTGCTCGTGGACCGTGAGGAAGCCCACAGCCGCACGAGCAAGGTCCGGCTGATTTGAAAGCTAAGGAATGATGGCTCTGATCGCTCAGTGTGTGCCTGAGCAATCAGCTGCCACATCTCGGCAGGGCTGGCCAATGATTGCCAAGGGAGGTGACTGGAAGTACGAGGCCCCTGATCTGCGCGATGAGTTGAGCACGCTTCTTGGCATGCAACAGCCCAGCTTGCATGCGGCACGTGGGATTTGCACAGAAGTTGCTCAATGTTCTGGGGTTGCTGTAAAGTTTACAAAAATGTAAGCCCTGAAGGGGAACCGGCAATCTTCCGCAGCTTGCTTGGGCTGTGCAGGGGCAGCCTTTGAGCCACGGGCAACGCCTTGCAGAACGCTTGGACCGGCTCAACCTGCAAGTGTATGAGATGGCAGGCGATGGGAACTGGCAAGTTGATGTCATGCTGAGGTTTTTGCATGAATCAAAGATGCGCTTGTCTTTTGTGTGCCTCAGCAACAACCAAACCTTCAACTTTAGAGCTGGAAAATGGCTGCATTGCCCAAGATTGTTTCTGCATGTTTGCATGCTCAGGTAGTTTGAGGAACGGTTGGCTGGGCCGTGCACCCAAAAATCTGGCTGCTCTTTTTGCACAGCAGAGCCTTGACTTCGGTCTCATGCGGGCTGTACCATGACTTTCCCGTGCGTGCAGCCAATTTCGAAGCATCAGTCATGAGCTGTATGAGACCCAAGGTCGGTCTGGCAGGATTTGCTTAGAATTGACCTAAAAGGAGTGAGGTTCACCTGCAGTGCTCTTGCTGGTCTGCATGTACAATCCTTGCTCATTCTTGCTGCCAACTCAAACGTGATCACCTTTTCTTGTCGTTTTTTGCTCTGGGCCTAGCCAAATGTGCTTCTTGATGCAAACTCACCACTGACAACTGATGTATCCCGTGTCCCATCCTGCAAACTGCCCTAAGAGTACCATGGAAAAGTGCGCAAGGACATTATGGACTACATAAGGTCCCACAGACATGAATTCAGCAGCTTTCTTGGAGAGGATTTTGACGATTACGTTGATGCAATGGTAAGCCTTGGTCATAGCTCATTCAACTCGACTGAGAAGGCGAGAGCCAACCGTAGATGAAGTTTGCAGTTAACACAGGACGGGTACACCTGAGGGGCGGTCAGGGGGGATGAGGAGGATAAAGGCTTGCGATTGCATCTCATGAACCAAAGTTGGCTGCGCAATCATTGGGCCAGGCATCCAGCGCTCATCTTCTTTTGTCCACCAAGAGGATTATGGGGTATGCTCTGACAGCATGACATTGCTGGTATCTGCATCATAATTGAGGTGGCTACAATGTTTAAACTAGCTGGAAGGATGGGACTGCTGGACAATTGGGAGAAGCACTGACTTGAGTTGAGGCTGGCTGCTACCTTGCAGTCACAGGACCGCTGCTGGGGGGATGAGCTGACCCTAAGAGCCGCGTGTGAAACATACGGCATTGTAGTCCATGTTGTATCATCTGACGAAACAAACTGGCACCTTGTTTACAAGCCAGAAGGGGGCGTTAAGTGCAACGTAGAGGTGGTAAGTGCTGTCTCCATCATGTGGCGCACCAGCACTGGTCTGGCTGTTGAAGGTGGCTCAAGGATGTTTTGGGTGTGATGCAATGCATGTTGGGTTGCTAGAAACAGTACATATTGCCATATTGACATATTGCAGCAGCTTTGCCGAATTCTGTGCCAACTTGCCAAAATGTTAGGGGTATTCATTAGGTTTTCAGCACCCTTCAATGTGTGCATCACACGGAATGTTGTCTGGCTCAATGGTGAAGCATTACACGAGCCTTTGCTTCACCAGCAAGCATTTGTGAGATGCAGCAGGATGGTGTGCATGATGTCCGCAATTTTTTGCTCTACAGGCCACTTTCCTCATGAGCGGCTGCATGTAAGATGCCATTGTCCTCTCTGCACGCAGTTCATCACATATATTGCACCAATTCACTACAACGCCATAAGACGGAAACCATCGCTGAAAGCAATGCATGACATCCTGGGGAACAGGTGAGAATCAAGGGAAACTGTGGGTGGCTCAAGCCTTACATCACATTGACTTTATGCAGATTATTGATGTTAAAATGCTGAAATTCATAAACTAGTTGCAGGCTTTTGGACATGCATAACTGAGCGTGCATGGAGACTGACCTTGCCTTACCAATTCCTTGATCACGCACAGCTTCAAGCGCTTGAGCAGTGGGAGGTTGAGCGGCACCAGCGAGGATCTGTGATGGCAAAATTCTAATGTCATTGATGGCATGCTTGCGGATCTGTGATGGCATGCTTGGAGTGGACAAAAGATTTCGGGCATGCGAGCAGGAATGGGGGCATGAACTCCTCAACCAAAATGTCAGGCGTTTCTGGGCGGGCTCATTGTGTGTCACTCGTTGGCTGTTTTGGAAGAATGGTGCATTCTTGAATCTTGCGAGATCATGTTCTTCTGAGGCGTTCTGGCTGCACATACCTTTGACAATGTATATCGATGATGATCTAGCCCTGGTGCTTGTGAATTTAAGAAGGTTGCACGGTACGGGCTGCAACGCTTATATCACATGTTCTTCAATTTAATTGTATACCCTGTATGAGCATGTTGTGCACATACTGTATGTCACATAGCTTGGTAAGCGTTGTCCCCTTTGGCTGGTTGAGCAATGTGCGCTTACCGGTAATTTACATTGCCATTTGTGCGTGCCATTGTGCGTGCAATTGTGCATGCCAAAAAGCATGCGCGGTGAAAGAAGTCACTTATATCTAGGCATGCAATAATAATTCATGACTTAGGTTGCCAGGATATCTTGCATGTACAATTGTGCACGCATATCTTATAATAGTTTTTATCGCCTTAAGGGGGCCCAACTAGCTTGTTTCATGTTTTATTTGAAGGCCTCAGCATGTTTGACCTTTAATTGACATCAAGCCGATCAGCCAGCTGCAGCTGCACAAGGAGTCCAAGCAGCTGCAAATGCAAGGAATGGGCTCATGGATACGTCTGCATGGACTCATTGAGATCTTGAAATTAAAGAACGAGCATGCCTTGAAACAAAAGAAAGAGCTTGTCTTGAGACAACAAAAACGAGCATACGTTGAAGCAAAAGAACGAGCATGCCTCGAAACAAAAGAAGATCTTGTTGGAGCGATCTATGAAACAATTTCTACGATCAAATGTATGATCATTTATCTAATTCTTCGTCTAATTCTTTATTTACGCTCAGGCTGCGATGCTGGGCCGTCTACGAGCCTCAGGCACTGTAAGAGAGACTGTAGGAAGTTACAATCATTTGAGGGCACGTTGTATGAGTCGCGTGCAGGTTCTTCCCTGCCCGGTAGCCGTTCCCTTGCCCAGGCCTCTGCCTTGGAGGCGCTCAAGCTCCCAGCCTGCGCACGCTCAGCAGCCAGCTGAAGGCTCTTCAGAATCTTTTGGCTCTCCGAGTTCCTTACAACCTCCCCCCAGCCTGCATGGCTTCAGCCAGTCAGCGTTAGACGTCTGCAAGCTTGCCAAGACCGAGGCGTACAGAGCATGCGCGGCGACTTGCCAGCCTGTGTTCTTGCTGCTTGCGTACCTGGTGCTTGGTCAAAAGCGGCAAATGAAGCCTGTAATAGCATTACAAGAGGCAGGCGTCCCAGTGGACGCCCTGCGTAAGGAACTCCTCGGCCTAACGCGCCTCCAGGCTCACATTCCCGCGTCTGCCGCACAGCATGGCCAGGTGCAGGCACGACAAGGCAGCAGCACAATTACAGGGCAGAAGCAGCTAAAGACTGCTGAAGATATACCATGGGCAGCAGAGACTGAGGAGGTGCTGCGATCTGCCCGCAGGCGCGCCATATACTTGAGTGAGCGGGGATCATCATAGATATCTCCTTGCATCTTCTGTCTTTGCAGAGCCCGGACTTAGCCAGGAATCAAATTAAAAGGATGCACCAAATGTACCCTCGTTTTGTCACGTCTCCTATTCTTTTGGAGCACATCTATGGTGTTGGCTCTGTGATCCTCCATGGGATTCTTACGCAAGTTCGTACATCCCACACGAAGGGAGCCATGGTGCAAAACAAAGCTTTCCAAAAAGATATAGAGTCACATGTATGATCAAGCAAAAGAGCTAGCTTTCCTCCTATTTTTCGCAAGATTGAAGTACACGGCAGTCAGTGTGGTCTCGCCTGGCCTTTCTGACCCCACCCTGCTCTCTAGGCATCACTTGATTAAAACAAGGCATCAGGGATGTAAACAGTGCTGGACAAGTTGTATCAATGAGTCGCTTTGATTTTCTAATCTTGCTTGCATCCCCCAATTTCTCCTCCTCAATTTACCCCCCTCTTCACTCCTCCTTCTGGTTTCACACTCATGACAGACCAGGACAAGGTTGATTCGCCCCACTTATTGTGGGCGGTCATGCACACAAGGCCACCCCTCCGAGGCCATCCAGTGAACCCTCTGGCAACAGCCTTGGAGCGGATGACTCCAAACCCCCCTGATGCGTGGACCAAGGTGAGTTTGCGGCTCCTTTATCTTTCTATCCCTGTAGATCAATGCATGCATCAGGCAGTGTGAGCCTTGTAGCTGTGATCAACACTATGTGGTGCCTGATTGATGGATCGTACAACGCAGCACAGGAAGGCTGCATTCACGAGGCAGCTTCCAGGGCAGAGGCTGCCGCAGGCATCCTACATGCAGAGGGGCAGAAGGAGCAGAGATTCAGCTCATCAAGCGGTGGCTCTTGCTGTCTCTGGACTTGAGCGCCACCATCATCAGCAAGCACTAGCTCTGATCATTTTGAAGATATGCACGAGAGTGGGGTTCATGAAGATGTACGAAACTGTGCAAGTCCCAAGACATGCGTGCGTATATGATGGCACACCTTCCAGCGGAGCTTCCAGCCCCTCAGCTGGAAGTGGGATGAATGAGCCCATGCAACCCTCCTGGCGGGCCCATCCTCTTCGCCTTGCCCACAGGTCGACGAGGCCAACAAACGCTCTGCTACCAGCCGCAGAAGGCTTGCTGTTGACGCATCAGAGGAAGCCCAGGCCCGTGAGCTGGCTGCTTTGCTAGCAACTGATGCGCAACAGGTGAACCGTCACCATTTGGGGAGGATCCCATGGACTTTGACAAGTACTTGCCAGCACGACTGACTGGTCAAGCCATCATCATCTAAACCCACTCCTAGCTGCTGGCAATGAGTGACGGCGCCTTTGCTGATGGCGTTGTTTGTGAAACTCTGGACCTTAAGACACATGAATATGCCCTTATTTGGCTGCTATGCGCCTGCACCAGTGCAGCTGGGCAAAAGGGTGCATAGCTGCGCCAGGATCATGGCACTGCATGCAAAAGTGGCTTTGAGCCATGCAATACTCCCCCTCACCTCGCTGCCATGCAACAGGGTGCTGCCCTCCAGGAGGCCTACCTGGCAGCCTCCAAGGCCGAACATCATCTTGGCGCCACAGTGGGCCCCACAGGCCACGCGTTCCTGTGGAAACGCATCTTCAATGAGGCTGGGCGCTACCCGCCACCCTCCATCATCTGCGACTTCAGGTGGGGATCAGCATGCTGGTTGTGATTGCGACTGTTGAGTCTCGGAAGCTACAAAACACGCCCTTTTGAACCCTCTGGTTGTACGCGATGGCTTTGCTAGATTTTGGCAACACACCCGGCCATTCGGCCACCCTGCCATGCGCAGGAAGCTTTGCCTGCATGACTGGCCGGGCAAGATCCTTGATGGGCTGCCAGCAGAGGACTCGGTCACTTTGCTGCAAGTCGCCTCCTCTAACCAAGTAGAGGAGGTTGATGCCAACGTGCTGCGCAAGCTGCTGGGCAACATCTCGGAGCCAAGAGACGCCCCCACCCCACAACCCACCCCAGCCGCCCCAACCACCAGCAGGTGAGTCGTTGAAATGGTAATTATTGTAAACAACGAGCACTCAAGGCCACTGGGCTCTTTCTGCCAGTTGGCAGGGTCTTCTAGCTGATGCACCCCTGTTCTTTCTGGCATACGCGCATCCCTGGGACAACAAAGCAGGTCCTCATTGGCATCATTGGTGACCAGATCAACTCAGTGCCAGCCCCGCTTGCTGTGTGCAGTGGCCATGGTCCATGGCACACCAGGTTGAATGACAACGGCTTGGTCCATGGCCACCAGGCTGAATGACAACTGCACCGCCTGTGCCCCAACCCTGCACCCGCCAGGTCTGCTGGACGTATCACACAGGGCACCATGCGCACAGTGGTCAACCCAAGATTTGGTGGCCAGGCGCCTGTGGGAGGCGCTGCGCCCCCCACATACTCAAGCCGTGCGCCGGCACCCGGTGCCCAGTCTACCCAAGCCTCCACAAGCACGTACATCACCAATCCTGAGCTGGCGGCCCGTGCTCTGCTTGCCGCCCGGCCGCAGCTGCGCAAATGGTGCCGGTACCTGTGCAATGAAATAGAGCTGCTCTCACTGCCAGTGAGGTTCTCTGCCCAGCAGCTTCAGCAATCACACGCCGAGAGGTCCCTGCACCTGCTCTGTGCCGTGCACCGCTTCCTGAAGGCTGCCTTGCAGCAGCAGCAGCAGGAATCTGAGGTGAGGCTGCGAGGTGTCAGGCCTGACAGGTTGTGGGGCTGTGCTACCTTGCTGAGCAGGCTGACCGATATGTTTGGAGGACTTGCATGAGGCCTGAGACAGCAAGATACATGAATATCCTCAGGATCAGGCTTGGTGGCACATGTCATGAGATGGTGTGGTTTCGGACCATAACCTTGGGAGGGGGGGCTTACAGGCATGCTCCATGGCAAGGCTGTTGACGCAGTGTGGATTGAGTGTGCAATTCTAAACGCTGTCTTGACCAATTGCTTTTCCTGCTTGTGCAGATGCACCTGAATTTGGCAAGGGCTTGCTTGGCTCATTATGAGGCATTGGTGCGTTTGGCAGAGGTTTTGCAAGTCCGTCATGTGAAAAAAGACTCAGGTGCGTATCGAAGCAACACAATAGGTGCATGGATGTTGGGCTTCATGCAACGCACACTTGTTTGCCTCTGCAATCACAGGTGTACATTTTTCTTCACGTAGATGCAGAGTTCATTCATTCTCTTTCACACGTATCTGTAAATACAATGTGTCCTATCTTACATGTGTGCATGCTGTAGGCCTTGGACAACTGCTGCAGCGTCCAGAGCTCTTTGGTCCAGACTTTAAGTACAGGAGCTTGGTACACACACCTTTTGTTTACCTGCTTCAAAACTGTATGCCAGCACTTCTTGCCTTCAATGACTTCAGTGCCGCAATCCAGAATGTAGCAAGCACAAGTAGAAACATCACACAAGCCCCCACCGTGGCAACCTTTGAGCTGCAGGGAACCGTGGTAAGGCATCTACAATAGCTTGCATTCTATCTTGCGTCAATGTTGTGTGGAGATCATTGATGCTTTAAATTTTGACCGTATTTTTGGACATTCAATGTGGTTATTGGGTGTGAAGCTTTTGGGTGAGGAATGCAATTTGCCCTGAAACGGCTGAACCAGCATTAATAGACAAGGCGTGCACTTTTCACATGCTGCATTTCCCCACACAGTCCAATTCCTACCTTGACATGCAGCAAATCACTCCAACATGTCTGCAGCTGAGATGCTTGGCTTGAGAGCCCAAACAAGTAGCTTGAGGCAGACTTTTCAGTGCCCAGCTTCTTTCCTGTGCTTGCTCCTCACATATGCTTGTCTGCGTAGACCTGTATTGCCTCTTTTCTCTTTTAGGTTTGGGCAAACGCAGATGGCTCACCTGAGGCCCAAGATACCTATCCAGTGAAGGCACTCTTTATCAGGCCACGCCTAGCAGTACAAGCGCCCACTTCAGTGCAAGCACCCACTTCAGTGCAAGTGCCCAGTCCTTCCAGCCTGGCTGACGATGTCTCTGGAGGAGGCCTGGACCAGGGCAATGGCAGCAGCAGAAGCAGCAGCCGGGGCACAGCAACTAGCTTTAGCCAATCAACCGCCCCTGAAACCCCATCAACCCAAGACCAGGGCCTGCTGAGTGGTGCAGAGATTGCAGGCTTTGTGGTGAGCAAGGGGCGGCCAAGATCTGTGCAAGATGCAGAATTCGATTTGCTTTGTAAGGTTCTATCAGTTCTGCCACATTTGTTGTAACAGTATCATATCTCATGGATCAAATTCAGGACATTAGGTCCTGCATGATTTATTGGCTGTCATTTTGAGTATGAGCACTTGGAAGCAGATGAATTATGAAAGGCCTGAAACTTTGGCACCTTTCAATCTGTGTGCAATAACTGTCCTGGCAAAGGTAGCCTTGCATCATTCCACAATCTTCACAAAATACGGGTCACTCTATTTCCTAGCCAAGTGCCCCTGAGCTGCTCCCCCTCAATCTCAATTGCTTATTGCATTATGCACGCAGTACAAGGCAGAAGATAATGGCATCTTCATCAGAGCTGACTCTGACATCGATGTGCACTTGGAGCTGCCACCTGGCACGGTGAGTCACAAAATGGAATGCTGATGTCTATTTGCAACGCACATACATAGTTGGGCCAAACTTTATGCATTTTGTGTATCGAGCACTTTTGTTGCAGCCCATGCCAGGGGCATATGCTAGGTTTACCTTGATCAATCAGCTTGAATCTTTGAGCACTGGCAAAAGACTGAATGCCCTGCTTGTGCACCTTCCAACTTATGAATGCAATAGGTGGATCTCATCCCTTAATCATTCATATCCATCATCATCATCATCATCATCATCATCATCATCGTCATCGTCATCATCATCCAAGAGCATTTTTGAGCTGCTGACATCCCATGTTGCCAGCCCAAGTTGCTATACAGTCTGAGCACTGCTGTGTTCAAAACCAGTCACACAACTGTGCCATGGCTAAGCTTCATTGCAGAAAATATACCACTGCACTTTGAGGGAACCATCATCTGTGCCTTTCATACGCACAGGCAAGCCGGGCACAAAGGGGCAACATGGCCAGGCTACTCCTGTTAGGTCCTACCAACAAGGCGCCACCTTGCACCTACTTAGCCACCTTTGGGGCCCCTGGTCACGATGCGCACATAAAAGGCACAGGTAGACTCTGGTGAATTCAGACGCGCAAGTTTGGCCTCACCCACTGCAGCGCTTGGCAAGGTAGCAGTTTGTACGCTACAAGTGGTATGGCTACAAAATACAAGGATAAGATGGCTTTGTCTCATAAGCTTTTGCAGGTTCCACTGCAATTGATGCAGGTGAGCTGCTGACAGGCAGCATCAGGCTTGAAGGACTGGACCCCGACCAGAACATGCTATTGAATTGTGCAACAATCCTGGACGAACTAGGGTGTGCACTCGAGGGGCTTCCTGAGTTGAAGGACCAAACAGGAGCGTCAGCCAATAGCTCAGAGCAGGTCGGTGATGATATGAAATGTGTCACCAATGCCCACAGATGACCCGGACACTTTTGTGTGTGATTGTGCCTCTTCTGCATCACAAGGAAGACTCTTTGAAGAATTTTGTCTCCTGCATGTGTTGTCTCCTGCATGTGCAAGAGCCGTGTTTTGGCAGTCGAGTCCTGTTTAAAAAATCACCAAGATGTAAAGCCTACTGCTCTGTTCTCTATTACAATATAGACTGTGTGTATTGCTCGAGCTCAGGGGTTTTTTCAATGCCGCTGCTTTAAAAATGCATCACCAACCTTCTGACTTTTGTTCCCGCATTTTAAAACTAGTTTCAAGCCTTGCAAGGGTTTAATCTTTAGCCCTTCCCTCTTTCCTTCCTTTCCTTACCTTTTTTGGACTTAGCCCTGGCATGGTTTCTGTAAAGATGAAGAGTGTTGCATTGTAAAACACGCCATCATGCTAGATGACTAACATGTTATGCACCTCAGTGGAATACACCTCAGTGGAAGAGAAACAGGAGTGCAGTCATCTGCTGTGCATAGCTCAGGCAATGGCTTTATTGTGCGCTGCTTGCAGTTAAAGGTTATTGGAAGCCCTGTATCCCAGCTCCTCTGTTCTGCCTCCTTGTCAGAGGTGCTCCCGATATCTACCAAAATCCGCCTGATGAGTGTGTTGCTAGTGAAAGGTGGGAAGGCCGCATTGATGGACTTGCATGCAACCTGTTATATGGCCACTGCACATGAGAAGAAAGGCAAAAATGGTGCTCCTAGACTCTAGGCTAGAGTCAATTCCATTGTTTGTCCCTGAACATCATGCATAATCACTTGTGCACTTGACTTCGCTTGTCAAAGCAGCATCCAGCAGAAACTGCGTGCTCTTTTCTTTTATCGAATCCAAAGGCAGTGGCAGAGGCCTAGAAAGCAGCCAAGTCACAACCAGGGCATCTGCCATTTGCTCAAGCAGTGTTAATGATGATTTACAGAAAAAGATCATCCACACTCGCAAGACTTGCAAGAACCACTCGGGCTGACCCCTGATACAGTGCTGCAGGTGTGGTGCTGCTGGAAATTATGATAATTGCTGACTGACAAGAGGTCCATGTTGCCCCAGTGTTAAAAGCGCATTCAAGCAGCGTCAAGAACCTGTAGAATGGCTACTGAGCAAGCTAGCCTGTCGTATGCTATGCTGATCTGCAAAATTTGAGACATTCTCTTGTTCTTGTGGACCTTGTTAAGCTACCTCAATGCCAGACACATTTTTTACTGACTCACGTGCAAAACACTGGAACCTCTCCACTTTCTGATCATCACAATTTCCTGGTGTACTTGTTTCCATCAGATGGATTCTCTGCTTTTCCTCTGAGATGGCTTGGCCCCCTTGTGACTTTCCAACACACACACACACACACACACACACACAGCTAATCTCCGACCTTCAGACCCAGATGAGCTCTGTGACATTTGGCCACAAGGAGTGTAGAGAGCTGCTTGAGCTGGTTCTAAAGACAAAGTTGCACATGGATACAGAATGGTGGCGGTCCCTGGCAGAGCAGCTCAAGGTGCGCATGCCAGTAATTTCTTATTAATCAGACCCAGTCAAATCTTGGGATGGCTCCTGGACCTGCAGAATGGTGCTTGAAATGAAAAATCACGTTTAATTATATTAAACATTATGGGCGAATTCGTATTAGGCCTTTTTTCCCTTTTTAAAAGCCTTTTCGGAGAACTTTTTCCCTTTGATCATTCGCATTAGGCCGGAAAATACCGAAAAGTGGTTTAATATACCGAAAAGTGGTTTAATATACCGAAATTA
>LFIK01003757.1_pt1 | contig 12309 bp, 8 predicted proteins | sample 643401 | NCBI WGS metagenome assembly LFIK01 (sample SAMN03777447, study PRJNA286221) | soda lake metagenome | biome: soda lake; feature: Kulunda steppe; material: water; isolation source: sample T5-Br brine of Lake Tanatar-5 | place: Russia: Kulunda steppe | collected 2010-07 | reverse complement strand
CGCCGAGGGAGACGTCCTTCAGCCCCCCGCCATAAGTGCCGATCGCGCTGCGCGTGGCACCCACCACCATCACTTCCCGTGCATTGCTCATGCCGTCTCCCCTCGCTACGTGACTGTTTACGACGCACTGCAAAAATCGCAGTGCAGCATTCTAGGGAGTTCCTGTCGCGTGGCGCAAGCATTGGCATGACACACCGTTCACCTGCCGCGCCCGCCCGGGCGGCTGCGGATCGGCGCGCAGGCCCGGCTGGGCTTTGTTGATAGCCCCATGATGGTGCGTCAAAATGAACCGCCAAGCCGCCGGATGCCCGAAGTGCGACGGCCCCGGGCAGCATCAGCCTGTCTTCCACAGCATCCCGCGCTCCCCGGGCGCCGTATCTGGTGCGCTGGGCTCGCGGTGCGTGGCAGCCCCTGCCTCCGGCGAGTTCGGCCCAGCGATGCGGTTATACTTCGCAGGAACACGGAACGATTCCGAACAAGGCTGTCTGCCACGCGCCCCCATCGCGAACCAGCGAGGCGGGCCACCGGAACCAAAAGTTCCGGGACCAGTGGCGTCAATCCAAAAAAAGGAGGACGCATGACCGGACACATCAAGTATCCCACCAGCGGCGAGAAGATCACGGCGAAAGACGGCAAGCTGCACGTCCCCGACAATCCGATTCTCGGCTACGTGGAAGGCGACGGTATTGGTCCGGACATCACGCGCGCATCCATGCGCATCTGGGATGCCGCCGTGGAAAAGGCCTACGGCGGCGAGCGCAAGGTGCACTGGTGCGAGTTGTACATGGGCGAGAAAGCGGCGGGCCTGTATGACGGCAACTACTTTCCGGAAGAGACCAAGGCAGCGCTGCAGGACCTTCTGGTCTCCATCAAGGGCCCCCTGACCACGCCGGTGGGTGGCGGTTTTCGCTCACTGAACGTGTCCCTGCGCCAGGATCTGGACCTGTATGCCTGCGTGCGTCCGGTACGGCATTACGCCGGCGTGCCCTCGCCGCTGAAAAAGCCGGAAGACGTCGACGTGGTGATCTTCCGCGAGAACACCGAGGACGTCTACGCCGGTATCGAATACCAGTCCGGCAGCGACGAAAACAAGAAGCTGGCCGCATTCCTGCGTGACGAGATGGGGGCCAGCTTCTTCGAGGATGCCGGCCTGGGCGTGAAGCCGATCTCCGAGTTCGGTTCCAAGCGCCTGGTGCGCAAGGCCATCCAGTACGCCATCGACAACAACCGGGAGAGCGTCACCCTGGTCCACAAGGGCAATATCATGAAGTTCACCGAAGGTGCGTTCCGCTCCTGGGGTTATGAACTGGCCCGCGAGGAATTCCCGGAACAGACCATCACCGAGGAGGAACTCTACAGCACCTACGGCGGCAAACGCCCTGATGGCAAGGTGGTGATCAAGGACCGCATCGCCGACATCATTTTCCAGATGATGCTGCTGCGGCCCAACGAGTTCGACGTGCTGGCCACCATGAACCTGAACGGCGACTACCTGTCCGACGCCGTGGCCGCCGAGGTGGGCGGCGTGGGCATTGCCCCGGGCGCCAACATGAGCGACAACGTGGCCGTGTTCGAAGCCACCCACGGCACCGCGCCCAAGTACGCCAACCAGGACAAGGTCAACCCGGGCTCCCTGCTGTTCTCCGGCGTGATGATGCTGGAGCACATCGGCTGGCAGGAAGCGGCCGACCTGATCACCGCCGCCTACCAGGACGTGGTCACCAGCCGCATCGTCACCTACGACTTTGCACGCCAGATCGAGGGCGCCACCGAAGTAAAGACCAGCCAGTTCGCCGATGCCATCATCGCCCAGATCCAGGGCGGCACGGACATCGAGGAGTTCCGTGCCCGGCGCGAGGAAGCCATCGAGAAGGACCGCAAGGTGCGCGAGCTGCGTCGCGTTTCCTCGCCGCTGGAGGAGATGATCGCCTCGGGCCGCATCCCGCACACCGTGGGCGACCTGATGAACCCCTCCCCCATCTCACTGCCGCCGGAAACCACGGTGGAGGACGCCATGCACCTGATGCGGGACAAGGGCATCAGTTCGGTGATCACGCGTCCGGGCGAGGATGGCCAGTGGGGCATCATGACCCAACGCGACGTGATCAGCCGCATCGTTTCCAAGAACCGGTCACCGGCCTCGGTGAAGGTGGGCGAAGTGGCCTCCAAGCCGCTGGTCACGGTCCCGGTGGACATGACCCTGCTCGAATGCGCGGAACGGATGTCCAACACCAATATCCGGCGCTGCGCCGTCACCGACAAGGACCAGGAGCCCATCGGCATCATCTCCGATACCGATATCTTCGCCAGCGTGGAGCAATTCGGCCTCCCCGAGTGACTTCACCCATGCAGCCCATTCACACGGGAGCGGCCCGGGAAAGTACTCCCCGGGCCGCTTTGGCCCTGGCAATCTGCAATCGACACTGGATGCGGGAGGAGCATGGATGAGCACGAGAGAGCCGGATTTACCGCTGCGGGAAAACATTCGCCAGCTTGGGGAACTGCTGGGCCAGACCCTGCGCGAACAGGGCGGGGACGCGTTGTTCCAGACTGTGGAGGACATCCGCAACCTGGCCAAGGACACCCGCAGCGGGAGCCGCGAGGCCATGGCCCGCCTGGACCAGACCCTCACCGGCCTCGATGACGAGCTGATCATGCCGGTGGTGCGCGCCTTCTCCCAGTTCCTGAACCTGGCCAATATCTGCGAACAGCACCACCGCGTACGCCGCACACGGGCCTGGGCCATGGATCCGGAGTCCGCACCCTTGCGGGGCTCTCTCGAGGAAACCTTCGAACGCCTGTCCCGCGTTGCCGACCCGGACCAGCTTTTCCAGGCGGTCAGGGACATGGAGATCGGCCTGGTGCTCACGGCCCATCCCACCGAGGTCAGTCGTCGCACCCTGCTGCAGAAGTACAACCACATCGCGCGCCTCCTGGACACCCAGGACCGGCAGGATCTCACCCCGGCGGAAACCGACGACATCTGCCACGCACTGAAACGAGAGATCACCGCCTCCTGGCACACGGACGAAATCCGACAGCGGCGGCCCACCCCGCAGGACGAGGCCCGCTGGGGCTATGCCGTGGTGGAACAGACCCTGTGGGACGCCATTCCCCGCTACGTCCGCCGGCTCGACCAGACCCTGAAGCACTACACCAACCGCGGCCTGCCGCTGGACGTGGCGCCGATCCGCTTCGGCTCCTGGATGGGCGGCGACCGTGACGGCAACCCCCGGGTCACCGCCCGCGTCACCCATGAAGCCTGCCTGCTGGCCCGCTGGATGGCGGCAACTTTGTACGAGAAGGAAGTGAATGCGCTGATCAGCGAACTGTCGCTGCAATGCGTGGACGACGACCTCCGCGAACAGGTGGGCGACGCCTGGGAGCCCTACCGGCTGATTCTCAAGCGCGTGCGGGCCCGCCTGCGCCTGACGGTGCGCTGGGTGGAAGCCCGACTGGACGGCAAGGCGCCACCGGAAGGCGAGATCTACCTGCGCACCGAGGATCTGCGCAAGCCCCTGCTGGACTGCTATCACAGCCTGCATCGCTGCGGGGCGGGCGTGGTGGCCGACGGGCGACTGCTGGACCTGCTGCGCCGCCTGGCCTGCTTCGGCACCAGCCTGATGCGCATCGACATCCGTCAGGAAGCAGGCCGCCACACCGAGGCCATCGCCGCCATCACGCGAGCGCTGGGGCTCGGCGACTACGCGGCGTGGAACGAGGAGGAACGCCAGGCGTTCCTGATCGGGGAAATGCAGAACCCCCGCCCCCTGATTCCGCGGGATTTCACCCCGGACGACGAAGTACGGGAGGTGCTGGACACCTTCGGCGTGATCGCTGAACAGGGCGAGGAAAGCCTCGGCGCCTACATCATTTCCATGGCCTCCAAGCCCTCCGACCTGCTCGCGGTGGAACTGCTGCAGAAGGAGGCCGGCGTCCCGCACCCCCTGCGTGTGGTACCGCTGTTCGAGACCCTGGCCGACCTGGAGGGTGCCGAGGCCTGCCTGGAACAGCTGCTGGCGCTGGACTGGTACAAGCAGCGCATCGGCGGGCGCCAGGAGATCATGATCGGCTATTCCGACTCCGGAAAGGATGCCGGGCACCTCACCGCTGCCTGGGCGCTGTACCAGACGCAGGAGCAATTGGTGGCCTGCAGCCGCCGCCACGGCATCCGGCTGACCCTGTTCCACGGCCGCGGCGGCTCCATCGGCCGCGGAGGCGGCCCCACCCATGCGGCCATCCTGTCGCAGCCGCCGGGCTCGGTGAACGGCAGCCTGCGGGTTACCGAGCAGGGCGAGGTGATCCAGGCCAAGTTCGGCCTGCCGGGCATCGCCCTGCGTAACCTGGAGCTCTATATCACCGCCGTGCTGGAGGCCACGTTGCAGCCGCCGCCGGATCCGGACCCTGCCTGGCGCAAGCTCATGGACGAACTCTCCGCTGTCGCCGTGAAGCAGTACCGGGGGCTGATCCGCGAGACCGACGATTTCGTACCCTATTTCCGGGCGGCGACGCCGGAGCAGGAGATCGCCGGGCTCACCATCGGTTCCCGCCCGGCCAAGCGCCGCACCGGCGGCGGCGTGGAGAGCCTGCGCGCCATTCCCTGGATTTTCAGCTGGACCGAGACCCGGCTGCTGCTGCCGGCCTGGCTGGGGGTCGGCGAGGCGCTGGCCCACGCGCAGCAGGCGGGCCGCGGCGACGAGCTGCGCACCATGTTCGAGCAATGGTCCTTCTTCCGGGCCTTTATCGACATGGTGGAAATGGTGCTGGCCAAGGGCGACCCGGATGTGGCGGCCCTGTACGATCAGCGCCTGGTGCCGCCGGAACTGCAGCCTCTGGGCGAGGACCTGCGCAACCGCTTCCGCAGCACGCTGGACGCGGTGCTCCAGGTCAGCGGCCACGCACGGCCGCTGGAGGATTTCCCGGTGGTGCGCCGCTCGGTGGACGTGCGCAACCCCTACGTGGATCCGCTCAACCGCCTGCAGGTGGAGCTGCTGCACCGGGTACGCCACGGCAAGGAGGAGAACCTGCGCAAGGCCCTGCAGGTCTGCATCAACGGCATCGCCGCCGGCATGCGCAACACCGGCTGATTTCACCCACGGTGGGCCTGCGGCGGCCGGCCCACCTTCACAGGAACACGCACCCGGACATGAGTCTTCCCGATTACAAACGCGCCTTCATCGACTTCGCCCTGCAGCGGGACGTGCTGCGCTTTGGCAGTTTCACCCTCAAATCCGGGCGGCAGAGCCCGTACTTCTTCAACGCCGGACTGTTCAATACCGGTTCGGCACTGGCCGAACTGGGCCGCTACTACGCCCGCGCCATCGTCGAATCCGGCGTCGAGTTCGACATGCTGTTCGGCCCGGCCTACAAGGGCATTCCACTGGCGGCGGTCACCGCCGTGGCCCTGGCCGACCACCACGGCCGGGACGTGCCCTACGCCTTCAACCGCAAGGAAGCGAAGGACCACGGCGAGGGCGGCGTGATCGTCGGTGCGCCGCTTCAGGGCCGCGTGCTGGTGATCGACGACGTGATCTCGGCCGGCACCTCGGTGCGCGAATCGGTGCAGCTCATCAATGCCGCCGAGGCCCGCCTGGCCGCCGTAAGCATCGCGCTGGATCGCCAGGAACGCGGCACCGATGAAACCTCGGCCGTGCAGCAGGTCGAGCAGGAGTTCGGGGTCGCCGTCATCCCCGTGGTGGACCTGGACGACCTGGTGCACTGGCTGGAGGACAGCGGCCGCCATGCGGAGCAGCTGGAGGCCATCCGCGATTACCGCAGCCGTTACGGGGCGTAACTGGCGCTGGCTGCCGGCGCTGCTGTTCCTGTGGGCGGCGGCACCGGCCTGGGCCGGTCACAGCCTGGAACTGCGCATCGGCTCGGTTGAGCACCCGCAGGCCCGCATCAAGGCCATCCACCTGCAACTGGCGCTGCCGCGCACCGCGGATCGGCAACCGGGCCGTTTCAGCGCCGAGGCTGTCAGCCTGGGCAAACAGGACTTCGGCCCGGTGCAACTTGACTGCGGGCACGTGGAGCTGGCGCTTCCCCGCCTGAGCTGCGTTGACGCCCATCTGGCGCTGCAACACCCCGAGCTCGGCGATCTGGCCCTGCGGGGCGCATTGCATCACGCACCCGGCGAAACCCGCGCGGAGCTGCAGGGCACCATCAACGACAGCCCGGCACGGTTACAACTGCGCCTGCATGCGGGCGGTGCCAGCGTGCAGCTGCAGCTGGAATCCATGGCCGCAGACCGTCTTGCCGAGCTGCTGCCGGGGAGCGGCTGGGCGTTGGCGGGCCTGGTGGACGCCAGCCTGTCCGCGGAACTGGACCCGTCGGGCACCCTGACCGGCACCCTGGTGCTGGGCCTGCGCGAACTGGACCTCTCCAGCCCGGACGGTCGCATTGCCACCGAGGCCCTGGGACTGACCGCCATCGTCGGCCTGCAGGGCGATGCGCGGGAACAGCGCGGCACGCTGCGGTTGCTCAGCCGCGGGGGCCTGGCCTATGTGGATCCCGTTCTGCTGGACCTGGACAGTCGCCCGGGCAACCTGCTGGCCAACCTGATCCACCGCGACGGCCGCATCTGGCTGGAACAGCTGCGCTGGCGGCAGCCGGGGCTGCTGCAGGCCCACGGCCAGGCCAGCCTCAGCTGGACGCCGCAACCGGCCCTACACCGCCTGAACCTGCGGGTGGATGAAGCCGCACTGCCGGATGCCTATGCCACCTTCCTGCAACCCTTTCTGATCGGCACGGTGCTGGACAGCCTGGATACCAGCGGCCAGCTGAGCGGGGAACTGGACGTTCGTGACGGTCAGGCGCTTAGCGCCAGCATGCAGCTACGACAGGTGATCGTGGACGACCGGCGGGAACGCTTTGCCCTGCGCGGGCTGGAAGGGGGCATCGCCTGGGTGGCGGAGGGCCCGGCCCCGCCGAGCCGCCTGCAGTGGCAGGGTGGCCAGCTTTACAGGATCACGCTCGGCGCGGGCCTGCTTGATGCCTTTGCCCAGGGTTCCGTGCTGCGCCTGCGCCGCCCCCTGACACTGCCGGTGGAAGACGGCGCCCTGCGGCTGGCCAGTCTGCAGATGGAAGGGCTGGGCAGCGCGGATTTCGCCGTCACCCTGGAAGGGCGGCTGGAACCCATCAGCCTGCAGGCCCTGAGTCGGGCACTGGACTGGCCGGAACTGCAGGGCACGGTCTCCGGGAGCATCCCGCACGTGACCTACAGCAATCGGCAACTGGCGCTGGACGACGCACTCCAGGCCCGGCTGTTTGACGGTACGGTGAACGTGGACCGCTTCCGCCTGGATGATCCCCTGGGGCGTTTCCCGCAATTGCAGGCGGATATCCGCCTGCGCGGGCTCGACCTGGAACTGATCACCGGCACCTTTGCCTTCGGCCGTATCACCGGGCGCCTGGATGGCGACATTCTGGGCCTGGAACTGCTGGGTTGGGAGCCGGTGGCCTTTGACGCCCGCTTCCGCACGCCGCCCGGCGACCGGTCGACGCGGCGCATCAGCCAGCGGGCCATCGAGAATATTTCCGACCTGGGCGCAGGGGGCACGGCACTGCTCTCCGGCACCATCCTGCGCTTCTTTGATGAATTCCGTTACCGGCAGTTGGGCATCCGCTGCGTGCTGCGGGACGAAGTCTGCCGCATGAGCGGCATCCGTCCGGAGGGCGACGGCTATGTGCTGGTCCAGGGTTCAGGGGTCCCGCGGGTGGACGTGATCGGCTTCACCGAGACGGTGAGTTGGCCGACACTGCTCGAACAGCTGCGTGCGGTGACCCAGTAGACTGTGCATGCCGGAAGACCAGGCCATCCAGTCAGCCTGTCGCAACGCGACCGATCGGGGGGAACGTGCTGGGGCGGCCGGGGGATCAGGCCCCGACCGCCCCGGGGCCACTCGTCAGGCCGACTGCTGTTCCCGGCCGACGTCGATGAGCGTGTCCAGCAACTCTTCCGGCCGCTCGATCATCGCCATGTGACCGCAACCGCGGAACACGGTGCGGTCCGCGGGGGCGGCGATCGCACCGCGCAGGGCCTCGGCGGCGCGCGGCGGTGTCATCATGTCGCGGTCGCCCACGACGAAATGGACCGGGCAGCGTATGCCGGCCGCGCGTTCCTTGCCCTCGGTGTAGTCGTTGCACGCCTTGAGTCCGGCGTGCAGCACGCCGGGGCCGGCCGCTTCCAGCAGGCGCTCCACTTCACCGTTGATCCACAAGCCTGGCGCCCGGTTGCCGCCCAGGTGTGACTGCGGGCTGAGGCTCCAGTTGGTGATCATCTCCACGGCCTTGTGATCGTTGGCCTTGGCCGCGTTCAGCAGCGGTTCGGCGACCGGCATGGGGAAGCCCGTTCCCACCAGCACCGCCGCCTGCACCCGTTCCGGATAGCGGGCCGCCAGGTCCACCGTGGCCAGCGAACCCATGCTGTGCCCCACGACCAGCGCCTGCTCCACGTCCACCGCATCCAACAGCCTTACCAGCCAGTCGGCAATGGCTTCGATGGTGGGCGGCGGCGTGCCGGCGGACCGGCCATGCCCCGGCAGGTCCACGGCCAGCACATTGTCCCCGTGGAAGGCGAAATACCGGCTCTGCAGCACCCAGGACGAGTGATCCATACCTGCGCCATGGACAAACAGCCAGGTCCGCCGTCCGGGCGCCAGTGGCCGGGTTCCGGTGTAGACGTAGGCACTCTGGTTATCCACCAAGATATCCATGGATTCAGTCCTTCTGGCTGGCGCGCAGCGCGCGTTTCAGATCGGCGATCAGGTCGTCCGGGTCCTCCAGGCCCACCGACAGGCGGATCATGCCCTCGGAGATTCCGGCCGCCTCCAGGTCCTCCCGGCTCATCCGATGATGGGTGGTGCTCGCCGGGTGAATCACCAGCGACTTCGCATCGCCCACGTTGGCCAGATGCGAGAACAGGCTGAGTGCCTCGGTGAATCGGCGCCCCGCCGGGCGCCCACCCTTGATGGTGAAGCTGAACACCGCGCCGCAGCCCTTGGGCAGCATGCGCCTGGCCAGTTCGTGGCCCGGGTGATCCGGCAGTTCGGGATAGCCCACGTGCTCCACGGCCTCGTGCTCCTTGAGGAACTCCACCAGGCGCCGGGTGTTGTCAACGTGGCGGCTCATGCGCAGTGGCAGGGTTTCAAGCCCCTGCAGCAGGTGAAAGGCCGTGGTCGGGCTCATGCACGCGCCGAAGTCGCGCAGACCTTCCTTGCGGGCGCGCAGCAGGAAGGCACCGGGGCCGTACTCCTCGGTGAAATCCATGTTGTGGAAGCCGGCATAGGGCTCGGTCAGTTCCGGGTATTTGCCGGACGCGTCCCAGTCGAAACCGCCGCTGTCCACCAGCAGGCCGCCCACGGCCACGCCGTGCCCGCCAATGAACTTGGTGGCGGAGTGGTAGACCAGGTCCGCGCCGTGCTCCAGCGGCCGGCACAGGTAGGGCGTGGCGAAGGTGGCGTCCACCATCAGTGGCAGGCCATTCTCGTGCGCCACCTCGGCCACAGCGCTGATGTCCAGCACATCCAAACCCGGGTTGCCCAGCACTTCGCCGAACACCAGCCGGGTCTCCGGCCGGATGGCGGCGCGGAACGCATCGGGGTCGGTGGGGTCGACGAACGTGGTATTGATACCGAAGCGCGGCAGGGTATAGCTGAGCAGATTATGCGTTCCGCCGTACAGCGAGCGCGAGGCCACGATGTGGCCGCCAGCCCCCATCAACGTCGCCACCGCCAGGTGCAGCGCGGCCTGACCGCTGGCCGTGGCGATGGCGCCAACGCCTCCCTCCAGCGCGGCGATGCGTTCCTCAAGCACCGCGATGGTCGGGTTCGAGATCCGCGAATACACGTGACCCGCCCGCTCGCCGTTGAACAGGGCGGCGGCGTGGTCGCTGTCACGGAATACGTACGAAGTGGTCTGGTAGATCGGCGTGGCGCGGGCGCCCGTCGCCGGATCCGGCTGCTGCCCGGCATGCAGGGTCAGCGTGTCGAACTGGAATGGTGTGGATTTCGCCATCACGTCTTCTCCGGAGGCTGTGCAACGGCCGACAACACTACCAGATTCCAACGGGAATGGATGAGCGATCACGGCGCGCGCTGTCACCGGGAACAGGATTCAGCGCCCGGCTGACGCGGATGACGGGGGCGTGGCGGGCGCCCCGCCCTATCCCGTCACTTCTGCTGCCAGCTGCCGTCGCGGCCCTCGTAGTACCAACCGGAACGTGCGTTGGCCACCCAGCGCTCGGCGAACGTGCGGCGGATGTCGTCTTCCCATTCAGTATGGCCGTTTGCCACGGCGATCTGCCGGTACAGGGCCTGCCGGTCCGCGTTCTCGTCGGCGATCAGCTGCCGCACCCGGTTGCGCTCCGCCAGGGGCACGGCAGACTGCTCGCGCAGCCGGACCTGGCCGTCCCGGGTCAGGCCGATGGCACCGGACTGGTAATGGGGCAGCAGGTCCGGATGACGCGACTCCATGGAGGCGGTGATCTGTCGGATGGCCGGGGAGCTGACATCCAGGTCCGGGCTCTGGGCAGCCGCTGGCGGAACGAGACGGTTCAGTACACGAATGGCCAGCGGCGCGGCCTGGGTCGGGGGCGCCTGGCTCTGCGGCGGGCCATTCTCCGGAGCCTGCTCCCGCCCCCAGACATCCTGGATGATGCGGTCCGCTGCCTGCTCGGCAGCCACGGCCGGAAAATACACGTTGATGGTCACGCAGCCGCCCAACACCAGCAGCAGGGACAGCATGGAATAACGGGCCAACCTGATCATGGAAAACACCCTCGCACGGGCCCTGCGGGCCACCGAACCTGTCTGCTGACAGCATACCGCGAACAGAGAAAAAATCAGCGAGGTCCGTGCTCATTCAGAAAGCGCTCGAGCCCGTCGACGTAGTGCCGTCCACTCCGCAGGAAACCGTCATTGTGGCCGCCTTCCAGTTCCAGGAACATCCGTGGCTCCGAAGCAGCTGCATACAGCCGTTCGCCATGAGCGAAGGGGATGATTTCATCGTCCGGGCTGTGAACCACCAGCACCGGCGCGTCCACATGGCCCAGGGCGGCGCGGGTATCGTACTGAAACCGGGCCAGTCTGCGCACCGGAAAGATCGGGTACAGTTCGGCGGCAATCTCCGGCACCGATGTGAATGCGGACTCCAGGATCAACGCCCCGGCGCCAAGATCGGCCGCGGTGCGACCGGCCACGGCGGCACCCAGCGAGCGGCCGAACAGCACCAGCTGTCCGGCATCCACGCCGTGCTGATCCTCCAGCCAGGCCACCGCGGCCCGGGCATCCCGGTACAGGCCCGCCTCGCTGGGCCGCCCTTCACTCTGCCCGTAGCCCCGGTAGTCGATGATCAGGACGTTGAGCCCCAGCTGGTGGAAGATGCGCAGCGAATCGAGGCGATGCGAGATATTTCCCGCATTGCCGTGTAGAAACAGCAGGAAGGGGCGGTTCTCCGCACCCGGCAGAAACCAGCCATGGAGACGTACACCATCCTCCGTCCGAATCCAGACATCCTCGTAGTCCAGCCCGATGCGCTCGGGCGTGGACAGGATTTCCCGGCCCGGCACCCCGGGCAGGTGAATCAGGCGCGACTGGAACACGTACATCACCGCCAGCAGCAGCAGGTACATGACAAACAACAGCGCGGCGGCACGAAGTAGAAAGCCCATGGCCAAAGGCTACCCCATCTGGCAGGGAATGCATGGGCTGATACGCTCAAGGGAACCGCTGCATCCATGAGTCGAGGCTGACATCGCACCCAACAGGTACAGACCCATGCACTTCAGCGTCCACAAGGCACCGGCCTTGGTACTCATCCTCCTGCTGGCATCCCTGTCACTGGGCGGCTGCAGCAGCATCCAGCGCGGCCATGAGGCGGCGCTGGTGCTGGGCGATCTGGCCGCCGGTGACGCGGACAGCCGCCTCAAGCGCCGCACCGAGAACCCCGAGCGGGTGGATCACCCTTTTGAAGTGGAGGACCGCGCCTACGAAGCGGACTTGTACGTCCCCGACCAGGCCCGCCGCGGCACCCTGGTGCTGGTCCACGGTTTCACGGAAGATGGCCGGCGCGACCCCCGCCTGACGGATTTCGCGCAGACGCTGGCCCGCGCGGGCTTCCAGGTGCTGGTGCCCGAGCTGGACGGCCTGCGGGACCTGTCCTTCAGCACGCGGGAGGCGGAAGCCATCGCTGACGCGGTGCGCTATGCGACGGGACCGGAAGGCCCGGCCGACGACGGGGCCACGGCGCTCGCGGCCATCAGCTTCGCGGTGGGTCCGGCGCTGGTGGCTGCGATGGAGGACGACACCCGGG
>LFIK01003756.1_pt1 | contig 12311 bp, 16 predicted proteins | sample 643401 | NCBI WGS metagenome assembly LFIK01 (sample SAMN03777447, study PRJNA286221) | soda lake metagenome | biome: soda lake; feature: Kulunda steppe; material: water; isolation source: sample T5-Br brine of Lake Tanatar-5 | place: Russia: Kulunda steppe | collected 2010-07 | reverse complement strand
TTTAACTTGGTCACGTCGACCGTTCAAGCCTGAAGCGCCAGTCTGGAACGTCTGCATCGCGTAATGCCCGTCGCACGCTTCAACCATGTCGCCCATACCAACTACATACAGCCGGGACGGTGCGACGTCTTTAAGATGCTGCGCTACCCGGTTTTTAGTTTCGAGCATGTGGGTGACGAACCGTTCAGGTTTTGATCCACCGGTCTGCCAGTCTGACAGGCACACGATTAGCGCGTCTGCTTCCGGGCGTGGCTCTGGCTTGCTGAACCGGTGACGGGAAACCGTTTTGATAAGTTGGGCGACGTCCGTGTCGGCGGCCGTGCGGGGCCGGACGTTTGCGCGAAAGTAAAAGAAGCGGCGTGTGTCGCCGTCACCTACGGCGACGTCCCAGGTGCGTACGTTGACCGTGTCTGACGCTACTTCCCACTTGCCGGGATCTAGCGCGAACTCTTCGAGGATACGTGACCACTCGTTTGGCGGCTGCTCGCTGTCAGACACGACCGTGACCGTACCGTCAGCCGTGTCAACGCCCGGTTCCCAGCCGCTCGGGTGCTTGCGCGGCTTGCCGTTGACTACGTCAGGCGTGGGCGTGTGTAGAAACTGTTTGACGTCGTCAATCATGACAACGAAAGCAGATAGTTACGCACCGACGAATCAGACACACGAACGCCGTCTTTGCTGTTCAACCAGCGGGTCATCGCAGCGATGGTCAACCGTCCTGCTTGAATCTCTTTATGCGCTTCACGTATCGTTTGCATGTCGTCGTCAGTCAGCAGCCCTTGCTGATGAAACGTTTCGACCGCGTACGGTTTACGTTGCGACGTCTGAAACTTTCTGATGTCGTCAAGACTCACGTCGGCCCCTATGTGATGACTGTTGTGCCGTCTGTCGGCCCGTTAATGTCGACCGGGACGCCGAGCGCGTTTCCGATTGCTCGCAGGCTGATACGGATACGACGAATGTCGTCGTCGATGTTTCGTTGCGTCGGTGCCGCTTGCTGGGCTGTCACGTCTGTTGCCTTCCGGTTGATGTCTGGGATCATTCTGTACGCCTGCGCGCCGGGGCAGGCGGTTGCTACGACGTCACGGTGACCGCCGGTGAGTTGCGGTTTGTCAAACCAGCCTTGAGCGTGTCCGTGTTGTAGCAGCCACACGAGCGCGTCAACGTCCTGCTGCGAGGGTGCACGATGCGAGTAGTTGCCGACAAGACAGATCCCGTATGACGTGCGGTTACGTCCAGACGTGTGTGCGCCTTGACGACCCGGCCCGCGCCCCTCAAGCACTTGACCGTCTGCGATAAGCCACGAATAGCCGATACCTGCCCAACTCGCACGTGACGCATGATCGGCAGCGTAACGTCGTGCCGTCGGAATCGTTGACGTGCCTGCCGCGCCGTGATGTAGCCACACTTCGGGCTGTTTCAGCAGTATCTGCCCGGGCGTGCGATTGAACGGCACGTCGCACCATTCTGCGTAGGGAATAACTCTCACCGGTTGTCCTCTCCCTAATGCGTCACAGTCTACCGAAGCGCTACCATTGACGCATGGAACCGTCAGTGTTTGAACTGTTGCTAATCGTGGGCGCGTCGCTGCGTCTTACACGTCTTGCCGTTGTCGACACGATTGCAGCCTATCCGCGTGATTTGATGCGTGCGGCCGGTCAACGGGCTGCCGGTTCTCGCGGTTTGATCTGGGCTGACGGTCTCGTGTCTTGCCCGCACTGCGTCGGGTTTTGGATTACCCTTAGCGTCACGTATTCGTGGTGGGCAGCCGGGAGCACTGCCGTATGGCTTCTTGCTACGTTGACGTTAACTGTTTCGTATTTCGTCGGGCATCTTGTAGCGGCAACTGACATGGAGAACTAATGGCAGCAAACCACCTACCTGAAGCACGTCCACGTATCGTACGCATGACCGACAAGCCGGTCATCACCGCTGCCGCAACATCGCTGTCTGCCGCAAAGATTGGTCGTCAGTGGTCGCAGGCTTGGCAGGACGAAGCGTGGGAACATTACGACCAAGTAGGTGAGTTGCGTTTCGTTGCGAACGCGATTGCCGGCTCGATGTCTCAAGCGTCAATCTATGTTGGTGAAATTGACGGCGTGTCTGACGACGTGCAACCGGTCGAAGAAGGTGTTGTTGCGGACGTGTTCCAGACGTTCGGCGGTTCACAGGCTGAACGTGAAGAACTGATACGCCGTATGGGGCTGCAACTGTTCGTTGCCGGTGACGGCTGGATTGTCGGCGTGCCACCTGAAGTTTTGGACGACGGACGTTACACGACCGACGGTATCCCGCCGCTAGGCAGGTCGCTTGCGGACTTGCGCTGGCTTGTCCTGTCGGTGCAAGAACTTTCGGTTCGTCAAGGCAAGATTGAACTACGACTTGGCGACCGTGTACGTACAGTGTCTGAAGATGACGCTGTGCTGATTCGTGTGTGGCGACCGCACCCGCGTGCTTACTGGGAAGCCGACTCGCCCGTCCGGTCAAATTTGCCTGTGTTGCGTGAACTGGTCGGACTAACGAAACACATTAGTGCCAACATTGACTCGCGTCTTGCCGGTGCCGGTCTGCTCGTGTTGCCACAGTCCGTATCGGTGATGGGCGGTATCGGTCAGACTGAAGACGACGACGCTGACGCTGACCCGTTTCTTAACGACCTGATGGATTCGATGCTGACGCCTATCAAAGACCGTGACGCTGCGTCTGCGGTTGTGCCGCTGGTCATCAAAGTGCCTGACGAAGTTGCAGCGTCTGTCGGACAGTCAAACCTCATCTCGTTTTCTACGCCGTTTGATGAGCGCAGTAAAGAACTACGAGACGAGGCTATCCGTAGGCTTGCGCTCGGTCTTGACGTGTCACCCGAACTGCTGCTCGGCATGGGCGAAGTGAATCACTGGTCGGGTTGGCTTATCGACGAACAGAACGCCAAGACACACATCGGCCCGGTGCTCGGTCTGGTGTGCAACGCGATTACCGACGCTTTCCTACACCCGGCGCTTATCGAAGCAGGCGTTGCTGACCCCCAACGTTACCGTGTGTGGTACGACATGACGGACCTGACGTTGCGTCCTGACCGGTCAACGGCGGCACGTGAACTGTTTGACCGTGGTGTTATCTCTGCTGAGTCGTTGCGTATGCATTCCGGTTTTGATGACAACGACAAACCCGACGACATGTTAGACTCGGCTGTGCGTGCCGCTCTTGATGCAGTGAAAGAGTCACCGGGGCTGTTTGCGAACCCGGGTTTGCCTGCTCTGGTAGAACAAATGCGAGCGGTCTTAGGCGAGACTACAGCGCCTGACGTTGCGGAAGAGACCGGGGAAGTACCGCCAGACGACAGTTCGCGTGACTTGCCTGAGATGCCGGACGTCACGGAAACGCCGTGAGCCGCGTCGACGATTGTCTGCCGCTCGTTGCTGCTTGTGACGTGTTGACGTTGCGTTGTCTGGAAGTTGTCGGGAAACGTACGGTACGTTCGCAGCGTTCACGGTACGGGCAGATGCAAGGCAAGCCGTGGCATGTGGCACACACTTTGTGGCAGCCTGAACCTGAAGTTGTTGAGAAGGCCCTGTCGGACGCTTGGGTGATGTTGCCTGATCTTATCGACCGGTGGGGTTGCTTGTCGTGGGACACGGCACAACTTGCTTTGGTGCTTGACCGGTATGTGCGTGACGTTTGTCACGCGATGCGTCCGCACGACCCTGACGATTTGGCGTATCGGCTTGGTGCTGTCGTAGCAGGGGTGTCCTAATGGCTATGATTCGTTACAGCGACGTGAATCAGCAGATGCGGGCACAGCAGCGGGCTATTGTCCGTCAAGAAACAGAAGTTGAGACGGCAGCCGGTCGCGCGTTGCGTTCGCTGCTTGGCAACATGCTTGACGCTGCACAACCGCTGTTGACCGCGTCGTCGCTACCTACACCGTTCGGCGCCGGGGAACTGTTTACCCTCGGGCAAGTTCGCGGCTGGTGGGCTGACGCGGTCGATGAGGACTTGACGCGCACGTTGCTGTCGACATGGTCTGCCGGGTATCGAGCCACTTCCGACTTGCCGATGGTGCAAGGCTCGTTTGACGAAACCGGTTCGTACGTCGCTAACGTTCGTGACCGGCTGTCCGTAACACAATCGCCGCTTATCGCCGACCAAGCGTTTGACATTGTTCGTGTCGGTCTTATCGAAGAGATGGCGATCGGTTCGTCGACTGACACGATAGCACGACGTATCGCGTCCGACTTGAACTGGCGGCAACCTGACGTCGGGTTTTGGGAAGAACGGCGCGACTTTGTCCGTAGCCAGTTAGACGACATTCTTGACGCTGCCGGCCCTGTCGGTTCTTCTGCACGTGAGTCATTGCGACTCAATGACCCTCGAGTTCGGGAGTTACAACGACTCAATAGCGAGGCGGTGCGTCGTCTTGACGCTGACGAATCAACTTGGCGTAAACGGGCACGCACGATTGCACGTACAGAAACGACCGGGGCGTGGAACGCTGGCGCGCTCGACGCGGCCGTGCGTGAAGGCCAACAAGTCAAAGTATGGTTGACGCTCGGTGACGGACTGTCTCGAGACACGCACCTTGAAGCCGCCGGGCAGTGTGTTGACGTTGACGGCGACTTTAACGTAGGCGGTTACGCGATGCCGTCGCCCGGTGTCGGTGGTCCCGCTGAAGAAGTTGTCAACTGCCGGTGCATGATGCTGTTTGCCGATTCTTGCGAGACGGGCGCGGCAATGGCTGCACCTGCTTTTCCGGTGTGGGACGAGCAAACTGACGAGCGTGGACTGTCACGGGTACCCTCGATGTAAGGAAAGGTCACGTCATGCCGCTAGGCCCGTTTGAGAACTTTGACGAGTGTGTCGCCGCGATGGAAGGTCGTGTCGACGACCCTGGGGCGTACTGTGGCTGGCTTAAACAGCAAACCGCGTCAACTGACAACGAGACGTTTTCAGTGTCGCTCGGTGACGTGCGTGTCGGCAGTTTTGTTGAATGGGCATGGTCAGGCGGGACAGCACAAGGACAGATTCAGTCGATTCATACTGAAGGGCCGGTTAACGTGCCCGGTGTCGACTTGACGCTTGACGCTGACGAAGATAACCCGGCTGCGCTTATCGAATCGTGGGAAGCGGTCGGTGACCGTTATCGTCCGACAGGCACTATTGTTGGTCGACGGTTTGCGTCATTGACACGTATTGACCCGTTGCCTGAAGTTACCGAATCGGCAGCGTTTCAAGCACGACCGGGCGGCGGCGTACTGCCCGACGCCTACCGGCCCGCCGACAGCCCGGACGTGCCTGAAGGTCGCAACTGTGCCAACTGTTTTTTCTACGCCGCGTCAGACGACCCAGCAGGCGTGAACTGGTGCATGTATTGGGAAGCAGAAGTTCAACCCGATTTTTACTGTGACGCTTGGGCGTCGCTTGACCGCAGCATCGACGGAGACGACGACATGAACGAAGCAGGATACAAAGAGAAAGACAAAAAGGCGCTCGATCCTGCCGACATGGTTGTTGTCGAAACGTTCGACGCGGACGCTGAACTGCTTGTCACAACCGAGGGTCGTATCCGTGCCGCAACGCTTGTGGCTATCCCCGCGTTTGTTGAAGCAAAGATTGAAACCGCGTCTGACGACGAAGACGATGACCGCTGGTACGGCGTGCTCGCTCCCGAGGGTGTGCCGACTGGTGACGGACGCATGTTTGAACGCGGGTCTATCCGGTGGGCTGACCTGCCGCTGCCGCTGCTGTGGGCAAAGTCGATGGAAGACGGTCACGACGGTGCGATAGTCGTGGGTTCTATTGACTCGCTTGAACGTGACGGCGACTTGCTTGTCGCAAAAGGTCGTTTTGATTTAGGTTCAGAAGAAGGACGTGAAGCCGCACGGCAAGTTCGTGCCGGTGTGCAGCGTGGCGTGTCGGTCGACCTTGATGACGTTTCGTTAGAGATGCGTGTTGCTGCTGACATGTTGGACGACTTGACAGTGGAGATTGTCGCGTCAGCCGGGGTCGGTGGTGTCGGGCAGCCGTGGACAACAATGTCACTTACCTCGCAAGAACGGACACCGACAGCAGGTATGGCTGAAGAGGCGCAGCGAGCGCTTGACTGGCGTGCCGAGGGTCACGACGGTGGCGAGGACGCAACAGTCGGACGAGCACGTTCGATTGCTGCGCGTGAGCCGTTGTCTGAGGACACGGTACGTCGCATGAACCGTTTTTTTCTTCGTAACGCCCGGTACCCGGATCTCGAAGGGTTCAAACCGGGTGATGACGGCTACCCGTCGCGTGCGCGTGTCGCGTGGGCGTTGTGGGGCGGCGACGCTGGCCGTACGTGGTCGGCGAAACTTGTTGACCGTCTTGAACGTCAAGAAGCGACGCTTGTTGCGTCTGCCGGTTACCGTCCTACTGTCAAGTGGTTTCGTGACCCGCAACTGTCTGGCCCGACCCCGTTGACTGTTACTGATGACGGTCGCATTTACGGCCATCTTGCTTTGTGGGGTACGTGCCATACCGGGTTTGGTCGTGAGTGTGTGCAGCCGCCTGCTTCAGCGTCCGGGTACGCCTTTTTCCGTACGGGTGTTGTCGTGTGTGACGACGGTACAGAGATGCCGGTTGGACGGATCACGCTTGACACGACACATGCTGGGCGTCGTCACGGCCCTGCGGACACTATCGCGCATTACGAACATACCGGGCTTGGTGTCGCGCACGTGACTGCAGGCGAAGACGGTCACGGCATTTGGGTAGCAGGTGCTGTAGCGCCGCACGCTACCGAAGAGCAGATTGCACGGTTGCGTGTGTCGCCGTTATCGGGCGACTGGCGAAGTGTCGGCGGTCAGTTGGAGTTGGTCGCGGCGTTGGCTGTGAACACGCCCGGTTTTCCGGTGCCGCGTGCTCTTGTTGCTTCAGGTCGAGTTCATTCGTTGCAAGCGTCTGGTGTTGTGCGTGAGTCTGACGTGCTTGTTGCTGCTGCGTCTGATGACCGGTTGACGCCTGAACACACTGAAGCGCTGTGGGATCTTGTCGACCGTGAAGTTGAAGCGCGGCGTGCGGCGAAGGCTGACGATGCGGCGTTGAAAGTTGCGGCGGCGAAGGCCGCTGCTCGAGTGAGAGGGGCACGCTGATGGGTTGCGGCTGTGGCAAGAAGCGTGGTCAGCAGTTTGATGTGAAGTTGGCCGACGGTACAACTAAGACGTTCGGGTCGCGGTTGCAGGCTGAGGCGTACTTGGCCAAGAATGGTGGGGACGGCAAGATTGTTCCGCGTGGTTGATTCGAACGCGTAGGTTTTTGTTGCCACATGTTTGTTGTGTGGCGGCGGAAAACTTTTTTCCAACTGGTGTCAACAATGAGTTGACAACGTGTAAAGTTGTCCTGTAGAATCAACACATCAGCAACTGACTAAGGGGACACAAAATGATTAGCCAGAAACAGCGAGTACGAGCCGCAGAACTTCTCATCATCTGGCACGGCAAAGGCGTACCAAACGCAGTCACCGGCAAAGAAGCCGCAGCGCTCTCGACGCACCACCTCGGGTTCGTCGCACCGGGACTCGTCCGCACACAGAACAGCACCGGCGGTCAACCCATCAACCTGACGTACGTCGCCTACAAAGTGGCTAAAGCGGCAGGCCGTAACGGTCGCAAGATTCTCACCACCAAGTAGCAAACGACCGGGGCCGGACAACCGGCCCCACATCAACCACAAGGGGACACGACATGAACACCACAACCACACACACCGCTACCGAAAACATCAACCGGTTTTTCGCGAACGACCTTACCGCCACTATCAACTACTTTGGCACGAAGGTTACGGCTCCGGTCATCGGCTTTTACGTAGTGACGTCAACCGCGAAAGAACGCTGGTTTCCGGCGCACGACTTGGACGACGCTCGTGCGTACGCTCTTGAACTGGTCGATCAAGAACGGTTCGGTTCGCTTCGTCAGGACATCGGATACTTGGCGCGATAAGCGCAACGTCAACAAACAGTTGACAACTGTCGCGGAAGTTGGCTAAACTTCTACTACAATTAAACAACACAAGGGGACATGATGAAACGCTACTGCGAAGGGCTTTACGGCAAAGACAACTATGTCGTGTCGAAAGAGTGCGACGGCCTGTGGGTGCAGCGCGACGTTGCCGAGTGGCGTGACGGCTGGCCCGCCGAACTGGGTGACTTGGGTTTTTCCGCTGACACGAAGCGCAAACTGATTGAGATTATGAAAGAACACGGGACGCACTGATCTAACCGACCACAAGGGAACAACAATGAACAACGACAAAGTAACCAAGTCGGAAGTCCGAGCGGCTATCAAGGACGTGCGTGAAGCGCTCCGTTACGCCGAGCGCGCACTAGACGCGGGCGACTGGGAAGATGTAGCCGAGTGCCTAGCGGACTGGGCCGCTCCGTCCGCGGGCGTCATCGGTGAACGCATCATGTCAGCGCAGTTCACTCAACGATAGGGGACAACAATGAACATTGACAGTACGCACGTGGCGTGGCGCATCGCCGCCATTCAAGACGCTGCTCGTTCCGTAATAGTCAAGGGCCGATACGACGACGATTTCTTCGACGACATGCAGTACGTCGTAGACCAAGTTAACGAACTCGTGTACGACCTCGGAGTCCAAGACCAAGTCAAGCACGCGAGAGTCGTGCTTGCGGAAGATAGGAAACGGTCATGAACGAAGTAAAGTGGGGGCCGGGCGACGAACAGACATGGCCTGCCTACGCAGGACATCCGAACGACCCGCGTAGCGATTGGGACGACGAAGACGAAACCGACGACGGCACGACACTGCTAGAACCAGACTACGACCTGTACGGAGACGATGACTATTACGACGAATACCGATACGGGGGGATCTGATGCGTGGACTTATCGAACACCGTGACCTTATCGTCCCGATGCTCGCGTCACTGTGGTGGCTGTGGGGACCGTTCTTCGGCATGTGTGCTTGGCTGCACTACACCGAACGGTAGTATGCCTCTATGGTTAAACGGCTGACAGTCACTATTCCGACGTACAACAGTCTGGTCGACAAACTTGACCGGGCTGTGTCGTCTGTTCTGTTCTCGCTGCCTGACGACGGACGTGTGATCGTCGTAAACGACGGCGGAACTGAACCGTCGTTGTGGCTCGACCCGCGTTTGACTGTCGTGAATCTTGACACGAACCGTGGCCGCTACTTTGCTGACGCTGCCATACTCGCCACGCTCGACGATGACGACTACTGGTCACCGCACGACTCGGACGACTGGAGCGACCGCGACCGTTTCGGGATACTACTAGACAATGCATCACAGTCTGGTGCGACGGTCGCACCGATGTGGCGACACGAACAGAAACAGAAACCGCGTGTTCAGCACTGCGACTTCGGTCGTGCTGATGCGGCAACGGTAAGACATGTCGCGCACTGGTGCACGGGCGTGTACCGGGTATTGCGTGTCCGTCAGGCGGGCGGTCTGCTGCTGTCCGTCCGCACGTCATACGATCATGCGCTGCTGATGTCGCTTGTGAAACACGGGCCGGTAACCGTCGACCGTCGCCCGACGTATCACTGGGAACGCCGCCCGGGTTCGCTTACAACGTCACGTGAGACGGCTGTCGGGTCGCAGTATCGGGCGCAGGAACGACGTATGATTGACGGACTGTGGCGTCTGATACGGGACGGTCACGACCCGGTTGATGTTGTTGCGGACGCTTCGGGACCCGACTTGCGTGCTGCGCTCGACGTCGAGGTTTCGCGCCTGTCACGCATACTGTAGACTTGCACGGTATCGTGTACCCTAACTTTAGGGTTGAGTCGCTGGCAGATGGGCCGGACGTTGCGAATCGTGGAGAGCCGCTATGTCTGACCACATCGACGAGCCAGTTGATGTCACTGTAACTATTCCCGATGACCTGACTGCACTGTCGGCTGACGACCTGTCAGCGTTGCGTGCACAGGCCGTCGAAGCGTTTGACGCGCTGTACGAATCTGACCGTACCGCCGAAACTGTTGAAGCCATGTCTGCCCTTGCTGACGGCATTGACCGTCTGCGTGGTGAAGAAGACGTGCGTGCCGAGGCTGCTGCTGAGGCTGCTGCTGCCGCTGAAGCGCTGGCAGCACGTGTGCACGTCGAAGCCGAAGAAGCCGCCGCTGAAGAAGAAGTGACGGCTGAGGACGCAACCGAAGAGGTTGCAGAAACTGAGACCGAAGTGACCGGCGAAGAAGAGGAAGCCGTAGTTGTGCCGGACGACGCCCGTGAACTTGAACCTGTGCTCGCGTCATCGAAACCGGCTGGCCCGATCTCGGTCACCGTGTCCGGTATGGCACGCAACCGGAAACCGGCACCTGAACCTGTCGAAGCACAAACCGGCATTTCGCTTGTAGCGTCTGCCGACTTGGGTCGCGGCATGGGTGCAAAACTGTCGCTGCGTGAAGCCGCTGAAGCATGGATTGACAAGAGCCGTGGTATCAACTACGACGCTTACGGTCGTGCAGGCAACAGCAAACGCACTATTCAGTCGTTCTCGCTCGGGTCTGTTCACAAACAGTTCTCGGACGACCTTCGTGTCACGCGTGACGCTGACGCTGACGAAGTGTTGAAACGTGCGGTTGACCAGAACCGTCTGCCGGGCGGTTCGCTTGTTGCGTCTGCCGGTTGGTGCTCACCTTCCGAAACGCTGTACGAACTTGCTGACGCTGCCGAAACAACTGACGGTGTAATCTCACTTCCGGAGATTGCTGTCGACCGTGGCGGTTTGCGTCACACGCTCGGCCCGGACTTCTCCGACATTTTCGGTGCAGCCGGCGTGTCGTGGAATTTCACCGAAGATGAAGTTGCTGACGGCGACTACGACGGTTACGGCGGTGGATCTAAGCCGACGTTCTTTGTTGAATGCCCTGACTTTGTTGACACCCGTCTTGACGTTGCCGGTGTCGGTATCAAAGCCGGTCTGTTGACAAACCGTGCGTACCCTGAACTGATTGAACGTGTCGTGTCGGGTGCGCTTGTCGCTCACGAGCACGCACAGTCTGCCCGTAAGATTGCAGACATTGTTGCCGGTTCAACTGCTGTGACGTTTGGTAGCCTGTTTGCTCAGGGTGCTGCTTCGCCGGTGCTGGACGCTATCGAGATTCAGGCTGTCGACTATCGTCAGCGTCACCGTCTGTCGGACGCGGAAGCCCTCGAGGTTGTCCTGCCGAAGTGGACGGCTGCTGCGGTGCGTGCAGACCTTGCACGTCGTAACGGTGTCATGTTGACGAACGTAACGGACGCAGACGTTGTCGCCCACCTTGCGGTGCGCGGTGTCGTTCCACAGTTCGTGTACGGTCTTGATGACTTTACAGGTAACGCTGCTGACCGCGTGTCGTTCCCTGAATCTGTGAAGTTCCTTATCTACCGTGCGGGTACTTGGGTCGGTTTGACGCAGGCCGTCATTACGCTTGAAAGCGTGTTTGACAGTGCACTGGTCGAACAGAACATTTACACGCAACTGTTCACCGAAGAGGGCTGGGCTGTGGCGAAACGGTTCCACGACTCGCGTGTCGTGACTGTTCCGATTTGCGCTAACGGTCTGACCCCTGTGGGTAACAGCGACGTTGACGTTTCGTGCGGCAACGGCGAAGGCTGATTGACGTAGGCATGATGGTGGCCCGCCCGTAATACTGCGGGCGGGCTGCTTCACATAGGAGAGAGTTCACATGGGAAACATTGTGCCACCGGTTTACGTTGAGCCTGCTCCGCTCGAGCCGCACCGTTTCGGTCTGTTCAGTATCGCCAACATGCCGTTGACGATGCCTGACCGGTGGGAAGCCGGTCTTGAGTGGGAACCTATCTGGGGTGTGAAGTCTGAAGGGCGCGTGTATGCGTGTCCGGCTGACGCGCCTGCGTTTGTGACGATTAGCGCAGAAACGAACACTCGTGAAGTGACACCGTTTTTGACAGTCGCTGCTTACGAATGTAAAGCAACGTCACGGTCGATTGAGGACGCTGAAGAACGTGCACGCCTGTATCTGCTGGGCGGTGAAGAACGTGCTGTGGAGTCTGAGATTGTTGCGGGCACGTCGGGCGGAACTAACTTGTCTGCCGAGGCTTTAGATCTAACGCCGACACCGGGCACTGGCGTGTCGCTTGTTGAGGCGTTTCAGTTGCTTGAGGAGTCGCTTTACGAGAATCACGTGTCGGTGCCTGCTATCTATCTGCCGAAAGTGTTGACGGCTCGTGCGTCACATGACGAACTTGTGATGCGTGACGGTCAGAATCTTGAAACGATGGGCGGGACGTATGTTGCGTCGGGTGCCGGGTTTAACGACCCGGGTGGCAAACCTGA
>LFIK01003754.1_pt1 | contig 12311 bp, 17 predicted proteins | sample 643401 | NCBI WGS metagenome assembly LFIK01 (sample SAMN03777447, study PRJNA286221) | soda lake metagenome | biome: soda lake; feature: Kulunda steppe; material: water; isolation source: sample T5-Br brine of Lake Tanatar-5 | place: Russia: Kulunda steppe | collected 2010-07 | reverse complement strand
GCAAAAAAGGACAAACAACAGCACGGTAAACAATGTGGCAAAAGCTGTGTCAATGGACAAACAACAGCATGGTATACAATATGGCCCGTATTGTATACCATGCTGTTGTTTGTCCATTGACACAGCTTTTGCCACATTGTTTACCGTGCTGTTGTTTGTCCTTTTTTGCAGCTTGCGAAAGTCACACTTTCGTAACGTGGCGCGTGCAGGGTGGAACAAGCAGCTTGGCATACTTGGCATGGAATCCAGATGCATCAGAGGACATTGGTGTCCTGGTAGCAATTGCGCCAGTGGTATACGCAACATACTTGATCAGCCCCACTCTTGTTGCCTTCAGTCGCCAAGCAAATGTGAGGGAGCCAAGATTGTTTTGTATGTTTGTGCCCCGATCATTATTGGCGTGTTTGGATCACGATCATATCACCTGAGGGAACACACTGGCTAGCGCTGTACAAGGCTGTCTGCACCTTCTGTGGGAGAGGCTCCCTGACATGAGCTTGTCATTGATGCAGAAGCGAAGGGAGCAAAAAGTCAAAGCACAACAAACAAGCCAACTAGAAGCGTGCTTCCCAGTCAGGACTCACTTGGCAGCTTGTTGTGTTTGCATTGCAGGTCAGCTGTGCAAGCACCTTGCCACCCCAGATGAGTCCCGTGGTGACTCCCACTCCAGGGAAGGCGCAGGACTATGGTGTCACGTCCACACGCACAGGCTTTGCCCCATGGCATGTACTGAGAGACATCATGAAGGGAACCTTGCATGGACATTGTGGCTCAACCTAGACGCTTTCCGGAGGAGTCGCATTATGAATCCTACCCCTGCGATGAAATTGCAATGCTTTCCCTGACGAATTTTGAGCATGAGGGTGTGTTGTGTAGACTGGCTGCGGACAGCGGGCAGTGCACGCAACGCGCCAGCACGGTGGGCTTGCTGACAGGCAATCACGGAACTTGTGGCTCTGCTGACTCTCTCTTCTCCCTTTGGCGGCTGAGACTCTGATTCTCAGAGGCGTGTTCTACTCACACTGTACTTGGACCACACACTTGGATGGTTGCACTGCCGTGCTGTGTTCCCCAAGGACCTGGAGTGAACTACTCCATGGGGGTCATTATTGCAAGGTTGTTTCCAGACTCGACAAGGTATTACTGCCAGTTTAACCTTCCTTTAGATGCGTAACTGGACGTGCTTTGAATACAGCAATAGCTGTTTTACTAGCCGGTCAAGTAATCAGCCAACTAACTCCAACCCATTGAACACACAGTGCAGCACACTTCTGGCAGCAGCATTTATCTGGTGTGACAGACAGCTAAAAACTTTTGCTGAGCAAACTCTACCGAGCTGCCCTGCAGCTTGTAAACAAAAAAGGAACCCTGACATATGAGGTCCGATGTACACTGTGCAAAATATTTGGGGCAGATGTATACATTTCTGCTATGACAAACCACTCTAAGATTCATGTGAGTGAATTTGAGCCACTGCCATGCAAGCAAGGCAGAAAGGAATTGATAGAAATTTACCAGATTCATCCACATGACACGCATGGCTCCGGCAGAGTGATAAGGACAAACTCCACACAATAAGATGCCCCTACAGGCTATAGGAAGTCAAGTTGGCTGGTTGGATGATCAGGCATTGCAGCTAAACTGAATCTTCCCTCTTATCTACGGCTGAATATCCCCTTCCCTTACACTTCCTTTCAGGCTCTCCAGTACTGCAATGTTGAGCTTCTCTGTTAGCAACAGGGCAGAGTCTCAGAGCTTATAATGTGCACCAGATGCAACTGACACTGTATGCAATATAAAGAGCACAAAGAGCCTCGTCAGCAATCTAGGAGGCTCCTTGAATGCCCGAGTCCAAGTTAGGCAGAAGTGCATAACACACCAACACATCGTCTGCCCCTTCTAAAATGGCTCTGGCAGGCTAAGAGACTTTGTTAGCCCATCAGACACCAAAGGAATCATGATGGTTCATATTTAAGCCTGAGTGCCTCAATTGCTGTGCTAAAGACCCTCAGAACACCACCCTGGTTCTTGTGCCCGTGCTTGTTGTGCTGGGTCTGGTTGTAGCCCTGACTGGCTTCAGCTAAGCTACTGGCTTCAGCTAAGCTCATTCAAGAGAGTTTGGCAGATACTACTGCATAACCTATATCTTACCTCACCTTGTGGGCCACGCCTTGAGTGCTAGTTATAGTACTATTACAATTAGTATGGCACGATGCTATCCAAGCAAAATAGTTCAACACCCATACAAGTGGCAACTGATCTCCTTTGATTATAGAATCACCACAAGCTCCTGACCTTGTCAATGAGACGTCACATGAGTTTTCTGAAGAGCACGTTTGGTACCAGAGGGGTTTATCTGAGGCCCAAAATGGGCATGGTTTTCACATGATCCCAGCGTATGGTCTCAGTGACGGGTACCTATCCAGCTTATTGTTAGATGGTAGCCCTGCTTGCAAGCTGTCCACAGCACCTGAGCTTGAAAGGTCCCCATCAAGGAGACCGTGCCTTATGGACCGAGGCGTGAACCCTACTTTCACAGCCAAATATCCACACCAGATACCCCTCTGCACCGAATTACATGATTTTGGTGTTTTGGTGCTCATGTAATAAAAAACATCGCAACAAAAGAATAGGAGTGACAAGACCCAGCAATTGGTGAAATATGCATTTTGGTCATAGGAAAAATCCAGCAAATGGGTGCCAAAATGGGTCAAAAAATGACCCCCTCTGAACCTGGTTTTCAACATCCAATATCAATTGGCAACATAATAGAAGTTTACTTGTGGGGTTCTGGGGGTAAAAGGAGCTCTGATGGGCTCATGGTGAGGGCGTACGAGTGCTATCTATGCAAAAATAGGCCAAAAACAGAGGGTGAGCGCCCACCTAGGCCACCAGGGTCGTCTTTTTCACCCCAAATTTTGCCAGTAGCCTAGTTTTATGATGAAACTTTAGTTGAAGTCTAAAAAGGATCATGCTCAGACTTTTTCTCAGATAACCCCCTCAGGTTTGGTACCAACAAAGTTCATAAGCATGCTGAACCGAATAAACATAACGAGCAGACACTGATTTCTGAACAACAAAAGTGCTCCTTCCATTGCTCATGAGTGATCACAGCCTGTCTTAGACCTTTTTCAAACTTCTCTAATGTGATGGTCTTATTCCTACGTCTTGGAAAAAGACAAAAATTACACCCATACACAAGAAAGCTGAGCATTCTCTGCCGCAAAACTACAGGCTGACAGCCATCAATGGATGCATGTACAAATTGTACGCTAACGTGGTGAGAGACTTACTGACCAAATGGGCGTTGGCTGAGAATCGGATCTCTGACACACAATTTGGATTCTGTCCCACAAGGAACACAAATCAGCCGATCTACATCCTGCGTCTCATCCTCATGTTAGCCAAACCTTATAGGAAGAAGCATTTCACTGCCTCCTTTGATCTCACTGCTGCCTATGACAGAGTCCAAAGAGGGAAATTATGGGTCCACCTCAAAACATTCATGTCCCTTAGTACTTGCTCTCGGCAAAAAGGGCTTTGTACCAGGAATGTGCACATATATATCCTTTTTGATGGAGACAAGGTGTCAGATGAAATTATGGCTACTCAACTGGACCAAAGCAGGGATGCCCGCTGAGCCCATTACTCTACTCTCTCTTCCAAACGAGTTGGGCAAGTTCTGGAATACGTCGGACCATGGGGCAATGACAGCCTTACAAACAACAAAAGTCTCCCTCTGTGAATATGCTGACAACATTGCACTTACTGCCCATACTGCCCACCACCTCCAGCACCAACTCGACAGATTCCACACCTACACGGCTTTGAAAGGGCTGTGCACAAATCCAAAACCATGGCCTTCTGTTGCTCCAACACACCAGTGTTTCGTTACAATGGCACTCCTCTTGAGAATTCAAAAAAATGCAAGAATTTAAATACCTGGGCACGACCCTCAGCCACCATGGGAACATGACAAATGCTTCAAACCAGATGGCACGCAATTTTGCTGGTGCCATAGCCAGAGTGTGGAGGATTTGCTCAGAGTTGGGTATCAAGAACAGGAAGCAGAAGCATGCCATGCTCTGGATTTTTCCAAGTCTTTGCACTCTCTGCAGGCCTATATGGATGTCAAGTTTGGGCTACAAATACTCTCACATTCAAATATTTCACTACAACCAAAGCCCTCATCCACCACGTTTGCTTTCTGAAGATACTGTTGGGGGTGAAACGAAGCATGAATACACATTGCCTGCTCAGGGAGACAGGTCAGATGCCCTTGTAATTCTACTGGTTTTGCTGTGTTGCTCGCTCCTAGAACAGCCTATTGAAAAGCAACGATGCCTTGCTGAGCAGGATCAATGAGGCTGGAGCTCGCACACCGAAAGGAGGTTGGGCATTTGAGGTCTTATCTGCTCTTCGCAAAACACCTGGAGCTGAGGTGCACACCTCTGCTATTATGAGCCATTCCAAAATCAACGTGAGTGACTTTGAACTGTTGCTGCGTGAGCAAACCATACAGGAATGGAGAGGTCTGGACCAGATGTATCCACATGATACCCATGTTTCCAGCAGAGTTATGAGGACATATCACACCCATTTTGGAGAGCCTCAGGCTTTAGGGTACTACTCGAAGTCAGGTTGGCTGGTCACCACGGTGGGATGATCAGAAACGCGCTAAACCAAAACAACCCTTCCTTCTTACCTATGACAAAATATTCCAAACCATCTTTCGTGCGCTCTCTCCAGACTCAGACTCTCTGGTCACAACCTCAATGTCAAGCGGCTCCGGCAACAACAGCACAGAGTTCCTTATGAGTTAAGAATCTGTACTAAGTGTAACTGGCACTGTGCACAACTTGCGTCTTGAAGATGAAGAGCACGTTCTTTTGGACCGCCTAAGTGCGGACTTGGCAGACTTCACGCAAGTTGCGTGACAAGCACAACCAACTATGCCGCATCCCCTCTACTAGTAGTAGCTCCAACAGGCTAAGAGACTCCATAAGCCAAGCAGACACCAAAGGCCTGGCCTTGTTTGTGCACGAGTGCTTGGAATGCCATTGCCGTGCTGTGCCTAGATTTCAGATCACAATCTTGCCTGCTTTCTGTTGATTTTGGTTGCAGGCCTGTTTGGCTTCAGCTAAGCTGCCCTTGTTCAGCAGATGCGGCTATGTAAAGTCATCTAATGTTGGCGCTGGCTCTAGCAAGAGCATTTTAGTCTGTCAAATTTGATTGGCATGCTGCTTCTACGAAGGCTCGTTGTCAGCTCGAGAATCATCAAAGAAGATTGAGCACACAATTCCGTGCAAGCCTTGGCAGGCACACATTGTGCAAATGTACTTGTAAGGCTTATATGGGCAAACTTGGTAAACAGCAGCGCCTCCTTTATCTCCTGCTTGAAAAGTAGCGAGTTTTGGTTGCTTGCAAGTCCATGGCAGGCTGTGAGGCCGGTTAATTTGCTGATATCATGAATGCATCTCTGGCTGCCAGTGGCGACTGGTGTAAGAAGTGCGTTCATAGCCTTAAAGTTGTTCCTTTTATCTTCTCAGGCTTGACACCTGTAACTTACAGGTTGGTTAAACCAAAAAGGAATGGAATTAGAATTAAAGAAAGTCCGTCACGGCGATGAAAGAAAGGAAATCAGAAATACTCGAGTAGACTGGTAACCTACCTTCAACTTGAAGGTAAGTTACCTTGAAGGCAAGGTCTGCAATAAGGCAAGTCTTCCAACACAGAAAGCCTTAGATCAAACAACAACACATCGAATGTGTTTGAAAGCACCTATCCAACCATGTGCCTCAATGACCAAAAGCAGGGCACAGTCATTTCAGAGATTTTCTTGAGCTCACCATTGCATTCCAAAATACGGCATTATCTTTTTTCATGTATGCTGCATTTATGTGAAGTGCCTGGATGCAATGCTTTGAATAACGCTGGACAACAGTGTCTTGCACAACACCAGACAGAAAGATCATATGCTCAGGGCTGCCTCAGGGCTGCCCTTGCTCAGAAAATATGTGCCTCAGCCTATTATAACTTTTGGTCAGTCAGTTTGGATGTGAACCAGACTAGGTCCACAAGGCCGCCGCGCAGAGTCATGCTGCCGGGGCTCCTGGCTTTCCCTCCCTCCCTCCCGTCTATCCCTCTCTCGCACTGCTCGCAGCAGCAACTTATTACCTACATCCACACAGGCAGCTCCGGACACTCGAGCGGGCGGAACACTTGCTGGAAAGAGTGGCTGGGCATCAAAAGCCGCACGTTATGACGCACCAAAGAGCGCAGCAGAGCATCAGCACCCTTTGCTCTGCTTGTCCAAGCGCACGGCGGGGCAGTTGGCGCCCCGTGCTTTGCGCGCCCATGAATGTAGCAGGGCACAGGCGCCCTGCATTTTCCACGCTCGTAAGCGCAGCAAGACATCAGTGCCCCATGCTATGCCTCAGAAATAGGGACCTGGGCAGAACCTCCCCCGCCCCCTGCCTCCTCCACACCTCACCCAAAACCTGCCGCAGGGGCCCCGCGCCTAGGCAGGTTCAAGCGCATGAGCACAAATACGAGCACCGTAACGAATCCAGTCCACGCCAGGAGGGGGCCCAGCAGCAGTAGCACCAGCAGGAGCCCAATGACCTGCACGCATGCAACAACGCACATGGCGCGTGTTGCGAAGGATGTGTGTGTGCATGTGTGTGTTTGTGTTGCGCGCATGGTGTCCTGGTCCAAGGGGCCAAGGGGGCTTGCAGCGGCAGCGGCATCTGCAGCAGCTGCGCACCCTTACGTGTGTCCTTACTGTGCCCTGGTAAGCACGCACTTGTAGGGGGCTGCGCCCTCGATGCATGGGGCCGTGTCCTCAGCATTATGCAGTGCGCCTCCAGAACCGTGCAGTGCAATCTCCAGCACCGTGCACCCCACCCTTAGCACCACGCATCGCACACTCAGCACTACGTGTTGCACCTTAAGCTCCATGCATTGTGCACTCATTTGCAGGGCGCTGAGGCAACAGGCGTGACTTGCATGGGCAAGTGTCAGACCACAGAGGAGGGAGGGCTCTTGGAACAATGCAGGCCGGGTAGTAAGCGGGGCAGCAAAATTAGGCGCAGGGGGGCGGGGGTGGCGCAAACAGAGGCGCACGCAGTGGGCGGTGCGAGGGAGGGAGGCGATGGCATGAGGCGCTGCACATAGCACAGCACCCATGGGCAGGTAGGCGAGTGGCTGCTGTTCCTGTGCACCCTAGGGCCCTGCAATTGGCAGCCACCTGCTCTAGGCGGCAGCGCCTGGCGGGCAGGCAGTGCTGGTCTCGGGGCGGGCTGGGCGCAGGTGCATGTGAGTTTGACAGCATGTGGCCATGGAGCCAGATGCGCGCGGGAGCACAAGTATGCAGCGGGCTGTGCGCGGGCAAAGACTCAGGGCAGGATGGGCATCTGTGTGCAGAGCCCCCGTCAGCCACAACTCCACCTACGCCTTCGAGCAACCCATCCCTGTCCTGTGCACAACAAAGCGGCCCATTCCTCCCCTGCACGCAGGAGCGCACACGCCTGCACAGGACAAGCATGCTGGTGCTTCACAACAAAGCGGCCCATTGCTCCCAAGCACGCAGGAGTGCACGCGCCCGCACAGGACGAGCATGCTGGTGCTTCACAACAAAGCGGCCCATTGCTCCCCAGCACACAGGAGTGCACGCGCCCGCACAGGACGAGCATGCTGGTGCTTCAAGGCACTACAGTCCCCTTGAGCCTCCGTGCGCCCTCCATTCGACAAAGCGGGTGCACCTCAACGACTGTGGTGGCTATCCAGTGAGCAGGCTCATCCCTGGGGCATGCTCTGGGCTGCACACGCATGCAGTGTTGTGTTCTGTCTAGCCGGCTCATGCGGGAGGGTGTTTGGGGTGGGCAAGATGAGCGTGCGGCGCTGAGGGTGCTGCCTTGCAGGAACACGCCCATGCAGAGATGCCAGTGCAAGGGTCCAAGCGCCCATCACCGCACCACTGCACTGCTCCACCCTGTAGGCCCAAAGCGCATGTGCCACGACACCGTGGCAAGAATGGAGGTCCCCCCCCACCTTCTGTTCCAAGGCAGAGCTAGAGGGAGGTGGTCGGCAGGCGGGGCGGCAATTGCGGCTGCCTTAGGCGCACTGGTGCTGTGCATGCATGGGGTAGCCCTGGCCATCCGCCTCGCCTCACTGTGCGCCCCACACAGCCCTCACCCTGGCAAACGCGAGGAAGGTGGCCACCTCAGCCGCGGCCAGCAGCAGCATCTCCGCAAACGCCCAGTCCAGGCGGTACAGGCGGAAGAACAGGGTAGGCCACACGAACGTGAGTGTCAGGGTGAACACATACAGCCCCAGGGTCTTGCCCTGCCGGTGCAGGCCTGTGGGCAGGGTGGGCCACACGAATGTGAGTGCCAGGGTGGACGCATATTCAGCCCCAGGGTCTTGCCCTGCCGGTGCAAGCCTGTGGGCTCAAGCGCAGGGGGAGCATGTACACAGCACAGGGGTGGGGGAAGTTGGAGCGGCGCTTCAACCGGGGGGGCCTAGCGCGTGGTCCTGCTGACCTGCTGACCTGCTGGCATGCTGCCCCGCGGACAAACTGGCAGCTCCAGTATGCTGAGGGCGTGCGCATGCAGTAAGTAACCAGGCAGGTAGTCTGGCCGAGACGAAAGCCCACAGGTGCACGAGTGCACTGGTGCTGGTGCTGCGCAGGCGTGCCGCGCCGCGCCCAGCTCGCTCACAGGCACACAGGCACAGCTGGTGCACCAGCACAGCTGCTGGGTCTGGTGAGAGGTGCTGCGCCTGGTCAGATAAGCCAGACTCAGTCCCACCTTCACTGAGTGTGTTACAGGCATGCGAGCGCAGCAGTGGATGCAGGCTCAGCCCCACCTTCACCAAGTGTGTTTCAGGCATGCGAGCGCAGCAGTGGATGCAGAGGCTAAGCTCTCACAGGCAAATATTCACAAGACGGTCAGGCACATGAGTGCAGCGGTGGAGGAATTGGGGATGTCGCGCCTGGTGGGACTGAGCCAGGCTCAGCGCTGACAACCACTAGGTCATGGTGTGTCGGTGCACCCCAAGCACCAGCTCAAGCTGCCCCTCCTGTGCAGGGGGCGTCCGACTGCTGCCAGCTGTCACCCAAACCCCATGCGAATCTGTGCTTGTTATGCAAAGTTTCACCCCATCTCAGCTACGCAGCTTTGCTCGGCCAAGAGACTCCACCTAAGGTCAATGCTTTGAGTGAAAGGCATCTGACCAATGCAAGCAGGCCCATGGTGCGGCTGCCCAGATGATGATTAGCAGTGCTGTTGATGATCAGCGGAACAGGGCCTCACGCCGCGCACCTCCTTGGCGGTACACCAGGAAGCTCGCGATGCCCATGCTGACATACAGCAGCGTCCACATTGGTGCAAACATCCAGACCTGAATGGGAAATGGGGAGAGCAGAGCTGGACGCCGGTGGCAGCAAACAGGGTGCCAAGGATTATGACGCTGGCAGCATACAGGGAGAAAAGCCTGGCGCTGGGAGAAACAAAGCTGAGTCCAGCTGCTCGCTTGTGGGCCACATGCATACGGCAGGCGAAGCTGCAGGCAAGCCGGGGAGAGCATACCGGGGGGGTCCATGAGGGCTTCTTGAGCTTGTTTTCAAACCTGCCAAGCACCAAAGGCTTCCAAGGCATCAGCCTCCTTGACGCTGCTTGCAAGAATCCATTATGACCACAAACCGCAACGAGCAGATATATGAGGGCAGGCCATGCCAAGCACTGGCATGGCCTTCAGGCACGCATGCACACTACTCACCACCCTTTGAGGTCGCTGTTGGGGCTGCTCAGGCCGGCAGCTCCCATACCGCCTAGCAAGGGCAGCAGGATGGCAATGCACAGCCCGTACACCTCATAAGGATGCATCTGTTAGGCCACGAACATTGTGCCATAGGAGAGACACTGGCCATCCCCAGACAGGCTACATTATACGAGGTCGGAAGGGGAAGAAATCCGAAGGTGTGCACTTATGGAACTTTTTATCCGTTAACGAATAAAAAACCGAGTCTCCTTACGAATAACTTATTAATTGCACCCTGTTGAAGTATGTTGCAAGGCAAGCTATCCCATGGGACAGTGCTGCCCAACTCATCCAGTCGGGCAGGCGTGCCTCGGTGCCCCAATTCCTGCTGCACACCTTTCTATAACAGGAACATACCCAGGTGGATTTCAGGGGCTGCAGATACAGATGTTGCGCCTGCAAAGCCACAAAAGGAGCAGCAGGCACAGAAGCAGCAGGCAAGCTCCTCTCTCAATTACAGAGTGTCTATGGAGAATTTAGCTGCATTGTGCAATAAAGCAATTTCTCAAACATGTATGTCTTGTGTAGAGGGGTGTAGTGGCTATCCCCCTGCTTTCATCAGTGTTTCTGGTCACAGCCGCGCTTGCACACCTGGCGGATGCCACAATTGCACTGCTCATTCCCTGGTGCAGGAAGGTGGCAAGGGTGGAAAGCTGCCTGATGAGGCCATCACCCCCAAGGGCGAAGACTATAGCAAGTGGTACTTGGACTTGGTGGCCAAGGCGCAGCTTGCTGACTATGGACCAGTACGCGGTGCGCACTGGACTAGCCTGATTGGTTTTCTCACGCCAAAGGGGATGGTTCCATCTTGATGCATTGGACTGTCTTTTGAGCACGTGTGCTTTTTTTAAGGTGCGCGCGGGTTGTGTCATATGTTAGAGCAAGTGCCTGCGTGTTCACAAGAGGACGCGGGTGGACATGAAAGAAGAGGTGGGAAAATCATTCGAGTGAGATCAACTATCTCAGACGATTCAGATAGAATGAAGTGAGATGTAAAAGAGAAAATGGTTACCTGCTCTGAGGTCCCAGCAGGGTCTCTCACCCACATTGCCTGTCTCAAGCCCTTCCTCAGGCACACACACACATGCGCATGCGCATTCACGCACCTCCAACAGCGTAGTATTAAGTGTTTGTGCGTGACAGGCGCGCTCACACATCCACTCTCCTCACACTCTCTCTCTCTCTCTCTCTCTCTCTCACTCTCACTCACTCTCACTCACTCTCTCACACATCATTACAAACTCTTCCTTTGCGTCACCCAGGAACCATGGTAATCCGACCGTACGGCTTTGCCATTTGGGAGGCCATCCAGAAGCACCTGGATGCTGCCTTCAAGTCTGTGGGTGTGGAGAACGCATACTTTCCCCAGGTATGCGCTACATAAACCTCAGGGTGCTCCCTTCTGTAAGTGGTTGGACGTCCAGTTTTGTGGAACAGGGTCGATCAATCATTCTTGCAGTCCGACAAAGAACAAGCTTCTACAAAGCACTCGCAGACTCCGCAAGCATGCAAGTATTGACGTCCATGACGCATCCATTGGAAACACCCACAGTGTGACCTCCTTGCACCCTTGAGTATCCACAATTCAGGTTGCACCCAATCGAAGCACCCACAGTGTGGCCCTTTTGCACCCTTTTGAATACTTACAGTTGGTGTCCCTCTCTCATCTGCTCATGGGACAGCCTTTTTATATCTGCCCAAAGTTGAAGTGGTTCCTTTGCTCAGTCCAGTCACCAGCCTTCTGTCGCTCATAGATCGTCGCCTCAGGCCTGCCAGCAGCCATGCTCCCCTCCCTTGAACGTGCCACATGGTTTGTTACACGATGTGCTACATCGCTCATCACACGATGTGCTACAAGGTTCACCACATGATGTGCCACATGGCTCGTCACACGATGTGTCACATGGCTCGTCACACAATGTGCCACATGGTTCACCACACGATGTGCTGCAAAAGGGGCACACACAGCCATGCTGGTGCCTGTTGGTTGGAGGTTGCACGCACAAACGGCACCATTTACAGAATTTTCTGCCATGTCGGCTCCAAGCCGCGAGCAAGAAAGCACCCTTGTCCTCAACCACAAGCTGCCCCCTCAGCATCGCCAGCAGCGCATGCCCCTGTCCTTGCAAAGCAAGGTGGCGCAGTGCCGGTCACGAAGACGTCAGTTATTCCTCCATCCGTAAGCGTGCTCCATCTTTTACTCTTGCAGCTCATCCCCCTGTCTTTCATCGCCAAGGAGGCACAGCACGTGGAAGGCTTTGCGCCGGAGCTCGCCCTCGTGACCAAAGGTATGGTTCCTTTCACACAGCTTGTTTTGGCATAGGACCAGCGATGTGATTGTTTTCACACGGCTTGCGATGGGTTGTGTGACATGATCAAAGGCACGCTTGACGCAGCTTGCTTGTGACTGCAGAGGTGCAGTTCAGACAGCGTGCGCGCTGGAGGTGCATCGAGACCTGAGAGCTGCCGCGTGTGTGTGTGTGTGTGTG
>LFIK01003752.1_pt1 | contig 12313 bp, 20 predicted proteins | sample 643401 | NCBI WGS metagenome assembly LFIK01 (sample SAMN03777447, study PRJNA286221) | soda lake metagenome | biome: soda lake; feature: Kulunda steppe; material: water; isolation source: sample T5-Br brine of Lake Tanatar-5 | place: Russia: Kulunda steppe | collected 2010-07 | reverse complement strand
ATGCCACGCAAGTGAGGGAGGGATGCTGCACAAGTGAGGGAGGGATGCCACGCAAGTGAGGGAGGGATGCCGCGCAAGTGAGTGAGGGATGCCGCGCAAGTGAGGGAGGGATGCCACGCAAGTGAGGGAGGGATGCCGCACAAGTGAGGGATGCCGCGCAAGTGAGGGAGGGATGTCGCGCAAGTGAGGGAGGGGCAGCGCATAAGAAGACACGGGCAAGCAATGAAAGGGACAACGCCAACACAAGTGGATCAAGTGTTTGCGATGTCTTGTGGTCAATGAACAAAAGCGTGCGTTGACCACCACTTGACAGGTGGTCTGGTCGATATTAATCAACCATGAATGAAACAAGTGAGGAAAGTTCATACAAAACATGCCAGAATGTCCCGAAAAATAGCATCAGAAGTGCTCCTCGCTTTCAGCCGGACCTACTGTCTTTCTATTCACGCCCGCACCCAAACAGACACACAGAAGCACATAAGGCATGCAGAGACCATGTTCTGGCCAATTATGCAGCACCAGCCTCTCCGTGTCTTTCTGGTGCCTGATGAAGATGCGGAAGCGCTGAGGGTCGTGCATGGCTCCTGATCCTGGCAGTGTGAAGCCAAGCTGAGCACGTGCCATGCCGCTAGACAGCAGGTGCAGGTGCTCGGCCAGGGACCTCGTCAGCAGCACACATTCAACAACAGCACTAGGTTGCCCGTCCAAGAAGGCTTTAAGAAAGGTCTGCCGGTCACATGCAAGCCGGAAAAAGCAGTGCCTAATGACGGTGCTTGCTCATCAACAATGCTTAACCTAGCAGTCCCTCTCAACACCGCTTGATGGCCGTGCTTCTTGAAGACCGCCACAAGGAAGGTCGGGCGGTCCCATGCAAAGCCCGGGGCTGGACACCGCCCGCCTGTAGGCAGATGTGAGAAGTGCCCACCTGCAAGCTCTCCAAGGCTTCCATCCTGGGCTGATCCCGCTGCTGCCCCCCCCGCTGGGCGGAGGCAATGTGCTGTGCCTGCTGCTCACAACCAGGGGCTGCAAGTATGCAGTCCACCTGCAGGGCAGCGCCACGCATTCATTGCTTTTGAGGGTGCCCGTGCCTTTGCATGCAGCTGCGACTGCAGGCAGCAAGAAGGAGCGGATGGACATGTAGTGCTGATGGTCCTGTGCGCGCAGCAGCCCACCAGCAAGCGCACAATCGGCCTGGAGCTGCGCCTGGGCATCAGTCATAGCCACGGAGGCGGCCCCACTGCATCTTTCAACATGATCCGTCACACGCACGCCTTCGTCAAGGCCTCGTGTGAACATGGAACCAAATGAATGATCCTCCGAGCTGCAGAAGTTTGTGGTGCACACACCCACACCTTGGTCTAACAATATGGGCCACAAAGGCAGCACACGCATAGGTCTGGGCCACAAAGGCGGCTCATACTGCACATATCAAGATGTCTTGCCGTGCACACAACTTGGTTAGAGCTCATACTGCACCTTGGTCAAGGCTCATACTGCACATTCCAAGATGCCTCACCGTGCACACACCTTGGTCAAGGCTCATCTCGCACATTTCAAGATGTCTCGCCGTGCACACACCTTGGTTAAGGCTCATACTGCACCTTGGTCAAGGCTCATACTGCACATTCCAAGATGTCTCGCCATGCACACACCTTGGTCAAGGCCATGAAGGCGGCGCACACGACATCCTGTTCCGTACGCCCGCTTGGAACAAGCAGGGTGACTCGGCCCAGCACCTTGTCCCCGCCTTTGAACGGGTTGTTGGTCGTTGACTGGTTCAAGCACTCCAGCACGGCCTGCGCACGTGCATGGAGGTAGACTCCCACTGATTGACCACTGCCTGGGCTTGGGCACATCTGTCGGTCAAGCTCCCTTTGGCTGACCATCACCACACGTCTTGTCCAACAGAAGCAGATCCCAGCCTTCCAAAGCCACCCTAAGAGCGCGGCTGCAGGTGCTGCAAATGCTGCACCTTGGCCACACGCCACACAATGCTGGGCTCTAGTCCCATCAACTCACCTGACATAGGTGGGACAGGCGCTACAAGCAAACAGAGGCATTCATGCAAACAGGCCCTACAAGCAAACAGAGGCATTCATGCAAACAGGCCCTACAAGCAAAGAAAAGCATTCATGCATACAGGCCCTACAAGCAAACAGAGGCATTCATGCAAACAGGCCCTACAAGCAAACAGAGGCATTCATGCAAACAGGCCCCAGCCCCCCCTCCATGCAGCAATACGCAGCAACAGGGCATGCATTGCCAGCATAACAATTTAAGTAACACAAGACAGAGGTAGGAAATGGGTGTTTGTGCACTCTTGAGCGCAAATTAGAGGGGGGCAAGGAACTGGATCCCTCTCCTCCTCTTCTCTGTTGGCACAGCATTGGCAGGGGCACCACACCAAACAAGGTATCCGCCAGGGAAATTGTTTTGCCCTGTTGGAAGGTACTGATGCCTTGTTGGACTGCATCGATGCCGTGTGGGCAGCAACTTACAAGCACCAAACGGGAAACGCAATTGTAGCAGGCGCGGCATCATGCGATGCACGCCCTGCCACGCAACAAACACAGCATGGCTCGTCCAGCAGCAGGAGTATATGCACTGCCTGTGCACAGCACACGCACGCGCAACATACCGCTGCTGGGGAGAGCAGCATGTGCTGGCTTTTGGCCTCTGATGCACCCTGACTAACACGCACCTGAGGGGGGCCTGGGGGCTCCAGGCTGGGGATGATGCTGAGCACGGAGGCAGCGGCATTACTCTGCGTGAGGCGCCTGCACCGCAGGCACAAGTTTTGGATGTGCAGTTCGGCATGATGCATTTCTCTGCGTGAGGCGCCTGCACCATGTTTACAAGTTGGATGTGGAGTTCAGGGCAGCGGGGTACACATGCGTGTGTAGGCAGGCGGCCCTGCTCTTGATGCTCTGAACAAAGGCGCCTGCATGGCAAGCATGATTCAGGAGAGAAAGATGCAAGCCAGTTGTTACACGACTTGGAATCCAAGCATGGGCATGGAAAGAGGCACTTGCACAACATGCACAGGTACCTTACAACCCAGTGCAGTGGGTTCACTGGCAACCAAGACCTGAGCTGCGGGAAGCGCATGCACGCTGCACAAAGCTACAAGCATGCAAGGGTGTGGCATGGGTGGCACACACCACCACACATGGGTGGTGCTGTAAGCGCGCAGGGACTGTGGCATGGGTGACACACACCACCCAGGACCTTGTGCCACCCCCTGTGTGCCCTGTATGTGCCCAGTGTGTTTGCTCTGTGTATGCCCTGAATGTGCCCTGTGTGTGCACTTATGTGCCCTGTGTGTTTCCTCTGTGTTGCTCTGTATTTGCCCTGTGTGTGTCCTGTGTGTTTGCTCTGTGTGTTGCTCTGTATTTGCCCTGAATGTGCACTGTATGTGCACTCTGTGTGTTTGCCCTGTGTGTGCACATGGCTGACCACCACCACAGGCCAGGGCACGCGGACGCACAAGGAAAATAGTTCGCATGCTTGTTTCTTTGAATTATCCCTTGCTGCGCAGCGCTGCCAGCCACCGGCAACTCATGTGGGCATAGGCTGGCCCACGCCCGTGCAGCAGGCACGTGGGTGCATAGCCAGCACCTGCACACACGCGAAGCATGAGACCAGCAGAGGCCCCTCACATGAGTGTGTGGCTGGACCATGCCTGTGCAGCGTGCATGCCACTGGGCATGTGGGTGCTTGGCCAGCAGGCAGGCACCTGCGCACCTGAAGTACGTGGCCGGCAGGCCCAGGGCAGTGCACAGCAGGCCTTGGTTGGTGTTGTTGTGCGCCACCACCAGCAGGCGCTCCGCCTCCGGCGGCTCAGCCAGGATGCGCTGCCAAGCCAAGGAGGTGCGGTACCACAGCTCCCTGTGCGTGACGCGCGCGTGTGTGCGCGGGCACACATGCGTAGTTTTGTGTGTATGTGTGTGTCAGTGCACGCTTGCGTGCCAGTGAGCACTCGCACGTGTGCATGTGCTTGAAATTCTGGCGTGTGTGTGTGTTTACGCATATATGTTCACATTTGTGTCCGGGCCTGGGTATGCAAGCATATGTCAGGGCACTGCTCCAACTTGTCCTTGTTATCCTTATGATCCTTGTAATGCTTGGGATTGCAAGTACGTGTCAGGTCACTGCTGCAAGTGTTGCATGCGATGTGACAGAGGGCTGGCTAAGGGGAGAGAGGAGTGAGACAGGAAAGACAAAGAAGATGCATGTGTGTATGTGAGAGAAGCCCAAAAGTCATGCATAAGAAAGTTGGTGAATGACTGAGTGTTTGAAGTTGGCTAATTGCAAGCTGGCAACATGCCATTTCTGAACGCCATGCCACCAGAGCAACACATCCAACCAGGATATCTCTCATAATGTGCAGCTTTGGCGTATATGGTGCCAGCGCTGCATCTTTGTCCCTCGTGATGTGAAGCTTCGACAAATGGTGCCATGGTGAAGAAAAGCTTTGATATGGCGTCAGCCTTGACCTTAAACCTTAAACCTTAAACCTATATGACATCAGAACTGCATCTTTGTTAGTGCAGCAGAGGAGGGGGAAGCAAACTATTCCATTGCCAGTCTGACCCCGTCCAGGCCTTTCATGTCCAAGCCTTACTTGGCCTGTCCAAGGCCTTACTTGACTCTCCCAGGGCCTTACTTGACTCATCCAAGCCTTAATTCTGCCGTCCAGGCCTTACTTGAGGTACCTTGACAGGGTTGTGGCCTCCCAGCACCAGGCCTTCACAGTTTCGAAGTGATGCTTGGTAACCATGCCAAGCAGAAAGCCTTGACAGCTTGACAGCACTTGATGATTGTGCCTGGCTCACAGCCTTGATAGCTCAGCACTGTTGAGTGAACACCACTGCATGGCTTACTTGACAGGATAGTGGCCACCCAGCACAAAATCATTTGGGGCTGTCTGCCATGCTGCCCTCTCGCTGGGGTAGCGCGCTTTCACCTCCGTTTTGAGTAGGCCCTGCAGAGCAGAGGTTCAGAACCGAACACGCGCACACTTACGCACATCTGCAAAAGGGAGCAGCGCCAGAGAGCTCAGGTGGATTGGTTTCACTGTGTTGCATGCACTGGCAGCGCTGCAGCCGCTGCCACTGGCACTGCCACTATCAACAACACACAGCTGTTGGGCTTGGAATCCCAGCACACTGCAGTGCTAAGTTTTTGCTGCTGGTACTTTGCATGAACACTAACTTTTAAACACCGATACTTTGCAGCACGAAGTCTACAATCGGTATCCCTGTAACAGCCTTTAGCCAGAAGCTTGGGCACCTGCTTTGGGCGAGGACATCACTGCAACCTGGCTCCGTATCTGGCGCCGTCTAGCGTCCCTTCCATATCACCTCTTGCTCCACTTGACTGCAACACCTAGTAGTCCAGACAACCTAGCCAAATGGTGCATCCTCCTGTGGCAGGCCCATACACAGACCACACAGACCACACACAATAGCACATGCACACACACGTTCAGACATATAGCCCCTTGCATCCTTTGCATCTGTGCCGTCCCCCATTGGAAGGTGCTTAATACGTACAAGAGCACCTCATTCCTACGCTGCGCCATCTCACAGCCATCTCATCCATGCACACTCAATCATTTGCGCCTGCACGTGCCATCCCACAGGCTCTGCAGTCAGGGCAAAGCAGCAGGAGGATCTTGCATGCCTGTTTGCGTCACGCCTACCAGCCCCCAATCAGCCGCACCTGGAAGTCATACAAGTCAATCTCCCGCAGCACGGGGTCCACAAATCGTGGAGCGGCGCGTGCACCCCACACGTAGTCAGCAGTGCGAGAGGCACGCTGCAATGGGCTGGTGTACGCAGCATCAAAGCTCTGAAACTCCAGCTGCGCGCGTGCGAGTTGCAGGGGGGCACAAGTTGGTGCATGTGTACAGGCGCAAGCGCTGAATGACTTGCAGCGATCAGTGCTTGGGTCTTGCAGCAATCAGTGCTTGGGTGTGAGCGAGCTATGAAGGAGTGTCTGGGGAGGCACACTCAAAACAGGGATAGGAAGGAGCTTTGCAGGTGTCCTTGCTTTGGAGGGCTACTGTGCTAGAACTCCTCGCAGAAGTCAGCCATGAACACACAGGCAGGGCCCCTTGCACATTTAAGCACCCAGATGGTGCGCATCAAATAGGTGATTGCGCTCACAACAAAGGGGATGGACATCCACAGGTGGTGCACAAAACATCCACAGGTGGTGCACAAAAAAGAATGAATCCACCTCGCGCAAACAGAATGTGCCTATTACTGGCGGCATGAGGGCACACGGGCAATTCAGACACTTGTGCACCACGCCATTAAAGAGGAGCAAGCTGGGTAGTTTCAAGGCAAGGCAGGGCGACTTCTTTATCTGTGCTGCACAATGCTGCCCAAAATTACCATACATGCTGGTTGGTGAAACCACAACCCCCAGGCTTACTACTCATTTCCTCCGATACCAAGTACAATGTTACAGAAGCGCAGGCCAAATGGCCTACTCCTACATTCAGGAGCGGGAGGACTTGCAAATCATTCCTTTGGCCTTCTTGCGCATTCTATGATTTGCAGTAGCTAGGGAGCTTGATCAGTAATGATCTCTTACTTACTTCGGATGTTTGGGAGGAGAGGGTCCTGCAACCTGAGTAGGAAGGATGATAAAAATAAAGTTGCCGATTTTGCAGGAAACGCTCGGGTTAGCCTCTGAAAGTCAGCAGCCTTAATTGCTTATCACCTTACCCACTCGAAAGGCAATCACCCTCACCGACCACCCAACTAGCCCCCCCCACCCCTAGGATTTGCCAATAGCCAGGCATGCATGACTTGATACAGTGCCGGTTCGTATGAGTGCCTTGATGATTACAAATCATGCTCAGCACCCCCGTGTGCACAAAGCCATAAACACGGGTCCTTGGCACAATATCACAGCTAATCTGAGTTGGCCGAATTCAAAGAAGGAAAGACTCGAGCTGTCGGCAGAAGAGCATACTGAGATGTCTGCAAGGTCGTGTGCCTGACCCTTGCCTTTTAGTGCAGTACATTTGGTGCCAGCGAGACAAACGGGTGTCCCTTCTTACCACCTTCTCATCATCAATGCAATACACCATGAGTGGCGTGTCTAGCAGGAGGAAGAGCTGCAGAGGCCTCCCAGGCACGTGCCACATTGGCCAAGGCATGACCAAATTTGTTTGTTAAGGGAGGATGTCATGAAAAAGAAGGCTCACCATCTTTGCACTGGCCTCTGCCTGCGCAATGCCCTTGGAGGTAAGGACCGACTCATCCGAGCTGCCTTGCACGCGGCTCTCCGCATTCCATGTGCTCTGGCCGTGCCTGCATTAAAATCAAGAGGCCGTGGCCCTTGTGTGATTCATCACGCATCCAAGTGTAATGGGACGGCTTGCAGAGATGGATGTGTCAATCCCTGATGCCCCGGGTAAATGTAGGTGATATGCTGATTCTGCTGTATAGTAGAAGCTAACAGCATCCCCAGCGAGTTTCAATAAGTTGTTCTTGCGATTCATCAAATTCCATCTCAATCCAGGTTCCACGTAACCTCTGTAAAAGATGCTTCTTAAGAATAGATGAGTTTGTTGTTCAGTCACCTGACGATGACAACTGTCTTGGGTTTTGAAATAGGTGGCAGCGGCAAGGGAGGCTTGCTCAGTCGGTCATGCAAGGGAGTGAATTCATCTTGCCAGGTCTGAGAGATAAAATCAAAGGATAAGAGGGATTGAGTAACTGAGCGAGTCCACGTTCGCAAGCACCCGCCAGGCAGCTAAGTGCGCACCCACAAGCTGATCCTGCGCGGATGCACGGACAGTCAAGCAGCGAGAAGGCATACAAGTCTTGTTGGCCATCACAACTCTGCCATGGTATTGAGGAGGCAGGGGCCTCGATCCAAGCATGGCTGACCTGTCTAGCCTCGTTCAACTCTGTTCTCCTTTTCAAGCTTTTTTGCAAGCGTCTTGCAACTATTTAAAAAAATTTTAAAAGAACGAAAGTAAGATATATAGGGCATGCTAGTGTCTGACTGAAGAATGGCTGTTCCAGATGAGTGCCACAATCCAGAGGGGAGGTGCACCCAAAAGCTTGAGGGTGACAACAAAACCTCACCAGTCTCTAAGCAGGGAGCCAGCAATGGTCAGCGCGGAGGCAGCCCTGCAATTGCAAATGCAAGCCACGAGAAGGGCAAGAGCAGCAAGGCTGCAGAGGAGGCGTCCTCCGAGATAGAAGATCCTGCTGTGTAAGGATATGTGTAAATTGCAAGCTTACACCTTGATCCATGTCCTTGTGTGGGCACACGGGCAGCTGACGGGCAGACGGCTGGAAGCGTGCACGTGCTTCGCACATACCTGTGTCCGTTTGTGCATGCAACTTGCCTTCCTAAATTTACTCAATTGATTATATGGGTGTGCATGAGACACGTGGGGTGCAAACTGCTCTGCAAGCAGCTTTCTTGAGCTGACAAGGAGGCTTGCCTCGAGAAGCAGCACCATGCAGCAGAGTGGGCATACTGGCACTAAGGCACATGTATGTTAACGTTTTCTAGTGTATTTAGGGCAAACACATGTGTTTATGGATATGTGTGCACACAACAAAGCAAGATTTCATGCTGAGCGGCACAATCACTGACATGACAGGGCCGAGTGCAGGACCGCCTTCTCTTTTGCTCGTGCATAACTTCGCGGGCAGTCTTGAGCATGATTTTATTAAAAAGCATCATGGAACTGGAAGCCAGACTGGAATCCAGTTTAAATCAAACATGCTGCCCTCGCCACGTGGCACCCTCCTGTGCCCTATCTCGTGGCCGCCCTGTGGGCCTGATCTTCTGTTCTTCCTCAATTATGCTGCTCTGTGGCACATGCGTGCTCCCTGGCTTTGTGAAGTGCACTCAGGTGTGCTGTGACCTGCTGCGTCTGCTGCAGGCTGCGTGACAAGCGCATCCGTGCAGCCAAGCGTGCCGCTCGATCTGAGCTTTCCGTGTCCAAGGGTGACTGGTGAGCCGCCTGCGTGTGTTGCCTGCTGTGCATGCCACTTGCTGTGTATTTGTGCACTGCTGGCTGCAAGCACCAGGCATGGCCTTTCCAGGTATTGGCATCTTTTGTCCCATGCAAAGAGGGGCGGCTCTGCTTTTTCCAGCACATGCCTGCGTCTAACATCAGGCCTGGTCAGGGTCACAAAGCTGTACCTGCTGAACAAGGGCTGCGTAGCTGAAGTCCATCAGGCCCGTGACATGAACCTGGACCTGTAAGCGCACAATTAATGTAGTATGAGTCAGGGCCGCTGAGCGCTGAGAGAGTCCCCGCCAGAGAGTAAGCGTGAGCTTAACCCCCCCTCCCTGCTGGCTGCAGGCGCAAGCACAACCTAGCGGCGAGCAGCATCTTGTCGACGGAGGGCCTTGTGGACGAGGTGCCGCGCGTACGTTGCCAGGTGGGGATGGGCGGAGCTGGCGTTGCGCGGGGGCGACGTACGCGGTAGCCATGCGTGATTGAAGTGCGGGCTGCGGGTGTGTGGGTGTGTGATGGATGGGGCGCCTAGGGCACACGCACTGGCTGGTAGGAGCTGCACGAGGGCGGTGGCACTTGAGGGTGGGTGGCGCAGCCTGCGCATCCTCTGGCGGCATGATGGGCGGATGCGCTGGCGGCCACCCACTTGAAGAGCCCTGTGGGACAGTACGCAGGCCTGTTTCGGCCGTCGGTTGGTCGTTGGACCCTCGAGCACCGCTTCCGCTTGGCGAACACCCACTTAAAGAGCCCTGTTGAGTTGGTTGGTTGGGGTGGTTGGGAGCTGAGCATTGCCAGCTGGGGGTTGTGCGCGCCGCCGGCGGGGGGGAGAGCTGGCTCGGGCGTGCTGGGGCACTGGGTCTACCCCCCCCTGCCTGAGCTTTTGGGGGAGCTGAGCTGGGTCGGCCGGCGGACGCTGACTCGGTGCCTCCAGGGACAATGCTGGGGGCTGGTCGGCAGTCGGTGCAGAGCCCGGCTGCGAAAAGTGTCTCCGTCATCGTGGGTCCCCTCGTGCCCGGCCAAGGGCGACTCATTTTGCGTCCCCTCGTGGGTCCCCTCGTGCCCAGCCAAGGGCGACGGGCGGCTCATTTTGCAGGCCATCCATCCGCTGACTTGGGGGGGTGGGGCGTGCCCTGCCTTGGATAGGCGCTTCACTCAGTGTGATGTCGGGCGCCGCACGCGCAAAGGCCAATCATGCTGGAGCTGTATCGGTGCTCTGCTCGCGGGCTCACCACGCGTGCATGGATGGGTATGCGCACTGCTGCTGTCCACTTGGGCGGCAGCGACAGCAGCGAAGCGGCAGCAGCAGCATCACCACCACCAGCACCAGCACCAGCAGCAGTGAGACAGCATCGGCATAAGTTGTGATCCACGAATCTACGAAGCAGCACCAGCACCAGCACCAGCACCAGCACCAGCAGCAGTGAGACAGCACCGGCATTGGTTGTGATCCATGAATATACAAAGCAGCACCAACAGCGCAATGATGGAGGAGCAGTGAAGCAACTATGGCAGCAACTGCCACACCCGGCTTCACACCGCAGGACTTGACGCCGGAGCGGTTTGCGGAGGAGTTCGAGCTCCCGCGCCGCCCTGTTGTCATCACGGGCGCGACAGACGGGTGGGCTGCGCACGAGCACTGGCGGCCGGACGTGTTTGCGCAGCGCTACGGCGACCACAAGTTCAAGGTGCGGGGCGGCCCTGCTTCATGGGAACGATAGCGCGCAACCCATAATGAGTGTGTGCACAGGAGCTCGAGCTGCATCTGCACAGCACAGGCGTGGGTCCCAAGCGTGCGCACATACCCTGGTGCACCGGTGTCAGTGTCTACAAAAGCTTCCGTACTCGTGGTGGTCTAGCATCCCTCAAAGCGTGCACGCGCCCCACAGCACAGCACCCACGCGCTTTTGAGGTGCGGGGTGGCTGTGCGGCCTGAGGGTGCGCGCACCCTTGCGCACACAATCCTGGCCACAATCCGCCAAGCACGCTCGCACGCACCTCCAGAATTTCGCTCGATCTCTTTATGGCGAAAGTGGCTGTGGTGCGCAGGAGGCCCTGCAACGCCGCAGGGGTGGTGCATGTCCTCAAACCTGCAGGCCTACAGAGGTGGTGTCATGTCCTCAAACCTGCAGGCCTGCAGAGGTGGTGTTATGTCCTCAAACCTGCAGGCCTGCAGAGGTGGTGTCATGTCCTCAAACCTGCAGGCCTGCAGAGGTGTAGTCATGTCCCCAGATATGCAGGCCCTCGAGCAACACGCACCATTTTGGGGCACCATCCCATGAGCACGCGCTGCTGCTGCTGCCGCGGCCGCCATACGCGCAGGTTGGCTCCGACGATGACGGCTACGCAGTGCGCTTGCACGGAGACTGGTTCATGCACTACTGTGTGAGCCCTGATGTGGACCACGCCCCTGCTGACGACTCGCCGCTGTACATCTTTGACGGTGGGTGGGCGTGACACGCTGCCGCCTGATTGTTGTGTGCTCCGAGCGCGCGCGCCCCGTGTGTTTGAGGCCTGCCTCAACACAGCCAGGTGGGCCCAGCCGTGAGTCGCCCTCAGGGCTGCAACAGCAGCTTGGCCGGCCTCACACCAGGGTTTCAAGGCTGCTGCTGCTGCCACTGCTGCTGCTGCTGCTGCTGCTGCTGCTGCTGCTGCTGCTGCTGCTGCTGCTGGCAGAAGCAGGGGTGCCACGCCTGATCTAGTGCACGGCTACTCTCATCATCTCATGCGCACACAGCCCACAGCTGGCGGCTCCGGCCCCGCACGTGCCTGCAGGCACTTTTGGGGAGCGGTCCACCAGCAAGGCGATGCTCAAGGACTATGCTGTGCCCCACGTCTTTGCGGAGGACCTGTTCAAGCACGTGGGCAAGAAGCGCCGGCCCCCCTTCAGGTGGCTGTCCGCGGCTCCGGCCTGCCGGCTTGCACATGCCCTGCCTGCTGTGTGCGCATGTACCCTGCCTGCCTCGTGCGTGTGTGCCCCGGACTGCTGCTTGCACATGCCCCGCCTGCCGCGTGCGTGCGTGCCCTGTTGGCTGAGTTGCGCAGTTGTATGAGTTTGCCACCGTGGATTGTGCAAGCTCAGAATGGTCGAGGCGCTTAAGCCACTTAGCACCGTAACAAATATGGTTGTGTACGCGCATGCGAGCGCGTGCACGCTTGTCTGTGCGTGTGAATGTGTGTGCGCAGGCATGCGTGAGCGTGTGCGTGTGCGTGTGTGTGTATGCTCAGGCTTGCTTGAACCCGGGCTGGGGCACTTTGGCACATGCACCCTCACAGCATTGGGTGGGTGGGTGTGAAAAGTTGTTTGTTTTT
>LFIK01003751.1_pt1 | contig 12315 bp, 10 predicted proteins | sample 643401 | NCBI WGS metagenome assembly LFIK01 (sample SAMN03777447, study PRJNA286221) | soda lake metagenome | biome: soda lake; feature: Kulunda steppe; material: water; isolation source: sample T5-Br brine of Lake Tanatar-5 | place: Russia: Kulunda steppe | collected 2010-07 | reverse complement strand
CCGTCGACCTCTGCCAGTTCTATTCGACGTCGATGGGGAAGATATTTTAAAACACTCTCGGAAGACATTCGTTGATCAGCAGATGTATAGTGTAGCCAGTAACAGGAAATACGAATCAGCTTTGACGCCATTCACCAAGAGCGTTGGCGGCTGTTTTAGGCGTCTGATGTTCCGTTTAGCGCGCGCAGTATCGGCGCTCTTGTCACGATGTGAATGGGAAGACCGCGGCGCATCGGGTTCCCGGGAATGCTTGCCAAGCGGGACTGCGGTATCGTAAATTCCGGCGGATAGAATTGAACGATAACAACGTGAACCACCAAGAAAACGGAGACAAAACATGTTCCTGGAATCAAGCAGAATGAGCCCTTTCAGTAGAACCGGTTATTCTTCGACGCGCCGCGTTTCGAACTGTCTTCTAGCTCGCGCGGCGTGCGGGATGACAGGGCGATTCATGGCAGCTGTGGCCGTGATCGGCGCGTTTGCTGCCTTCCCTGCTTGCGGTCTGGCCGGCCAAGAGAAGATTCCGGTGGCGCTCGTCGGCGGAGCCCACATTCACGCCCCCGGTTTCGCGGACCAACTGGGTAATCACAACCGCGTCGAAGTGCGCTACGTGTGGGATCCCGATCCCGCGGTCGCGCAAGCGCGACAGGCCTCCGCTGGCGGGGAGGTCGTGGGCGACCTGAGTGTGATATGGGAGGATGAAGAGGTTTCCGCCGTTGTCATCGTTTCGCAGACGAATCGCCACATCGATCTCATTGCGGCGGCGGTCGAGGCGGGCAAGCACGTCTTTCACGACAAGCCGCTCGGCCTGAATGCCGAAGAGGCTGGAGTGCTTGCCGAGAAAATCCGGGGTGCCGATGTGATCTACCAGACGGGCTATTTTCAACGCGGCCGTCCGAATCACCAGCGCGTGCGGGAACTGATCGAACAAGGCGCGTTCGGGCAGATCACGAATATCCGTACCACCATGATGCACAGCGGTGCCCTGGACGGCTGGTTTGATGATGACTGGCGCTGGATGGCGGATGTGGAGCAAGCAGGTGTCGGCGGCTTCGGAGATCTCGGGACGCACGTGCTTGACCTGATGCTTTACTTGATGGCGGCTGCCGGGGATGTGGCCGTGGCTGCCACGGGACATGTGGATGCGGCCGTGGATCGGTATGAAGGAACCGACGAATACGGGGAAGGGATGATACGCTTTGACTCCGGCGCAGTAGGAACGGTGGGCGCGGGTTGGGTGTTCCGTGCCAACCCCAACACGCTTGAGGTTTCGGGGACCGAAGGCCATGCCCGGGTTACCGAGGGCCGGCTTTACCTTTCCGGCCCGGGGATGGAGGGGAAGGTGGACGATGACGGTCGGGCAATCGATCTCCCCGGCGAATGGCCGAATCCCTTGCAGATCTTTCTCCAGACGGTTGTCGATGAAGCCGACGCACCACTCGTCAGCGTCGATAGTTCCGAGTACACCCAACAGGTAATGACCGCGATCTACCGCGGTGCGGAAAACCGCGCGTGGATCGAGATCGAAGAGTGATTCTCATTCAGCCCGCAGGCAATCTTCAGGGAGAACAGCGTACAAAAATGGAGGGCGGTACTTCGGCACACCCAGTTACTCCCAAAGCGGATACGCCTTGGACCAACAATCGTGTTTCCCTTGACAACGGGGCGGGCGGAGACTTCGGCATACCGGGACTTCGCCGGCAGGCTTTTGGTTTGCCCGGAGCTCGGCTATAGATTTTACTTTTTCCGTGGGAATAATGCGCAATAAACTACAAGTCGGACTCATCGGTGCCGGCGGAATCATGCGCAAGGCGCACCTCAATCCTGGCTGGCTGGCGGTTCCGGACTGCCAACTGGTCGCGGTGTGTGACAACCACCGGGAAAACGCCGTTAAACTGGCGGAGGATTTCAACATCCCCCGCGTTTTCGAGGATCACCGGGAACTGCTTGAGCTCGACGAGATCGACGTCGTTGACATCGCCACGCCCAACGCCTTCCACGCCCCGTTCACGATCGATGCATTGAAAGCCGGAAAACACGTACTCTGCGAAAAACCCCTGGCAACCACCACCGCCGCCATCCGCAGCATCCGGGAGGCCGCCGACGAGACCGGCCTTTTCGTGATGACCGCCCAACAGCAGCGCTACACCCCCTCTGCGGTCGCCATCAGGCGCTTCCTCGAAGGCCAACCGCTTGGCCACGTCTATCATTCGCGCATTCACGCCGTCCGGCGCAATTGGATGCCGCCTGCAGCTGGGTTCATCGATCTTTCCCTGAGCGGCGGGGGACCCTGTATGGACATTGGCGTTCATGCCCTGGACATGGGACTCTGGCTGATGGGTTTCCCCAAGCCGACTCGGGTGACAGGCCGCACGATGCTCAATTTCGCCAAGGATTACGACATACCTGGGGGGTGGGGCGAATGGGACCATGACCGCGTCGAGACCGAGGACTTTGCGTCCGGGTTCATCCATTTTGAGAACGGCGCCACCATGATCCTCGAAGCCTGCTGGCTCCAACACCAGCACGAGCTCGAAGACTTCAGCGCGCGGCTCTTCGGACGCGAGGGAAGCATCGAATGGCCCAGCGGACGCTACTCCTCGGCGGTCAATCGCGCCCTGTTCGACAGCGTCGTTTCTCCCGCCCACCGGATTGGAAAAGCCCTATACCGAAGAAATTCTCGACTTCGCCGACGCCCTCCGCACCGGTCGCCCCTCTCCGGTCCCGCCCTCCCAAAGCATCCAAGTCACCGCGATCCTCGAAGCCCTCTACGAATCCCATCGCCTCAACAAAGAAATCACCCTCACCTCCATACCCGCCAGCGAAACCACAGAGCATACCGCAGTGCGCGTAGGGAACGCGGAGGGAAGGGAAATCGAAGTTTAAGAGTGGGCAGGGGACGTTCATAGTTCTTCCATCATAATCCAAAGATTTCCCCTATGTCCGATCCTATCAACCTGACCTTTCTCTCCACCGCGCACATCCACACCCGTTCGTTCCTGGACAACATATCCGAAGCCCGGGACGGGCGGCGGGTTCATTCGATTTGGGACGACCATCCTGAGCGCGGGCAAAAGTACGCCGCTTCCGCCGGCACGCGTTTCGTCGAGGATCTCGACCAAGCCGTCAACGACCCGGAGGTCCACGGATTTATTATTTGCGCCGAGAATACGCGTCACCGGCCCCTCCTCGAAAAGGTCATCCCCCTCGGCAACCCCGTTTTTTGCGAGAAGCCCCTGGTGACCGCCGACGCTGACCTGGAGGTCGTGCAGGCGCTGCTGCAGGCCTGCGACACACCCGTTTTTTGCGGGTACTTCGAGCCGTTTTCCGGCGAGATGCGGGCGGCGGCCCGGCTTGCACGGGAGGGAGTCTTGGGACGAATTACCCGCGTCCGCTTCCGCAATGCCCATCACGCCGCCTATGGCCGCTGGTTCGACAATCCCGAACTGGCTTGGTTCCACGACCCGGAACTTTCCGGTGGTGGGGCGTTCATGGACATGGGAACCCATGCCGTTCATCTGCTGCGAACGCTCTTTGGCGAAGTCAAGGAGGTTTGGGCGACCATCGGCAACGAGGCGGGGATCTATCCCGCCGTTGACGACTTCGGAATCGCTCATCTCACCTTTGGTTCGGGGATCCACGGCACCGTCGAAGCAGCCTGGACCCAGACCGGAGGAATTGGAGGACTCGAGATTGTCGGCTCGAAGAAAAGCCTGTGGCACAACCGCAGCGAATACGTCGTCGCCGGCCCGAAAGACTTGCCAACACCCCTCGTCCCGGACGAAGGAAGCCCCACCCGCGTCGACCGCCTCGCCGCCCTCATTCAAGGCAACCTCCACGAAGACGAGTGGCGTCGCGACCTCCAAGCCAGCATCGACGCCGTCCGCATCATGAACGCCGCCTACCGCTCCGCCTCCTCGCATAAATGGGAAAAGGTGTAGTCGTACTTAGTGCTCTCTTAGCGGTGCCCTGTGCTTGGCTTCTTGATACTAATTCATGATCGCGACTTTCGGTACTGTGGTCACGCTGGTGGTTGAATTCCTGGTTTGTCCCCTGCGGATATGGACCGGTGCCGTACCGGCCGATTCTGAGTTGGCGTTAGAGTCGGGCGATCAACTCACGATCCACACGGAGTTTTCGGTTTTTCTCTCGCGGAGGCGTGGAGCACACAAAGAACACCTCTGTGTCTTCGGTGCGTCAGGCCAGCCTGGATTCTCTATTGATATTAAACGTTATCAACATGACAAAAAAGGGTTCATCATGTAGCCAAGTTGGGAGGGTGACTGGAGGCGGCGCAAAGGGAACCGACTGTAAGTGTGCGGTGATCGAAACGAAATGCAGCCGCTTGACCGGATTTCCCGCACTACTTTTACCTCCTGAATCAACACTTTTTTCCTTGGAGTTTTTCCCGATAGACCGCCTTAACCGAGTGCCATTCGGACTAAATAAGAAGCAACAATATTATGAAATACATCATCACATCATCGTTCAAAGCCATGCTCGCAGTCATCTACCTGAACGCTCCCGTCGTGGCTGATACCTCCCTCAAAACAGAACTAGCGAATCCGGCACTCGTGAAAACCGAAAGGGGGGACGACCTAAAGTGGAATTTTTCGACCATTCCCCGTCCATCGAGATCGGACGTCGGACGGATGGCCAGAATCTCGATTGTCGGAGCGGAAAAAGAGTTATCCTGTCTTCCGCCACAGGCGCTCAATAATGGTGTGCTGCCGTGGCGAGGGATCGAAAAGCGCGATTTCTTTACATTTTCGAGCCGAGACGCCCGGGATGGGCGGATTGTCATGGACATGGGAGAAGTCACGCCGGTGGCGGCGGTGGCGAGCTACTCGTATCAGGAGGATAAGGCCAGAATGTACACTGGCGTGCGTGCTCCGCAGGTCTACACGCTGTACGGCAGCGCGGAAGACCGGCCAGATCCATCGGATCTGTCAGCTTGGATAAAAATCGCTGAGGTTGATACCCGTCCGCTCGGGTGGGGCGGCAGACATGGCTCGTTCGTGCAGGCTCGCGACGGCGAGGTTCTGGGAAGCTTCCGCTGGTTGCTCTGGGAGGTGGAACGCACTGTGCCACCTCCGGCAGTCCACCCGGGCACACATCCAGGATGGACCAATACATGGTTCGCCGAATTGGATGTCCACACACCGGAAACCCTCAAGACGGCGGGAGATGCCGTCATGGCAGGTGCGGACCTCGAGGAGGTCACGGTGTTGTTCAAGACGCACTTCGACATCGGATTCACGCACCGCGTACCTGAGATCGTCCATATCTATCGCACGAGCATGATTGACCAGGTGCTTGACCGCATTGAGGAATCAAAAACATTACCTCCCGACCAGCGCTTTTCCTGGACGATTCCTTCCTGGGTCATGCACCAGATATTGTGGGATGGGCAGGATCCGGTACGCAGAGAGCGGGTGATCAATGCCCTGAAGGACGGCAGCATACAGTGTCACGCGCTACCGGTTTCGCTCCATACTGAAAGTCTGGATCTGGAAACCCTGGCCTCCGGGCTGGATCTTCACACCCGTTTTGCACGGGAACTCGGCCTTCCGTTGTCACGTTCCGGCAAAATGACCGATGTCCCAAGTCATTCCTGGATACTGCCTACCTTGCTTGGCAACGCCGGCATTGACTTCTTGCACATCGGTACCAATCCCAGCAGCGAGCGCCCTGAATTGCCACTTTTGTACCACTGGGAAGGGCCGGATGGTTCGAGGGTTTTGACCTTTCACAATCAGGGCTATGGTTCAAGCGTCTTTCAGGGTTTAAACGGAATGTATCCGCCTAAAGACTGGCCATACAAGAATTGGCTGATTCTTTGCACCGAATCGGATAACGCACCACCTCCGAGTGCGTCCCAGTTGCAGGATTTCTTTGCCGAACTGAAACGAAATCTTCCCCATGTTGAAGTGACGATTGGAACAATGGAGGACTTTGCGGATGCCATCCTCGCAGAGGAAAAGGCGGGCGCAACCGTGCCAGTAGTGCGTATGGACCAGCCCGACTTCTGGATTCACGGTATGGGTTCCATGCCGGAGACGGAGTCCGCAGCAAACCGACAGCGTCCAACGCTTGCATCCGTTGAAACACTTGATGCGCACCTGCGCATGTGGGGCCTGCACCGTCCCAGTATCAGGGCAGAAATTGATGACGCACATGAACGAAGCCTTATGTACGGCGAACATACTTGGGGCGGGGCCAAGAATCTCCACGGGCGCGATGCTTACGCGATAGAGGATTTCGAGAGTTTCATCCGGAAAGATCAGGCAAGCGTGTACCTGCAAACAACATGGAACGATAAAGCAAACTATATATGGAAAGCCGAAGAGATTACCGATAATCTTAAGAAGAGTGCGCTGGAGGAACTTGCGGCGGCTACCTCCGGTGAAGGCGATCGCGCGATTGTCTTCAATCCCCTGCCGTACCGTCGCGATGCCATCGTGGACGTACCCGACGGCAGAATGCTCGCCCGTGACCTTCCTCCATCGGGGTACAAGACCTTCGCACTAGAAGGGATGGACAAGATTGACTGGACGGATCAGGCAACGGCGATTCTCGAGAACCCATTCCTCAGGGTCACCCTCGACCGCTACCGCGGCGGCATTATCTCCATCGTGGACAAAAAGAACGGACGGGAATTAGTTGATCAAAAAGCAAAGTATGCCTTCGGACAGTATCTCTACCAGCGATTTGATCAAGAGCAGACTATCTCAGAATTTATTGATCAAGCCCTGTTTCATGACAGAAGTCCCCGAAGTGTCTTGCAATGGTATGTTCGCATGGACCTGCCCGGCGATGTGCCCTACGCGGAAGCAGTGCCGACGTACGAATCCATGCGCGTACGCAGGGATGGAGTCGAACAGACCGTTGAACTGGTGGCACCGGCGGGCGGGATTATCTCCTCGAAGGTGATAACCACGATCACCCTTCCCGAACATGCGCCCTGGCTGGAGATCGCTATTCAACTGGACGGGAAGAAGCCCGATTACTGGCCGGAGAGCGGTGGGTTCTATTTTCCGGTTAATGCACAGAATCCTCAATTCCGCATCGGGAGAGTCGGTGCCGTGGTAGATCCTGAAAAAGATTTTGCCCGTGCCAGCAGCCGCACCTACGGGTATGTGAACACCGGTGCGATGATCGCCGATGCGGATGGGGTTGGGGTCGCTATTTGCCCCCTCGATCACGGCATCATGAGTTTCGGGAAAAAAGGTCTGAATACGTTCGACGCCGACTATGTCCCGACCACGCCCGTTGGCATGGTCAACATATTCAACAACCTCTGGCATATCAATTTCCCTTACTGGGTTCAGGGGCCTTTTAACTCACGCGTACGCATCTGGGCGACGCACAACCTCAAATCCTCAAGCCTGGTTGAACCAGCGCTCGAAGCGCGACAGCCGGCTTTAACGATCATTGCTTCGGGACCCGGCGGAACCCTTCCCGCCGAACAGCCTGGCCTTGAACTTTCTCGAACCGGCATTCGAGTGACGGCCTTCCGTCCCTACGGCAACGGCACCCTTCTGCGCATCTGGGAGCAGAGCGGTGTCTCCGGCAACGTCACCATAACGCTTCCCAGCGGAGCGAAGTTCAAAACGGCACAACCAGTCAACCTTCGTGGCCAGAACATCGGCGATCCGGTGAAAATCGAAGACGGCAAACTCGTGACTCCGCTCGGGAAATACGCCCCGGTTACGTTTTTACTCAAATAAAGATGTAACCGGTTATGAGACACATCACGGTATCTCCACTTAGCGGCTTCAGCCCGCTAAGCGGAAAAATTTGCCTCGCCGGAAAAATCTGTGAGAGGTAATTAAACTGTTTCGAGCTGTTCAAGCGTTCGTCCGGCGTTCTGAGGCCCAGGTAGTAGGCTTCGGCCTTCGGCGTTAGCCCGGAAAACTCACAAATTTTATAAAAAAAGCGCGAAGTCGGCAGCTTAAGCTGCTAGGGTTAAACTGTTACCAAAAACCCAACCCAACGACTTCGCAACAGCAGCTCGACCTTTTCGCCGATCGAACAAGCACCCGTTCGATGGCTTCAAATCAACTGCGGCTGTGGTTTTCGACTTTCGCTCATTTGATGCTTTCGATCCTCCAGGGCTGTGTGCTCAAAGGCACCGAGTTGGAAAAGGCGACGCTCGGCCAGATCCGTCTGAAACTTTTCAAAATCGCCGCGCGCATCACCGTCAGTTGTCGGCGGATCCATTTTGAGCTGGCAAGCGCCTATCCCTACAGGGATCTGTCCCGGCGGGTCTGCCGGCAACTTCAACAGCTCGAAGCGGTTTAAAAATACCGAAAAACAAAGCCGCCCATCGGAAAAGCCGCTCAAAGAGAGCGGCAATGCCGATCCATGCTCAAAGTCCGATAAAAAGCGCTGATTCCGACGCCTCAAGGCTCGATCACAGCACAATCGACACCTCGCATGGCTGATTCCGCGCCCGCTACTTAAAAAACACAGCCCCACGTTCAATTTTTTCCCGTGATATCCAATCTTGTGAGCGATGCGGGTTAGAGCCAGGCAGCTACGCGGTTTATGTTGGCGGCCGGCGCGCTTGCGCTTTTCAAGCAACGGCCGGGCGTGATCGGGATCCTCGATCATTCAGTCTTTTCTTTCTGCTCGTCAGGTGCTTGCGAATCGACTGCGTCATGTGACGCATCCCCGCGATTACGCCGTTCCCTCTTCCGGTAGCCCGGGTTGGCCTTTCGCCAACGCTTCACCCGCTCCTCGAGTTCCGAGAGAAGGCCTTCTGGGCCGACGAAGTCCTCAGGTCCGATGTAGCTTACAAGGAGTTTGTCTTTGATTTTTTCTACATTTGATGTGCTTTATTATGATTGTCAATAACATACAGGATTACTGCTTGCGCGAAAAAAACTACAGACCCTATTTTTACGGGCGCTTTTCTCCCCATACAACAATGCGAACAATGCTGACATTGCAACCAGAGCGATATCAGCGGATGTTGTGAGCATCCGATGCTGATTTAATCCACCGATTTTTAACCCTGCACTGCAAACCCAAAAGATAACGACTAAATGCAAGCATTTATGAGCCACTCAGAGTTTGCTCCCAACACGAAGGGACTTACTTTAATCGAATTACTCACGGTTATTGCGATCATCGGAATACTTGCGGCAATTCTCATCCCAATTCTTGGAAATGTACGTGAGTCGGCTCGGGAAGGCGTGTGCCGCAGTAATCTTCGCCAACTGGCTACGGCAGCGGCTCTGTATGACGCCGAGAACGGATATTTTCCGCGCTCCTATAACCGTGGAATTCTCCACGACAGTTGGTGGAATACTTTGGGGCCATATTTGTCCGGACAGGACGAAATTGAGCAATTTACTTCTCAAGATCATGGCGCAAGGCATATTGGTGAAGTTCTTGTCTGTCCCAGTCGTGCGGAAATAGGGACTGCAGAAATAAAAGCGTCGGTGGCGGTCAATGAGCAAGTAATGACGAGAGACGACTTGCCTCGTGTTCGAATGGAGCAGATTCGCGATCCTTCCCTAGTGATCCTGTTCGCTGACGCCACGCAAAGAAGCGACGGTTCCTCGAATACGACTCTGACTTTTATTCCGGGCGGGGGGCACAATCCCGGAAGACCACATCCCAGGCAATTCGACAGGCCGGCCGCAATACCTGAATTTGAAGATGGTGAACGAGATGACGGAACTACTATCAGTTTTCGCCATTCAGGGAATAGCCGGGCCAATGCCGCTTTTGTGGGCGGACACGTCAAGTCGTTTCTTCGAGGAGAAATCTTAAACTCGAACATATTTGTCGAGTGATGGGGACATGTGAATGGTAGCGATCATTTCGCCAAATCCGTCAACGAGAAACAATTTCCGCCTAATAATGAAGATAGGTTTTAACACTCTTTACTGGACCCCTTTCCTATCCGAGAAGGATTTTTTTCTGATAGAAAAAGTGAAAAAAATCGGATACGACGGTATTGAAGTCCCTCTCTTCGAAGGAAATTTGGCTCATTATCAGTCCATCGGTCGATTCCTTGAAGAGCAAGAAATGGAATCTACAGCGCTCGCAATTATTCCCGACGAGTCCCGCAGTCCGATCAGTTCGGATCCTGAAAATCGACGTCGGGGGTTCGATCACTTGAAGTGGGCGATTGACTGCTGCCATGCTGCTGGCTCGAAACGCCTGGTCGGACCGTTCTACCAGCCGCTCGGATCATTCACTGGTCATCCACCCACAGTGGTGGAGAGAAAGTTCGCCGCCGAGGTTCACCGTAATGCTTCGGAGTATGCCCGAGAAGCTGGAATTATATTGGCTGTCGAACCCCTGAATCGTTTCGAGTGTCACTTTCTTAACACCCACGATCAAGGCGCTGCTTATGTCCGAGAAGTCGATCATCCAAATTTCCATATGATGTTCGATACGTTCCACGCGAACATCGAAGAGAAAGATCCGGTTGACGTATTAGAACGCAATTTTGGTGCTATCCGGCATATTCATATTTCCGAAAACGATCGAGGCGCCCCAGGCACCGGACATGTTCCCTGGGAGGGCATCTTCGAAACTCTGGTTAAACGTGAATATGACGGGTGGCTGACTGTTGAAGCATTCAGCTGTGTTTTGCCTGAACTTGCCGCCGCGACCTGTGTCTGGCGCGAGTTCGATTCCTCGGAGGAAGTGCTTGAAAAGGGGTACCGTTTGATTTCCGAACTATGGACAAAGTATTCTTAAATCACTTCATCTTGCCATGCACGGAGCCTCTGAATACGGTTTGCGAGCGCCACTATTGTCCCATATTTACCGATTCCCGTCATTAAAATCTCTCTAAAACAATTAATAGTTTGCATGTTTCCTCCTACCGTAATCCTTAATCCTCCTACTCAATGAAATGCTTTATGAAAGAAGTAAAATCCCTGTCTATGCTTCGTAATCCCTCCAAGCTGGCAAAAGCGATTGCCTTGAGTTGTTTTGTTTTTGTTGGAACGGCTGAAGTCCGCGGTGCGCTCTTTGATGATTTCAGCAGTGGTTACGTCGAAGGCGACATCTCTGGGCAGACCGGTGGAGCCGGCTGGGAGACGGATTCGAGCTGGATTGCTCTTGGCACTCCAACTTTGGGTCATGCGTTTAATGTGGATGAAGCCAATGGAGACTGGCGTCTACAGGTCTTCAGTATCTCTGAACACGACGACATGGAGCAGTCGGCGGTTTCCCGTCCTTATGTGCGGCCAGATAGGGCTCCGTATTCTTTTTTGTTTGAAATCGAACTTGTTGATTTTGACGCCCAACCGGGAACTTGGATCTCACTAATGGATAATCGAGCATCCAATCACAGCCTTGGAGGCAACGCAACTTGGATCATCATGGCCCGCGATCCCTTGATGAACGAAAACGGCGATCACGTATGGGCGGTCCACGACGGGACAGGCGGTGGATCGTTTGAGGGAGCGACTCTCACGGATGTTGTGCTCGAGCCCGGAGGTGTGTACCAATTCGAGGTCGAGCTATTGGGAGGAAACCAGTATCGGGTGCATATTGACAACGGGAGCGAGGTGTATTCCACCGAGCCTCTGGGGTTCAGAAGGGATACCGACGATGGTTGGCCGAATCGGATTCCCCACTTCAGCATGCGTTCGGCCGCTCAGAATAATGCAACGGCTTTTAATGTATTGAACATAGAAACCTTGGGGGAGGACAACGGAACGGAGGTTTGGGGCGTTCCGACAGCCGGAAACGAGCGGAGGTTTCTCCGCATTCGATCTGAGTTTAACCATGTTCCTTGATTTTGATGGACTTTATTGCCATTTTGAAACAAGTAATTATACTCCGTAGACGTTCACCTTCCTTTTCAATTAAATGCTTTATGAAAGAAATAAAATTCCTGTCTATGCTTCGTAATCCCTCCAAGCCGGCAACAGCGATTGTTTTGAGTTGTTTTGTTTTTGCTGGAACGGCTGAAGTCCGTGGTGCGATCTTTGATGATTTCAGTAGTGGTTACGTCAAAGGCGACATCTCCGGGCAGACTGGTGGAGCCGGCTGGGAGGCTGGCTCGAGTTGGATTGCGCTTGGCACTCCAACTTTGGGTCACGCGTTTAATGTGGATGAAGTCGATGGAGATTGGCGTCTGCAGGTCTTCAGTATCTCTGGACACGACCAGATGGAGCAGTCCGCAGTTTCACGCCCGTATGAGCGGGCGGAGGAAGGGCCGTATTCTTTCTTGTTTGAAATCGAACTTGTTGATTTTGACGCCCAACCGGGGACGTGGATCTCACTAATGGATAATCGAGCATCCAATCACAGCCTTGGAGGCAACGCAACTTGGATTAT
>LFIK01003750.1_pt1 | contig 12315 bp, 7 predicted proteins | sample 643401 | NCBI WGS metagenome assembly LFIK01 (sample SAMN03777447, study PRJNA286221) | soda lake metagenome | biome: soda lake; feature: Kulunda steppe; material: water; isolation source: sample T5-Br brine of Lake Tanatar-5 | place: Russia: Kulunda steppe | collected 2010-07 | reverse complement strand
TGTGGCCCTCAACAATCAGGAGCTTGCAGTTGACCTACCTGGGCAGAAAGTGGGGGACAACGTCAACATCACAGCAGGGCCAGTTGAAGCATGCCTGTCGCGAGTATACGTCATTGATGCTGTCCTCATACCCCAGGGACAACAAGACAATGGAAACTTCAAGTTGTTGTATTCTCTAAAAGGTTTGGTCATTTCCTCATGGGTTCAAATTGGACTGCTTGTATTTGGGCTATGGATTTAATTGTCCTTGGTAATTTGTAAGATTCATTTAGTGTTCACGATTGTGTTTGAAGTTGTTGCCTCCTTGTTCAACACAAGGAATTGTATAAGTTGCACAAATTATCAAACTTTTGCTAGATAGTGTTGCATTTGTATTGCAAGATATTGGACATATTACCAACACCACTAGTACTTGTGTCGACAGAATGCTAATTGTCAAGATGGTATGACCAACGCCAATTTTCCGTTATGATGACCGAGGAAGACCATAATTTCCAGTAGATCAAAGACTTATCCGACCAATTTGTGCCGTTGCACTAGAAATGTAACATTTATAAGAAAATGCGCAAGTCTTGAATAAGATTCGTTGCGTAAATTTAGACCACAAGATTTCATTTGATTGGAAAGCAATGCAATACAAGCCGCACAAAGGTTGCAATGTCCAAAAGTAAATTTAAAATTTCTTGATTGTGACGTGGTCGACAACCACGAGTGGCAACCAAAACCTAGGAAAATTTCACTTATACAATTCCTTTCACTCTTAAGGGCTTGGGTGCCACGGAGCAATTTCCAGCGCGGATCTATTTAGTAGAACGTCTCCATGGGTGTAGATAAAAGTTCTTTTAGTTGTAATTTGTGTTGTGACTAACCAAAGGGGTTGCACGTGTGGGGAGATGTAAGTGCGGTGACGGTGGCTCCACCCTATATGTCTAAGCAAAGCAATATAGAGAAGATCAAACGAATCTTTGCGAGGTCAACTATCCCACTTTGTAAGGGCTTGTGGGTCTCAACTCTTAGAGTAACTTGAAAAGCCATAGAGCCCCTCGGAAAAAGGTATCTCCTAGCGTAAGGGTGCATGAGACTCCATCAAACGGGGCACGTATTGACACAACCGAAACATTTTCGACAACTTCCCTAAGATACATAGTCAATGATGGCTATTGTTGACGGATATGATCGGGTTCGTTATGATGGATTGGTTCTAGCGACGCAAATAGAGATGAAAGATGAGGAAAGGCGAGGGGTGATCACATTGAGATGTGACGTTACTTATAGAAACTTGCGAGATAAAGCAGTGGGAGATAGAACCAACTCAAATGGAATATGAAAGGGAAACGTTTGCGTTGGAGATGACAAAAACTCCCTACGACTGATGCCTCGGGTGCAAAGAATAGAGTTATATAGTGAGTTGAGTGTTTTCATGTGTTGTCGGAAGTTCTTGCAGTACATGAACATCTTTGCAATCTTGTAGGAATTACGAAGCGGTCTTTGATGGCCGGTAAAAATGCGCTTTCCTTTGTGCTCGTGTTCCAAGTTCCTTGTTGTCCTTGCGTCTGCGGGGCCTTGTTCAACCTTTCTCCCTCGTATAAAGATAGAAAGTTGGGGAGGTAGGCCTTTTTTGAGAGTCGATGTAGATCAGGATCGCTCTCATAACTAACAAAAGTTGGATCATTCTCTTGAGGTTGTTGGGATACGATTACCATAACCATCCTTTTTCGAGTCATTTCGTTTCTTCAAATGTATAAACACTACAAGGCGTACTTTTCTATTTGACATGATGAGCGATCAAGAGACAAAAAAAACAGATTAGTAAATAGTTATATTCATACTCACATGATGCGGAAGTTAGTTATTGGCAACATTCGATAGAATGACACCCCTGAGAGAAACCACTCCGGATATTAAAAGCGTGTCTCACATAAATATCAAGGGAAATCGAAAGCTTGACGCAAGAATAGAAATAGAAATTGCCAACCCTCGAGCTCAAAACTTTGATCTCTACACCGACATTCGAACTATGAAACATCACATCATGATTATTAAATGACTTGGAACCAGTAAATCCGATAGGATTATTCGGACCCAATCTAGTATCGGTGCAAAATTTGAATTTTGCAACATGATATGAACAAATATAACACAAGCATTTCTCTCTTGGTGGATCCATTGTGGCGGCATGGTCCCCCACCGTTTGTGATGGTGGGCGCTTAGGCTAGGAGGATGGCCCGTATCAACACGATGGCCAACACACATCCGCTTACATGGACCACAACAAGTGATTAGACGTGGTTATGTTGTGCAATGTGAGTGCCGCTTCACCCAATTGCCCTTGTTCCAATTTTGAGTAAGTAGAGGTGGTCGATTTACATTTATTGTCCCTCTTTTTGCTTTGCGATACACACCTGGTTTTTGCCAAGGAAGTTGCGACATGTAGTGCCAATTCTTATCCGCGCCTTAGTTCAAAGCTCTCTTTTCTCAAACGCTCGATTACTTCGCAAATTCCTTGTTCGAATGAGATTCCATTTTAAACAAAAAAGAATACCCATGTGAAGAGGAAGTATCGCATGTTCGCTCTTTATCGATGAATCTTTTTAGAAAGAGCTAGTCGGTCTTACTTTGCAGTGTAGTTGGAAGTCGAATCATACTGTCGAAGAATGCATACGGCGTTATTTTCGTGTAAGTCTAGAACATGACCACCTCTCCTCCAACACCCCAACTTCATGCATGACTGTGCCCATTCTTTCACTGGAACTTGAAGGCATGCACATCTCTTCGTCCTTCCAACAATGTCGTGCTTTGCATTGCCATCAAGATGCTAAGTTTTCAACCAAGGTCACCAGGACTAGTGTCGGTCATGGACATCGGATCCCTCTTGAGGTTGCGAATAGCACCTCTAGCACTTTTGTTTGCTGTCCATCGAGTGTCGCCCTGCTGCATTGGCGCACGTCATCCATTCTATTGGGAAAATTCAAGCAACACACCCTTCCATTGCATCGATTGGCACGATTAACAACGTCAAGCACCATTTTTCAAGCTGGGTCGTTTCCATCGTGTTTTCGTCGGATCTCGAGCCTGATGAAACGTGTGTGCAAACTTGCTTCGTTGCTTCACGTTTCGTGTCCATCACAACTTCGTTTCACTCGTGGACGTCGAACGCCATGGCGCATCGCACGAGCGGCTTTCGATGGGCCGGTGATTTGCTGCGCACGTCGCCTCCTCCGCGCAAGGAGTGGAAGGAAGCGCCGAACAGCTTGGCTGGCTGGGCGTCCTTGGTGTTGCGCACGTCGGATCCGATGGAGAAAGCCAGCCTCACGCGCACGGCGTTCCTGCGGCTGGAACGCGAACAGGAAGCGCAGGACCATGGCGAACGACTTCCCATGGGATGCGAAACGCACGTGGAGCGTCCTTCTCGTCCTTCGCGGCCGCACCTCGTGCCGATGCGTGCGCTGCCGAAGCCGTCCGAGTCGCCATTGCCGCCGAATGCGCACGTGTTGCACAACTTGGCGCACGTGGAGCTCAATGCAGTCGACTTGGCGTGGGACACCGTGGCGCGTTTCGCCAGCCAAGGCATGCCGCGAGAGTTCTACGTCGACTTCGCACGCGTGGCCGACGACGAGAGCCGACACTTGCGCTGGTGCTTGTTGCGGATGGAAGAGTTGGGATGCAGCTATGGCGACGTGGATGCGCACGACGGGCTCTGGGAGAGCGCCGTTTCCACCAAGGACGACCTCCTGGCGCGGTTGGCAGTGGTGCCCATGGTGCAAGAGGCGCGTGGCTTGGATGCAGGACCGCGTTTGGCGTCTCGGCTGGTCGGATATGGCGACAATCGCAGCGCCGAAGTGGTCCGACAGATCGCCGAAGAAGAGAAAGCGCACGTGCGTGTGGGTGTGGTTTGGTTCCAATTCATCTGTGAGCAGGAAGGTGTCGATCCCAGGACCAAATGGCGAGAATTGGTGGAACAACATGCGGCAGGTATGCTCAAAGGACCCTACGAACACCAAGCTCGACAAGCGGCTGGGCTGCCAAGAGACTGGTACGATCGTTCCGTCGCAGCCTGAGCGGCAATCGACCCCAATTCCCTTTCCAATAATGCAGCTGGTGCATTTGTCACTGGCCAAATGCGTGGCAATTCTACTGCAACGAATCTGCTCCTCGTGCAGTTCCACCAGGCACTCCTCCATCAGCCCATCCACACCTACGTGCGCACGTTCCGGCATGGCATCCCTTGCTACCACGGCTGTCAAGACCACATACATACTCCCATCATGGTTGCGCGCACAGGGTCCTCAATCTATCCAATCCACCAGGTTGGTCACTTGTCTTGGTTTATCTATGGACCAGTCTACCAACACACGAACCGCACTTGACTTCACCTTTGTCTCCATGTCTTCCCATCCGCTTTGGCCTTGGCCCAGGACCAGTTCCACGTGGCGGTCCCCAGGGGAATTGGACCCCCCTGTCAACGGTCACTGGAAGGACGAGACCGTGTCCCTCTCGTTCCCCCGAGGCCCAGGGCTGGAAGCCTTTTCCTTCGTTCCCCCCGTGTCGCGAACGGACCACTTAGAGACATCACCCGATGAGGATCAACAGAGATTTCTACTGTAATCCTCGACGCGTATGGTACAGGGGAAATGTATGCCCGGTCCACCCGTGGATCTCCGGCCGATCTCGCCTGCCGTGGACCGCCGAGGATGCCGCACCCGGAGCCCCTGTAGCTTCTGATGTCGATTCCGTTGGTCCTCTGCGGCATTTGCCAGGTGGTACGAATGTCATTCCGACAGCTGGAGGATGAGATCGACACTTGTGTTCGTCGACAGACACAGCGTTTGCATTGTTGCGAACACGCGCACATTCCACGTGCAGCTACAAGGTGCGTCAAAAAGAGAAGCTGAATGTGCAGGTGATGGCACGTCCGAGCGAAGTGCAGGAAGACTCCGAACTGACATTCGACGGACCCACCGTGGACAGCTGCGAGATGACCAACGATGTGCAGAGCCCTGCCATGGGGAAGGCTGGAACAGATCCCTACGCAAGTATGGTCTGCAGGATGCAGAAGACAATACCTGCCCACATGACCGAGCAGGCGGTCGTTCAAAGTCCAACTCAAGGGTCGGACATGAAGACACCTGGAAAAGGAGCACGTACCCCTCAAGCAGGGGAAAAAGGGATGACTTCACCCCTCGTGGACGTGACCAATGGTACAATGGCACAGACGCCAAGTCCCGCAGGTAGTCAAAGGAAAAGTCGCAAGTCACCTGGCACTTCGAGGGTCTCTCCGCGTGTGCCGAGGAGAGGGCTTGACAGTAAATCCAGGGAAACCGTGCAGCTCAGGCAGCTGAATGCTTTACTTCTCAAGCGGGTCTCTTACCAGAGAGACCTACAAAGGACACTGGAGGAGATGCAAGCAAGCTCAGAACGGATGAGGAACGATTTACGTAATGATCTTGTCCGTAAAGATGCTGCTCTTGAAGATCAGAAAGCGAAAATAAGTTGTCAAGCAAAGCAACTCAAGGCCTATGAAGGTCAGATTGCAGAGCTAAAGGAGCTCCTCAGATCGTCAAAGGAAGAAACTGTCTGTATCCGTGAAACTTCAGACACCCTGCAGGCAGAGCTGGAAAAGAAAGAGGCTGCCCTAGAGGAGAGCAGGTCCATCGCTGCTCAACTCGAACACAAGTTTGAGGGCACTCAGAAGGTTGTGCGGTTGAGCTTTGAGAAAATCAAGGAGCTGGAAGAGAAACAAAACGTTGCAGAGGCAACCGTTCGAAGCGCAGCAGCAAGGGCAGCAACTTTTGGAGAGGTGTTGGATAAGATTGTGGCAGGTGCCCAGGAGCAGGATGCCCGTCACGCATCCGCCCTGAGAAGGCTGTCAGAAGAAGCAACTGCAGCCTCGGAGGAATCCAGAAAAAGTCTTCTCAATTCTGCAAACGAGATTGAACGCTTGCGCGATATCATATCCACGAAAGATAAAGTGGAGTGGGGGCTTCGGAAAAAGCTTGCTGACGCCAAAAAAGGTATGGCAAAACTTACCCAGGAGGCAAAGGAACAGGCCGATTCAGCAGCTTTGCAGAAAAAGCAAATTCTACAGCATATAGAATCTCTACGTGAAGAAGCTGTCTCACTTAAAGAGCAAGCCCAGGAAGCGGAGAGAATGGCCCTTTCCAAGGACAATGATGCGAAAGAAAACGCCCAGCGTGCTGCCAATTTAGATGCCCTTCTGGCAGAAAAGAAGGAACAGCTTTCCCGTGCAGAGAAGCTTGCTACAGAACTTGGACAGATTGCTGAAACTCAAAGGGCCGAGCTTACAGCAAAGACAGAGCTGATATCTCGAAAGTCAACTGAGGCCCAAGTTGCTCGTCAAGTCATTGCAAAGCTGAAAGGAGACTTGCAGCAAGCTCAATACGAGGCAGACACAAGAATTGCCCAAGCAAAGAAGGAAGTCGAAGAGGCCGAGAAGAGTGCAAATGAGGCCAAACTCAACGCCGATCGGCTGAACAGTGAGGCTGATCGTTGGCACGCAGAGAGCCAGCAGCTGCAAGCACAATTGGCAGAGGCAGAAAAAGCGTTGCTGACTGAGCGAGAGGAGGCACAATCCAATGCAGCAGTAGCTAGGCAAGAATATGAGGACTCTCTGATGGCGATGAGCACTGCTCACGGCCTGGCTTACCAAGCGGCATTGCAGCAAGCTGAAAAACTTGAGGGGAAAAACCGGGATCTAGTGCAGAAGCTGGCTTGTGCAAAGGAGAAAATGGATCGCGCGAAAGCTAAACTAGAGCTGGCCCGCAGAGAGAAATTGGAGGTTGACCAGCAACTGAAAACCAACAGCAAGGAGAATGGCCAACGTCTCAAAAAGTTACATGACCTGCGGGAGAAGGAAGTAGCCCAGGCTGCTGCCAAAATTGGTGAGCTTGAGGCCAGAATCCAGCAGCTCACTGGAGAACTTAACGCAAGCAAGGACTCACAGTCCTCCGCCGACAAGCTAGTCAAGCAGTTGGAGGCCGAGTTAGCAAATGAGAAGAAAGGTCATGCCTTGAAGGCTTCAGAGGTCTTGGTAGCGAGGAGCCTAGCAACACAACTTCGATCTGATTTTCTCACACTTAAAAATGCCCACAAAATGCAGCAGGGTGAGCTTGAAGAGGCCAGCATGGCAAAGGCAAGGGCTTTGCAAGAGGCTGCGGTGTCTCGTTCTGTAATTACTCAGCTGAAAATTGAAGTCCGTAAGCAAGAAGAGTCTCTTCTATCTCTTCAGAACGAACTTTGTGCAGTTCAAGAGGACAAGTCCATGGCCCAGCAGCATATCAGGGGTCTCATGCGGACATTGAAGACAAAGGAGGCAACCCTTACTCAGCTAGAGCAGACCGCAAAAGAATCTGCATCTGCATTTTCTGCCCTTCAAAAGGATGCTGCACTCGCAAAGGAAGATCTCGAGACTTCAAAGCAAAAGTGTTTGAAACTTTCACAGGATGCTTGCAAGCAGAAGGAAGCCTGCAAAAATCTTGCAGCCCAAGTAGAAGAATTGAAACAAAAAGAAAGCCATCTGCTTGCTCAAATTGATGAAAGTTCAGACAAAAATGCCCTGCTTGTTGAGGAAGTTAGTTCTGTGCGTGCAGCCCTTGAAGAGCAGAAGCTCCGTAACGAGCAGCTTCGCTGTGAACTCAAGGCTACCAAAGATGACGGAAATGCTCGGGTGGAATTTATTCAACAAGCCCTCCATGTTGCACGGCGTGCGAGCGCTGTTCTTGAGGAAGAGAACAGTCATCTGAAGGCCAAAATCTTGGAAGTTGAATCCCAAGCAAATTGCACAATAAGAGACCTATCCAGTAAGTTGCAAGAGGCAACAGTGGCAAGGGACCTTGAGGCAAGAAAGGCCGAACGAGCCACACAAGAGGCAAAGATTGCTCGTCGAGTGATCCAAGAGCTGAAGCAGCGTGCAGAAAACGAACAGCAAAAGAACTCTGCCATCATTAAATCTCTGAAAAATGAGATTCGTGAGAAGGACCAGCATATGCAGGATATTGAAGTAGCACTGGAGAAGGCTATTCGCGAGCGCGACGAGGCACAAAAAGTCACAAGTGAGTATGCTACTGCTCTTGAAGCTGCACGCAACGACGCCAACTCCTTTAAACATCAAATGGAGGTGTCTTTCAAGCAACTAGATGAGAAAGAAGAAGTGGCCGAAAGGCTGCGTGCAGATTTGGGGCGAACCATGCAGGCTCTGGAAACTGCCGATGTGTCCCTAGAACAAATGGAGTCGCAAAATCGTAAGGTCGTGGCCGAGAAAGAGCATACTATTCGCAAGCTCCAGCAAGAGCTGAAGGATGTTCGTGCAGAAGCACAGCAGAACAGTGCAAAGATTAAAGCAACTGAGAAGACTCTTCGAGACAAGCTGAACAGCTATGAGTCTGAGCTTGCAAAGGCCAAATCAAAACTTGCAGCTGAGATAGCCTCACGCGACGAACTTGACAGGCAAGTTCAAACTCACGCCTCAAACTCTGAGTATCTGCAAGAGAACGTTGACAACCTTTCTCAGCTTGTTCAGGCAAAGGAAGCCCTCATCAGGAACTTGAAGAGGGAACTTGAAGAGCTCTCACAGCAGTCCTCACACCGAGAAGTTGCCGCACGTGGGGCTGAAGAAGAATTGCGCAAGAGGCTTTCCAATGCCAATCAAGAATTGAGTCAATGCAGGAAAGCCCTTGGGGCAGAAAAGGCTGCCCGTGAGGAGATGGAAAGTGAACTGAAATGCTCCCTCAGCAAGGCAAGGCGCCTCGAGCAACAAGTTCATTCACTTTCAGAGGAGGCCTGCCAACTGCGAGAGAATTTGGACGAGAACAAAGAAGAGAGGCACAGGCTCGTGCAGATTGAGGCAAGCCTTGACCTGGCAAGGAGAAAATTGCGGGAGGAACGAGAGAAAAATGCAAGAATGGCGGTCATGCTCCAAGAGGCAGAAAACCGTGCTCAGAACGCACTCATCAAGGTGAGCAAAGCACTTGAAAGAGCAAAGGGTGCTGGGCTGATGAACAGCGAAGGCAAGAAGGACGGTGCTTGCGCAAAGAAAGATGCAGCAGCAGCTGGGTTTGCTGCAATTGTCTCAGTGTCCACACTGGTTGTCATGGTTACAAGTGCAGTCACTGGGATGAGATACTAGCCATGCAAGATAGCTTCTATTGCCGGGAAGGCTGGAGGGTGCTAAAGGCCAAGTATGGGGCTGCGGAGGACAGAATCTTTTATTTGCAAAACAACACTTTGATCCTAGGAGGCGAGGATCAAACTGCTGCTGAAGGGCTATGGCAGCATATAAAGTACCATGTAGATAGTACCCTTTGACAACCCTCTTCCAGAAACCCATCAAGTTTCAATCATGAAACTTCCCTCAAGAGCAATGCGCACTCATCCCTAGCTTCTGCAAGTCCCTCATCACCCCCTGAAAGTTCCATTGCATCATCAAGACGGAAGAGAGCATCTTTCAGAAGTTCGCGTTTTTGTGCCACGGTTTTCGAAGGAAGCATTGCTAAATCTTGAAGGATCTGGGCCTCACCTCGCAAAGCCCTAGCCATGGACTCATCATCCCTAGATAGTTTCTCAGCCCTCTCAAACTTCTCCAAGGCAGCAAAGTACAGCTGAATTGCAGTGCTCTCAGCAAAGTCAGCGTCTTCTTTGTCAGCCTCTTCAATCGAGTCTAGCGCGACAAGAGCCCGAAGACTGAGAGCAGTTCCCCAGTTGAACAAAGCCCTGAGAGCACCATCTACTTTTCTTCTATCTTTCATTGCTTCCTCCCTGTCAGCAGTAGCCCCAAGTAAGGCTGTTAGCTGCAGAACTTGTCGGAAACGCCGCCCTGCCTCAATGAGAAGGTCCTGGACCTCCTCAAGCAATTGGAGCTCTGCAGCTATGGTGGCTTCGTAGTCTGCTGGAGGTGGTGGTGGGGCATCGCGGAGGATCTCAAGCAGCCTCTGCTGCAGTTCTGCTCTTGCCAAAAGAGCATTTCCCAAATTACCAGTGGCAACAACAGCGAGCCTTCGCTTCGTTCCACTCTCTCCATCATCCCCAAAATCAAACACTGCTTGCTTGTTCGAATTTGGGTAGGGGATTCCAAGTAACGACAGGACACTTTCGAATTCAGCGATAGCTGAGCGCAAATTTGCATCCGCCTGGCCAAGTGCGCTTCCAGAAGACCTAGCTTGCATCCGCCCTGTACGTAAGAGCTCCAATCCTTCACGTACCTTGAGTTCGATAGCACCTTCTGTGGGGTCGCCTTGCTTTCCGCTAGGATTTGCATCTCCTGAAGGATTAGCAATGGGTGGAGTCTTCGTACCTAAATCGACAGGTGGCTCCGCACCATCATCATCGCTCCTTGAGTGCTCTGACCCCAATGCTCCATCTTCAGGGCAAGTCCTGTCTGTGGTATCTTCGACCTCCTCTTGACGCTTGTTGCTATCCTTAGCATTCTCAAAATCAGCATCAGACGCATCCACACTGCTACCCTCCCATTCAGACTCATCAACCTCACGCCAGGTAGCAGCCTCAACATCAATCACCCCTTCGTACGTCAAAGGCTCAGCTTCCGTATCCTCCATGGACCGGGATGTTGCATTTGCTTCTCCTTCTACCACTCGTTGCTCATTAGAGTTCTCGTCTGCAACCTCTTCAAATTCTTTGCCGTTCTGTTGCTCATCGATCTCAGCTTCGCAGTTCACATGCTCTTCGTCCAGTCCATCCTGGAAACTCCCTCCTGTCCAAGTTCTAGCCGTCTCTCCTGTAGAATCAATCCATGACTCAATGGGAAGACTTTGTCCATCTTCCTGAGCCTGGTATGTGAAGATCTCTTCATCCCTATATTGGTCGGTGTCTTTGCCCTGGCCATTCTGTTGCATTCCCTGCAACAGTTCGGCAAGATGATCCAGCTTCGCGATCATCTCCTTATCCTTTTGAAGTGCATCCTCCGGATCACTACCTGTCAAAACCTGCCCATATTCACTTTCAATATTGGATGGGAATCTGAAGGATGTGGCAGGTGGCAGGATCCGTGCTTGGGCCTGCGCTACAGCTGCCACTGCCGCATTTCTCACGTCTTCCTGCCTTGTAGATGACGACTCCTCCACCGCCTCCTCCAACAGAGATAGCCTTGCGTCCAGGAACGCACGCATCTTTTCCCAATACTCCTTGTCGCGCAAGTGCTCCTGTTGCCGAACTATCCTATCTGGTCTGGATTTAGCCTGCGTGGCGGCGGCTGTCTCCGCGGTTCTGGCAGCAGCCAGCGCGGCTCCTCTTGCTGCCTTGGCATCTTCCCCAACCGCCAGGAGACTTTTTGCAAGCCTACGCTCCATCTGCGTCATGTGCAAACGTTCCTGCTCTGCTTGGAGCTTCCTTCGAGCGGCACGACGAGCCAAGGTTCCGCAAGCCGCAGCGGCTACGGCTGCAGGTGGTGCACTGGCTTCCGTGGCTGCTGCAAATGCCATCCACATCCATCCCATCCATTGTGCTGCGGTGCCAGCAACGTCTGCAGCACGCCAATATTTGTCTCCAGGTCTGCTGCTGTTGGCCGCCACTTCCTCGTCCACTTCGTCGCTCCACTCGGACGCGCCTGCACGTACACCTGGCGGTGCGTGCGTCTTCCAAGCACCTTCTCTTCGCCTCCTTGCTCGCCTATCGCCACGCACGTGCGCAGGAACGCGCGTCAGCAGCGCCTGTGTCGGCGGTGCGCTCATCCTTCCTTCGTGGATCTGTCGGGTCTCTTTTTCGTTTGAAAGGGAACGCCTTCGGGTTCCTCCAATCAAGGTTCCCTTTGTGGAAAGGAAATCCATCCCACGGTGGAACGTGACGAACCGCAGCGCAGGAGCTTCGCATGGCGCACGTGCGTCGCCATGCCACGTGCGAGTAGCAAGAGGACGTGGGAGACAAACGTGACGCGATTTTGCGTCCTTCGCGCCTCGGCGCGTCGGAGAAAGCGCCGTCCGAACTGCAGATGATGCGGCGTTCGCACCTCCGATGTGCGAAACATCCGGTTAACCCAAACCCACCTGAGAAACGACTAACGAAAGATGCAATAAAAACGAGGTTAACGTCTGTGTTCTGGATTGGGTGGAAGCATGGAGGATGGTTTCCTTCTTCAAGTGTTCCATGCATGATCCAACATGGCGTGGTGGTGCCAAGCACGAAGCGTCCGACGCACCAAACGCCATGTTGATGTGGGACGCGACAGGTGTGGATGGAAGAGTGGAAGTTGGCACGTGCAACACCGGAGGCGAGCACGAAATGGAAACCCAAGGGAAAAGTGCAAGATGGAATGGTCGAATGATGCACATTCTAGTACGCGAGAAGTAT
>LFIK01003748.1_pt1 | contig 12320 bp, 9 predicted proteins | sample 643401 | NCBI WGS metagenome assembly LFIK01 (sample SAMN03777447, study PRJNA286221) | soda lake metagenome | biome: soda lake; feature: Kulunda steppe; material: water; isolation source: sample T5-Br brine of Lake Tanatar-5 | place: Russia: Kulunda steppe | collected 2010-07 | reverse complement strand
TGCACCTGCACGAGACAGCTTCTGGTATCTCTGGTGTTCAGTCCCTTTTTCGGTTGTCCGCAACTGTGTGAGTTCCATGCTTTTATCCGTGTTTCTTGTATAAAATTGAACAAATTCAGTACGAGGTAAGTACATGAACGATGCCAAGCAAAGAAGAACGAAGAGAAACGACACCAAGAAGTAGATTGTAGCGCTGATCCTGAGGCCAGTAAATGTTGAAGGCAAGCTCGCTTTTGTGACCACCCGCAACAGGGAAACCAGGAACCCCGAGCCACTTGTTCCTGCCATCAAGGCCTGGGTGTACCGGGGAGGAAATAGACCTGCCATACCATACAAGCTACCCTGGGCTATTGCATCTGCAATCCCAGTTTCTGCAACCAGGACCAAGGTTAGGTAAAACATGAAAGAGCTCGGTTCGCCAGGGGTTGGTCCAAGCAGTAGATCCATGATGGGCACGCTGATGATGGCCACTAGGTACCCGACGAATCCACCTATAACCTTCACTTTATTCGAAAAGTTTTGTCCATACAACACAAGCAAGCAGAGTGTGATCAAGTTTGGAGCCATGTAAAGTGCCCCAAACAACCGGTCCATGTCCCTGGACGGATAGAGTACATCGAAGTAATCTACTGCCGTGATGAACACGTTCCATGGAAAGAGTATGCCAGCTCCCAGCAAGAAGAAAATGATGTAGACAACGTCTCCTTTGTCGAGAGGCACTGTCCTTCCACTCGCCGAGCTCTCGCCTATCAAGACGTCTTTGACTTCCACTTCCTCGTCGCTCACTTGCTCTAGCATCGAGGCGACAACCGGCCACGAAGTTCCTGCCCAAACTGGTGCGCGACCTTGCGGTCGAACGCAGTGCAAGAACCTCAATCACGCGTGCGAAACGCAGCGACGCGTATCATCACTTGCTGAGGGACGCGTGCGCGAAGGCGCGCAGTAGGACCCACCCGACACTACAACGATGACCGAAAATATTGAAGTGAGAGATGATGGAGCAAGCGAACATGGAACCCCGTTACAGATATAGAATGGATTGCAACAAAATGCCAATGGACATGTAACATGTGGATTCGGGCACGCCACTCAACATGAAGTCAAGCCCTTGCACGGCAGGTGAAGCACAGAGATTTTGAGTTGAAAAACATTCTGGCAGATGAAAAAAGAGTTGGCCAGTAGGCTTTGTCCAAGCCAGGCCAGGTGTTGTAAAACACCATTTGTTGTGTAAACATCCACCACGGTGGGATGCATGGGCTGTGGGTTTTCGAGAAGACCTGAAAACTCAAGGGGCTCGTGGAAGGCTGGATGCCTGGCATTGTAGTGGGGCCCATAACAAGGATCCTGATCTTGCTGTCTGAATCCAGGAGGATGTGTAAGCATTTGACTGCAACATGGTGCGACAGAAACAAAGCAAAACAGATGTCAGAGTGCAGTGTGCCTAAGGGAATGACCTGTCCCTGCTCTTGATGTCCTTCGAGTTGAAAGCAACCTGCCATGCAAGTGCAAGCCTGAGAGCTGACGGCAAAGCGACATGTGTCCGGGAATGCCATAGGCTGTGAAGAATGCTGGCGTACTGTGACTCATCAAGACGGCTAGCTGCAAAGGGACCCATGCAGCTGCAGGCTGGCTCGAGTTTCCTCTCAAACTGGTGTTGACTGGGAGCTGGTTGAAAAGCTGAAGCTTGAGATGACCACTAGGGTTGGAACCAAGGTCTGAGCGTGGATACGAACGACAAGAGTGAAGGCAACTCTCCTCCCCTGTTCCAAATCGTAGCCTATCTAACCAGTATCCGGCTATCCAGCAGCGACAGATGTGCTGCCCAACAAATGAACTGATTGAAAGTTCTCCAGTGACAGGTGTGCACTGCAGCTACCCTTTCTAACGAGATCTCCCATGACATGACTGGCGGTGTTCAAGAAATTTGACGTGGGTACCCATAGCACCGATTGCCCTCCTACGTACCAATCCAGGTCGAAGCAACAGGTTCGTGCATCTTTCGAAATCCCTCGCGACAAAGTTCGCAACGCGTTTCTCCGTGCCTAGAGCGTCGAATCGTCGTGCGTGACAGGTATGGGCCAGTGAGCTGAGTTTCTGGATGCCAGGACTTCACAACCCTCGTCGGCGGCGTCTCCGAGGTCCCACGAAAGGACAAGCGGGCTTGACAGAACGTGCTGGTGCACCAACGGAACGCATGCATCTCACAACACGCGCACAAGTGCTGGTTGGACGATCTTGAGGTCTTGTGACCGCCACGACGTGACGGGAGACAGCTGGCCGCGCACGCATGCTCGAGCACGACCAGCACATCTGACGAAGACCATCCGTGCTTCGGTGGGAAACCCCCACCACATCCTCTGCGGTCGATGCACGAAATACGAACGTTTCGAGAGATGCTGGTCAGGCCGACACGCCCGCCCCGAACCGTGAAGGTTTCCTCTGCGTTGGAGCACGAGCACGCATTTTTCACCCGGAAGTAATATCGTAAATTGGATACAATCTGGGCATCATGTGCAGAGGAGGAAACCCGGTCCACACCCGAGCCAGGCCATCGATGACAAGGGAGAACGAAGAGCCGTTGATGCATAAGAATCGGTGGTCCATGCCAAACGACGAGCGTTACTTGCACCACACTGCAAGGCCAAGAAGATACCACGCTGGCGACACAAGCTGTCCTCGACCTCTTCCCTCGTCAGATCACCGGCGTGGATGCAAGAACGAAGGCGTCAGTTTCAGAGGCGTATCGACCTCCCGAAAATAAATTCGATGGACGAGGAGCGAGAAGTGATCTTCGCTTCCTGGCTAGCGGAGGCAAGCATGGAGTGAATGCCAAGGAGACCAAGACAACTTCTTGAGGAGGTCTTTCAATCTTTCCAAACCCGCTTCTCGGTCATTCGGACCCTGAGTTCCCAAGTTTACCCCCACGTTTCTACGCAATAATGGCCATCTCTCTCAAGACTTTGTCACCTTCCTCTCTTGAAGACACAACAACTTTGTGCATCCACTAAAGCTTCAATTCATCGCTACTTGATAACGAATAGCGACTTCTAATGCCGTTTCGTTGACTTGTCTTAGATAGCAAAACTCGCTCCATTAGACAAGGTACAACAAGATTTACTCACAATTTACCGCATTCGCAATGTACACGTTCCTCTTGTTACTTTACTCCTCCGCCGCTTTGATGTGTGATGGATGCGTTGATCTAGGAAGGCAATACAAAAACGCAGTTGATAATTTTGTCCTTCACTCGTGCAAATGCAAACCATTTGTTCCATGATAGGGTGGCACGTGGTGTCTTCTTTTCTCATTGTTCCAAATTGTAACTCTAATAGTGTTTGCCAATTCATTCCCTTCTTTTGTAGGAGTCCAAGGTACCTCTAGTGAAGTGCTCGTGCGCAGACCCCGAGAGTGGAAGAGATCGCACGGATGATGTTTCGTTTATCTTCGAGCGATGAGTAGTTGGTTACACTATTGCTGCCTACAAGACTCGTTAACGAATGCAATGCTCGACGAAACAGAATGCAAAGCGACCCTTTGTACGCTCATATACGTTAGACGTGCCAAGAACATGACTTTGTTTACATGCCTTCAACTTACATTTTGCAAAGATTTTTGATGAGCCATTCTCGAAGTTGTTGCAGCCAAACGCGAACGACAAGTCGCCGTCTCGGGTTGAAAAGAGCAAGTGGGTAAGAAGGCTTGTACGTAAAGCGTTCAAGATCGCAGCGTGATTTCGTCACGTTCGACGAGGCACGACCGATCGAACCATCCACAGCCAGTAGATTGTCTCGGAATACCACGTGTACCGCAGAGGCATGGCTTGGTGACCACCGGTTCCATTACGGGATACGGATGGTCCCAGGCACCGTCCTCTTCGACGATCGGTCCCCTGCACCCTCGATTCTTGCGTCGGCATCCCTCGTCTCCGACTTGTTCGATATCATTCAAAAGATCTCGATGGATCGTTCGCACACGTATCGATCTGACGTGTCCCCACCCCTCTTCGGTCGTTGTCGGTTCCCGTCCTTTCTCCCCCGGTTCAACGTTTCGGTTCGCCCCCTTTCGACCCCGACTCGCTCCCCTTTCAACGTCTCCTTTTAACCCGAAACGAGCCGTTTCCCGCCTCCCCCTGGAGTTTCCTCCCGCAGACGGGAGTTAACCCTCCCTCCCCACCTCACCTTCCACGAAGTTAACCAAAAGTTTATCGTGGAGGAGATCGGTCGGTGTGTGGCGAAGCGGCAGTCGTGCGCTTGTCGCGCGCCTCGGCTGCGCCAGTGGACGGTGAAAAGCGCTTCAAGATGGCTTCGTTTCTCGCCTGAAAGGTGTCCTGAAGGAAGGAACGATGCTGGCCATGCCCGTGGAGCCGCCGACGGGCGTGGAGAACCTCGGACGTGTGCCTACGGTCTGCGGCGGCGTACCACTCACGCGGATCTTGGGCATCGGCGATCCAGTGACCGACGTGATGGTGGCGGTCGAAGACGAGTTTTTGCAAGAAATAGGAGCAGAGAAAGGCGGGAGCTCGCATGCCAAGCACGAGGACGTCGTGCAGATTTTGGAAAAGACGAAAGGAGCTGTGGTCGTACCTGGTGGAAGCACGGCCAACGTTCTCAAAGGATTGGCCAATCTTGGCTTGGGCGTCTTTCAATGCTACTTCGTGGGCATGGTGGGAAACGACGAAGTCGGGAAGGTTTATGAAGATAACCTGATCGAACAGCACGTCGTGCCGTGCCTCTCACGCTGCTCGAAAGGAACGCCCTCGGCCAAATCGGTATGCATGGTCACTGAGGATGGTCAAAGGACAATGAGAACCTTTCTTGGAGCAGCATGCAACATGGAAAAAGATCATTGGCCGTCAGATGTAATGTCCAACGGCTTGACCCTGTTCCATGTGGAGGGATACTGCCTCTACCGCCTGGAGCTCGCGTTGCAGTCCATGAGAGATGCAAGGAAGGCTGGTGCAACGATATCTATGGACCTGGCATCGTTTGAAGTTGTCAGAAATAAGAGAGAGGAACTCATGCAAATCTTGAAAGAAGAACTGGTAGACATCATGTTCTGCAACGAAGAAGAGGCAGCAGCTTTGGTGGAGGGTCAGGAACCCTGCGTTGAGAAAGCTCAGGACCTCGTCTTGCAGTACTGCCAAGTTTCAGTTGTAAGTTTGGGCGCCAAGGGCTGCATTGTACGCCATCGCAATGGAGAGTGTGCCAAGGTCCCTGCCTTTCCCGTCAAGGTGAAGGACACAGTGGGTGCTGGCGATATTTTCTCGAGCGGCTTCCTCTTTGCCTATCTACAAGGTTACGACCTTGAAACAGCAGCCCGCTGTGGTTGTGCAGCAGGTTCGGCAGCTGTACAGGTTGTTGGTGCCCAGCTTCCTCTGGAAGACTGGCGGAATTTGAGAGAGCAGATCTACAGTATCTTAGGTAGCTGAGTAGCTCTAGCAATCTAGCATTCTCTTGTTGATCGTGCAAAACAAATGACGTAAAATTGTTGTTTCTCCTCAAGGAAATATATGTGTTTGTGTACATAATGCTTGTCCTCCACTGGAACATCGCTGCAGCGCAATGCTGATTCCCAAATCAGATGAAGTAGCAAAGAACCTGGTCTAATGTGTGCTCCTGTGTCTGTGTCCCTTGACAAGCTTTTCCTGATTCTGTGGCAGTTGGATGGCGGTCCGTAGGAATCTATCGGAGCTGTCGATGAAGGTAATCCGGGGCTCTCCTTCGTAGCATTCCAACTTGTTTGGCAACAAGTTGGTGCAGCTGCACCTGGACTGTTGGTATCTCCGCTTGTGGTGTTTGTCGCCCTTTCTCCAAGGAAAAAGCAATTGCTACCAACCGGCATCGCAACGCCAGCCCATATCGACATACACGTTTCCTTGGCCGTCTCCATCCTTACTTCCTCTTGCAGCCCTTCCATTGCGATCCGTTTGCATTCCTCCTATCGCCATCTCGAAAACAAGTCATCCCACATAGGCTTGGTTGGGTCTCCCTGTCCAGCACAAGATCTTGTGGGGTCTTTCTCCCTCATCCTCACAAGACTCATCCTCAGGAAGGAAAGCTTCAGACCGACACCTGTTGTGCAAGCGATGCGCGTCGCATGTGGACGTGCTGCCGCACATGTACATTGGGAGGGAAGACATGGCGTTCAGGAGCGGAGGAGGGTGCAAGGAAGGAGGTGTTGGAACACAAGGCACGACGGAAGCGTCTCATGCAGACTGCAGTGTGGAGCCACGAGTCAGACCAGGATGTGCGAGACCGAATTGGAAACCTTCTTCCACGAATTGCCAAGCGGTCTAAAACTCGAAGTGCTCAGGCGAACGCCGGTCGAGAAGAGCGGAAAACCTCCATTGGTGTTTTTGCACGGATCCTACCATGCCGCTTGGTGTTGGAACGTGCATTTCATGCCATACTTTGCTCAGAGAGGATACGATACTTATGCAGTGAGCTTTCGTGGACAAGGGGGGAGCGATGTGCTAGAGGGTTCACCTGCTGGTCTGTTAGAAGAACACACTAGTGATATCCAGCACTTCCTGGGTGAAATGGACATGGAACCGGTGCTGTTTGGTCATTCCTTTGGGGGGTTGGTGGTCATGAACTATGTCAATTTAGAGAGTCCGCCTGTGAAAGCCATTGGCCTGCTCAACTCGGTGCCTCCATCTGGCAACCAAGAAATGATCATGAGATACCTGGTTCGGATGCCGATCAAGAGTCTTCGAATCACCTACAGTTTTGTGGCACAAGCTTTCAGCAAGGATCCCAAGCTCTGTCGTGAGACCTTCTTCTCGGAAGAATTGGACGAAGAAGCACTGCAGCAGTATATGGAATTGCTGCGCACAAGCTCAAAGGCTCGTCTTGTGGACCTCCGCGCCCTTCGAAAGTCAGTCCCCATCGGCAGGCCTCGTGCACCACTCCCTGCACTTGTACTAGGGGGTGAAAAGGATGCTGTGGTGGACCTGGAGGGTCTCGAAGAGACAGGAATTGCTTACAACGCTTCCCCCGTGTTGATATCGAAGTTGGCCCACGATTGTATGTTGGATGCCCAGTGGGAAGATGCTGCGGGCGCTATCCTGTCTTTCGTGGAAGGCCTTTAATCCATCTGCATCCATACCTCTGCGCATTTCTACATTCATTGCACACAAACACGCACGCTCATGTCATCGCATGTCTTCTTCTTCTTTGGCAAATGCAGGCCATCGCTTTCTTGTGTGGCTGCATGTGACTCATCGAGGTGGATTGGTTCCACCTCATCCACGTGAGGATGGATGTCGAAACCATTCCTCCCATTTCGACACGTGCCGCACGGCATGGCGAAGCGCACCGCGTCGCAATGGCTGCGCTTCGCACGTCACCACGCCACCTTCGCAGCCACGTCCACGTCCAGTGCTGCGCCGACGGTGTCGAACTTGATTGACGGTCGTTTCGTGGCTTCGAGCGCCACGAATCACGTCGAGCTGCGCAATCCAGCCACGCAAGAGCTCTTGGGACTCGTTCCTGAGAGCACCCGCGAAGAGTTCGAAGCGGCAGTGGCATCTGCCAAGGTAGCTTTCCCCAGCTGGTCGCAAACGCCGGTTTCGATGCGTTCACGTGTGATGTTCCGGTTCTTGGAACGCATCCAGCAACATCGTGACCAGCTGGCCCAGCTCGTGACGCTGGAGCAAGGGAAGACCTTGGCCGATGCACACGGAGATGTTTTTCGTGGTATGGAGGTGGTGGAGCAAGCTTGCACCGTGGGCAATCACCTCCTGGGAGATGCACTTGCAGGCGTGGCCAAAGGAATTGACACCATCTCCCACAGACAGCCTCTTGGAGTTTGCGCAGGCATTGCGCCTTTCAACTTTCCTGCCATGATTCCACTTTGGATGTTTCCTCTTGCCACTGCATGCGGAAACACTTTTGTACTCAAACCAAGCGAGAAGGATCCAGGCGCAACGATGTTGCTGGCGGACTTGGCCCTGGATGCTGGGCTTCCTCCAGGGGTGCTCAATGTTGTGCATGGCACAGCGGACACCGTGAATAGGATGTGCGACCACCCAGACATCAAAGCTGTCAGCTTTGTAGGATCTAACAAGGCCGGCGAACACATCTATAAGAGGGCTTCTCAGACAGGGAAAAGAGTACAGTGCAACATGGGTGCCAAAAACCATGCTATTGTCTTGCCCGATGCTGCACCAGAGCAAGCTGCTAATGCTATCGTTGGGGCTGCCTTCGGGGCTGCAGGACAGCGGTGCATGGCTATCTCGGCAGTCATATTTGTAGGAAGCAGGAATACTGTTCTCGACAAAATCAAGGACAAAGCCTCCAAATTGAGAATAAATGGGGGGATGGAGGCTGAAGCAGATCTTGGACCAGTGATAAGTGCAGATGCAAAGCAAAGAATCAAGAAGCTTATAAGCAATAGTATAGAAGATGGTGCCACTTGCATATTGGATGGACGAGATGCTGCTGTTCCAGGCTATCCAAGAGGAAACTTTATTGGACCAACAATATTGACCCAAGTTCAGCCTAGCATGGAATGTTACCAGGAAGAGATCTTTGGACCAGTCCTGGTATGCCTTGAAGTAGAATCATTGGACGAATCAATCCAAATGGTGAACCAAAACAAATGGGCCAATGGAACATCCATTTTCACCACATCTGGTTCTGCTGCTCGGAAATTTCAGTCAGAAATCGATGTTGGGCAAGTTGGCATCAATGTACCCATACCTGTCCCTCTTCCGTTCTTCTCCTTCACAGGATGGCGAGGGTCATTCTGGGGAGAAAGCAACTTTTACGGGAAGGCAGGGGTCACTTTCTATACGCGTGTAAAAACGGTAACATCACAGTGGCAGGGATCGGATATACCGACCACAGTCAGGCCACAAGGCCTCTCCGGTGTCGGTGTGAAGTAAGGCAGGCTGGCAGACTTTCTTGATGTGTTCCAATTGTGTATGCGAGGAGAAACTACATATTTGTTTATAAAGTTTGTGAAAAATTTGGTATGATTTCATGACTAAATCGAATGAGCCATGTGACGTGGTGCATCAACCATGTAGCTTCTCGATGGATGAGTCGTAACGGAGCTGGCAAGCATCTGCTGCTTCTTCAATAACCTGGAGTGCAAATTCTAAGTCTTCTCTACTGTGCGCCGCCGAGATACACACACGTGAGCGGGACAGCAGCAGGGGCGTTGCCGGAAAGCCAACTACAACCACAGCAACATTGCGCTCAAGGCAATATCTTGAAAAGGCTCCTATCTTTCCCGGACTGTACAGCATTATTGGCATCACTGGGCTATCTTCGTCGCCCAGTACGTCCAGTCCGAGCTTCTTCAATTCCTCCCTGAACCAATTTGCATTGTCATGCAACTGTTTGATCTTGCTTATGCCTCTCGTAGATCCATCTTCACCCAGTATCAGTTGCAACGCACTAGTCACCTGCTTTACGGCTGGCGGCGACATGGCTGTGGCATAGAGGCTTCCAGGGGCCACACATCGCAGGTATTGTATCAAATCTTTGTCACCGGCAATGTATCCTCCACAGGAGCCAAATGATTTTGTAAAGGTTCCCATCATTATGTCTACGTCTTTTGGGTCCACTCCACAGTATTCACACGCTCCACGCCCTGTCCTTCCAAGGGCCCCAATGCTGTGTGCCTCATCCAAGTAGAGGTAAGCTTTGTACTTCTTCTTTATCTCGACAATCTCCCTCAGTGCACAGACCTCTCCTTCCATGCTGTATATTCCTTCAACAATGATCAGTATTTTCTTCCAGGGTCTATGGGTACGCGGTTGCCCTTCACTGATGGTGTCCCTCAGAATTTTCTCCAGATAATTTGCATCATTGTGTCGGAAGATCTTCACCTTTGCGCCCGAAGCCCGCACCCCCGCCACAATGGAAGTATGGTTGAGCGAATCGCTGAGAACAAGACATCCAGGTCCTACCAACGAAGGAATCGTGACACTGTTTGTTGCAAACCCCATACCATACACGATGGCATCCTCCTTTCCCACGTATTCAGCGACAAGTGCCTCCAGTTCTGTGTGAATCTCCGTTGTTCCAGCATCCATGCGGCTGCTGCATGTGCTCCAACCGTATTTTTCAAGTGTCTCGATAACTTTCGGCGTGCAGTAAGGATCGCTGGCTGCAAACCCAAGATAGTTGTACGATCCCAAATTCAGGCAATTCTTGTAGGTTCCCGTTAGCTTCATGGTCTTGTTGTTGTCATAGCTCGTCCTGTCCATCACGTCGAACCAGGCATCTGGTGCGCTGCAAATGGGCCTGTTCCAGCAGTCTTGGATGCGATGGTACAAATTTCTGGTGTAGAAGGCTTCGTCGTCGGACGTGATGGGTGCATATCCACTCGGCGACTTTCTCTTTCCTCGTAGATGGAAGTACAAGTCACGGATGTGTCCGAACAAGTACAGCAAGCTGTACGAGAAGTACACGCCCAGTGCAGTCAGGTACGGAAGCACCACGAGTTGTCGCACGTCCGATTTGAGCGCCATGGCGTCCTTCCACGTGCGCTTGCGAGACGTGTCCAACACCAAGACCAACACAAGTGCACGAGTGATGAGACACGGCCACGAGGGCCCCTTCGAATTGCCCCCCTGGCGGCCCCATCGATGTCTCTGCGGCAAGATCGCAATTGCAGAGGGAAGATCGCGATGGAAAAGGAGAAGTATCGATGAAGGGCGGATGGTGGGGAGAGCCAACGGTCGAGGTCGTCCTTAGAAGCAAGCAGAAGACATGCCTGACGCAGGAATTTGTTCGAAGTAGTAGAGGATCGCGGTACGAGGACGTGAACGTGCGTGCTCATTCCGACACGTCGGTGTCTGAACACATAGACCTGGTGCAGCTGCACGTGCCATGTAGTCAACACGGGTGAAGCTCCATTGGCGATGCTTGCATGGTGCCACTTGAAGTGGACCTGCGGGGAAATACCAAGGGCAAGGTGGATGGAACAGAGCCAAAGTACATTCCATATAAAAGCCATGCATCCCAAAACTAGGCAATCAGCATAACCGAAGTTTTATTGAACAAAAACATCCGTGCATCTACCAGCGCGGGCTGCTCCGTGCCCCGTGCAAGTCTAGTTGGTCACTTGTGCTCCAATCTGCCCAGGTAGTACATCCTGCAGGATCGAGCATCCACAGTCTCACCTGCAAAATATCCAGGGTGAAACCATCATCCTTTCGTTCCCAGTGACCAAAGGCCAATTGAAGTGGTTTCAATCCTGGTTTTTGGGTGGATTGCCTCCCGCAAGCACATTGTACAGTAAAAACAAGGACATCATCCCACTCAACAAACTTGCGAAGGCAGGAATCGCGGTGTACATTGTGTATGGTGCTTGTATGTATGACCAACTCCTCCACAATGCAACTGCAGCCGCACAGGACCCTACAAGCGTGCACCACTTGGACGACTTCTTGTTCCTCCACTGCTTGAGGCTGAGAATGGACAGGAGCAGCACCAGCCCACCGCACAGTGCAAACACCAGTCCCTTCGTTCCAACGAAGGGAACGGCTGCGACTCCTCCCACCAGGAAGATCGTGCCATAAGGCAGTCCCATGCAGAAGTCGTGCAATATTGCGTGCTTCGATCTATTGTCACCCCCTCCCTCGCTCGTCGCCTGTCCATCAGCACTCGCGGCTTGTGCGACCACGTCCCTGGTTTCTTCTTCCCGGATCCGTTTCCTTCGAACCACCATGGTGCTAGGCCTCCACGCTGCGCTTCGATCCGCCTTTGGACGCGTCAGGTACCTCGTGGCTCCCTTTCGTGTCCCATGCACCTTTCCATGCGTCGTTCCAACCGCCATGCGCATCGCAACGTGCGTCGCAAGCTTGTTTGGTGCGGTCTTGCAACGTACCGTTTCGTCAGGTTCCACCGCGGATGGCTGCAGATGCTCCTTCTGGATCCTTTCTGATTGGATCTGATCCCCAATCAACCCACTCTCGATCTCCAATCGAAACTGGAAGGCTCCCGGTCAACGAGCGAAGGAAACGGAAGGTGGTGTCCGAGGGAGTTTCTTCTCTGATGTCGATGGCACGACCGTGCCAAGGGTGATCATTCCTTGCAAGGTGCATCTTCGTCGTGGGGACGTGGAAGCCATCAACGACGAGTGTTTGAAGCTCGAAAGCTGAATGCAACGGTCATTCAAGCGCTCTGGAACTGGATGTCATGTGGGGGAACAAATTATGCGGTAGAACATCCGTGGATTTCATACACCTCGTACCTCCATGCCACCCATGGATCTCCAAAGGTCTACTTCCATCTCTTGTCAACTTACGCACGTATGAACCAAAGTCTTGGCATATAGCAGCATGCAAAAGCCACGAGCCAAAG
>LFIK01003746.1_pt1 | contig 12325 bp, 17 predicted proteins | sample 643401 | NCBI WGS metagenome assembly LFIK01 (sample SAMN03777447, study PRJNA286221) | soda lake metagenome | biome: soda lake; feature: Kulunda steppe; material: water; isolation source: sample T5-Br brine of Lake Tanatar-5 | place: Russia: Kulunda steppe | collected 2010-07 | reverse complement strand
TCTCTCTCTCTCTCTCTCTCTCTCTCTCTCTCTCACACGCACACACAGTCTTTCACACACCCATTGGGACTTGTTTCAAGACTTGTCACTTGCACTCAGGTGCACAAAACTTCAGTTCTTATTGCAACCACCTTGTCCTGCCTCCTGTGTGCCCCCCTCCTCACATCCTGCAGGTCTACCTTTGCGTTGATCATGGCTATGGGCCTGGAAGCAGGCATCGCGGCAGGCATCATCGCTTCAACCCTATACTTTGCGTACGAGTATGCGCGCAGTCAGGTGGGAATTGCACTATCTTGCATGCAGAGATTAGCCAATGCATGCGCCCTGCGTACAAGCGTGCGCACAGTGCCAGGCACTGGTGTAATATCTGCTGGTGGTAAATGTGCTTGTGGCACTTAAATAGATGAGCCAGTTCCGGTAGATAGTTTGGTGCTGAAATTTGTACCAGTGTTTGTGGATGCACCAGCTTAAAAGTGCTGGTGTGATTAGGTGTACCAGGTTGAAATGTACTGATGGCATATGCTGACAGCAAACTGATATCAGCATTCACTTTCAGGCATTATATCATGTTCAACCTGCTCCATGTTGAGGGCCCACACACATGTGCATGTGCTCTAGATTGCTCAGCTTCAATGATCAGAGACTTCAGCTTACATTGTCACTGAAGCCCTGCGCATCAGCGCCTAGCATGGCATTGGCATGGCACATGCATGAGCGCGCACTTTGGGCTTAACTCAGCAAAAGGAGTTGCTTGCCGCAACGGGCAATGAGCGCAAAGCAAGACGTCATGCCCGGGCTGTGCTGCGCTGCCCCCAATGGCAAGCACCTTGCTTGCCATGCATGTATAACCGCTTGACGATGCATGCACGTACACCACGGCTTACGCTTATTTGGATTGATGTAAACGCACATACACCTTGTACGGCTAACGCTTGCTCGGATGCGTGTGCAACGTGCCGACATGCACAAATCCCTTCCCTTGTGTTACAAGTTGAACAACACACGCATACACGCACACACCCTCCGCGTGCTCAGGTCGCTGCGCTGCACCAGATTGCCGCAAGCTCTGGCACTGCACACGGCTACGAGGCCGCACGGCTGCTGGACCTCATGGCCAGCCGCCATGTAGCGCTGTCGGTGTCAGGCTACGTGTTTTTTGGGTCCAGCCTGGCACTGTCAGCGCGCGTGGAGGAGGTGCGCGTGCTGGCCGGACCACTGTCACATTGTGTGATGCTTCTTTGTTGGGGCTGCTGAGGACCGTGGGCGTTGTGTGCTGTATGTGCAGGGTGGTGCAGATTCCTGGCCATGTGTGCCACGTGCCCATGAGCTGTGCATCCATGGCATCAGGTTCTAGTGCTGAGGCAAATTGCCTGCGAGGGTGTGTGGCTGTTGCCTGTATTTGGGAGCCTCGGAGAGTTTGTTCAGCAATATCTATGCCCCTCCAGCATTAGAAAGCTTGCCTTCTCTGTATCTCTCCTTGTGTGCTTCAGCCTGTGTGCCATGGCCGATTTTTGTTGATGGCCTCAGCGCTTATCCTGCCAACTGGCCTGGCCCCAAAGAACGCGTGAGCTGTCACCATCGCCTTCCATTGCTTTGCTCCCAGAGTCTGACTTCCTTCGTGTGCTTGCAGCCCAGGCACTACTTCATGCTCGCGCATTCGAAGTCATGCACTTCCAACCCTCACACATGTCTGCCCCTCACACACACACACACACATGCCCATGCAAAACGCTCTAGCTCTCGCAATCCATGCATGCCTCCCCCACATGCATGCAACAGGTGGCCAACAAGCTGTTGCGGGATGTGGCTGATCTGGAAGCCGCAGCTGACAACGCGCTGGCGCAGCACCATGTGAGTGATACCACCTGCACACACACACAGGAGCTGTGGGTACGCGCCATTCATTGCCCAAGCATGGCAGCTATAAACATGCAATATGTGATTGTCTGGTTTTATGACAGGTGTGAGTTCATGTACTCTTGTGCGTGAGTGTGTGTGCTGTGTGTGTTGTGTGCGCATGTGTGAACGCACACGTATTTCTGTAGGAGCCCAAGCAGAGTCACAGATGGGTCTAACGCCGCTTTGTTCATGGGCTCTGCATCCATGAGCAGTGTCTTGCAAATGCACTGTGTGCTTGTCCTCTTGTTCAAGGACAGCATGAGACAAGCGCCGTCTTGGCGACAATGGACCAGGCGCATTTGGCAGGGGAGGGTGAAGGGGGGAATGGAAGGGGCCGCGCGCGCAGATGCAAGTGCGGCGCATTGCCGGACCCCTGTTTGCGTGGGCTTGCATCTGCGCGCACAGCCCCCTTGACCGCGCTCGTTCCAGCCACTGTCGGCAACCCGCCCCCTCCCCCGCACGCCATTGCTGTTTTGAATGCTCATTGCTCGCAATGCGGTGTATGCAACGCATGCGGGGGGCGCCTGCGCAGATGGACAGACCTAGGTCTGGCCGGTCCAAGGCGTCTTAGGCAAGCACGCATCGGAGCACTACGCCCTGCCCATCTCACGCCTGCCTGTGTTACCAATACACCACACAAACAAATCAGGCTCCAGATCGCAAACTCGGGGCGCGGGAAGGTGCCAGCGCGGCCGCCTGCAGGCCAGGGGCACCCTGCTCAGAGGTGCACTGTTTGCCAAGCTGCAACCACCGGTATAGTCATCGCGAACTGCGCTCTCCATGCACCTTTTCCTTATACCCCAATACCATGCTCTCACATGAATTTAGCTGTATCAGAAACAGCACAATTACCTGTACAATTGGCCCAATTGCCTGCGGGAGGGAGAGTACAAAAGAAATGCCTCAGCAGAGCATGCAGCATGCAGGCAGGGCACCTGACAATCACCCTCCAAGCCAGGAGGCGCCTGTGTGTGGCTATATTTGTGCACATGCACAGGCCGACGTGCTGCTGGCTGCGGAGGGTAAGCGCGCGCCGCTGCTGCCTCCAGACCACCTGCCACCCGTCCTGAAGGCCTCTTACTGGCGTGCCAGCGGCCAGATGGCCCCATCTCAGCTGCGGCAGGAAAAGCAGCAGGAGCAGCAGGGAGGAAGGGGGTCAGAGGATGGCTACCCGCTGCCGCCGTCCTTGGCATGGGCTGATGCAGTCAAGGCCATGTCTGATGCCAGCCTGTACGTCATCCTGGATTGCAGGTGAGGCGGGGGTTGACCTGGCTTGGGCTGCAGGTGCAACTCACCTATGCTGCAGGTGCGGCCAGCTTACCCTTACCAGGCATGTTTGTGTGCCCTGCGCACGTACATGGTCAGGTGCACACCTCTTAAAACATGCACACCCCCGCACAAATTGTCTCCAATGAGTGCAGCACTGAGCTCGCATGCATGCCTTGGTCCCATCCCATGCAGGCATGTCACGCATGTGGATGCCACTGGCGCGCGCACCTTTGGCAGCCTAAACAGCAGCCTTGGAGCGCGTGGCGTGCGGCTGCTCTTTGCCGGGCTAAGCCCCAAGGCAGGCGCGGTGAGTTATGGGGCTGTTTTTGCGACCTACAATTATTGGGGCGCAGACAGTTGTGCGTCCCAACTTTTTGCGCAAAATCTTAGAAGTCCGGTAGGGGTGAGTTGCTGGTGCTGGGTGACGTTATCCTGTGCGTGTGCGCGTGCATGCTTCAGGAGCCTGGTGGATTCTGATGCGCCTGGGCTGGTGGTGTACACGTGCTCTGACATGTCCTTCACACCCTCTCGTGCCCAGGACAGCACACACGCACACACACACACGCACACTCAAAACACGCAGGTGCGAAAGCTGCTGGGAGCGCACGGTGTGCGCCTGCGTGCGGGACCGGAGGTGGTGGTGGCAGACCTGGGCACCGCCGCTGCCGCCGCCGCCTTCCATCACGAGCAGCAGCGGCAGCAGCAGCAGGCAGGTAAGCCAGTGAGGAACATGGCCACAACAGGCCAGGCACGAGTGCAGGCGATGCTGATGCCCTCCCTGCTCCCTGGCATGCAGCAGCGGCGGCGGCAGCAGCAGGACCTCCCTCTTGAGCTGGAGCAGCAGAGGGTGAACTTAACGGTGTTTTGCTGTGCCTGTGCAACTCTCCATGTGGTGCACCAAGCCCCTAGGCGTCCCCCACGACGGCCCTTGCGTGCCCACCTCATGCTTTTGTGTGCGGCCCCCTAGGACACATTGTGCTGTGCAGTCTTTTGCAGTCCTCAACAACCCCTGCCCGCCCATACATGACTACTTGTGAGGATTTCGACACACAGTGTGTGTGTGCACCTGCCCTTCTTGCCTCTCACAGGGGGTGGCTGGTGCTGGGAATTCCGCAGCCTGGCTGCGGCGGTGGCGCACGTTGAGCGCTCCTACCTGGCCACTGCGCTGGCGAGGTGTGGTGCAGGGGAAGGCGGAAGGCGGGGCATGCGGGGGGATGGAACAATACTGTACAGAGCCCTTTCGTGAAGAAGATGTGACTATGGTGACGTAGAGCACTTGCAGGGGGCCACTGTGCTGGTTTGTCACAACTGTGGCTGGGTGCGCATGGTCATGGTGGCGGTGCACACCCATGTAGGTTCCCCCCAGCAGGATAAATCCCAAGGTCATGTCAGTGAGCATATGCATTTCTGCCGATGCCTGCGCACTGTGCGTTGTGCTGTGCCATGCCTGGTTTGCCCCATGGGCTCCATCGCCTAGCCTCCCTGCTCGCCCTGCACACACGGCATGAGCAAGCTTGCAGTGCATGCAATGGCAAGGCTGTTTAAATTGGGCCTGTGCGTCTGCTGGGCTGCCTTTTACGCTGCCTGCTTGCCTGTTATGTACCCTCGTGAGCAGTTGTACACACCACTGTCCAAGCCTTGCACTCTTTTTCCACGCTTTTCATGCCCCTCCCACAACAGCTCACGCACTGCCCGCCTGCCGCAGGGGGCTGCTCCCCGCACCTGCGCCCAAGGTCGGCCTACAGGAGGTGCTGGGCACGCATGCAGAAGAGGTGGGCTTTTCAAGGGCACGCACCTCATAGCGCGGTGTCATTGGCACTGCCATTTCAGCAGAGCTCTGCTTCAGTGGCTTGAGCCGCCACCGCCAACTTGTCTCCACACACATGGAGTGGCTCATGGGAACCCATCTTCATGCAGGCTCTGCGCTTCATGCAAAGCCTGTTGGTTGGCAGTCTTTATGTGCGGCCTCACTACCAGCCTCGCGCTCACCCTGTATGTGCTTCATGAATCTGTCTAATGATGCTTTGGTGCATATGGTGGTGATGGTGCGCCCAATGCCCCGCGCGACCCAACGCATCAGCTCCAACTAAGCAAATCCCATCCCTGTCACTCATGGTATTCATGGAGGCCAATCTCCTTAAATTCTGCTCCCTTTCAGCTCAGCCATACCTGTAAGAATCCTTGCCCGGGTGAATGGAATTCCTCAGAGGGGGTTATCTAAAGCCCAAAATGGGTATGGTTTTGGCATGCTACCAAGGTATGGGCCCCGTGACGGGCAGTTTTCGCTTGGTATTAGATGGTAGCCCTAGTTTCAAGCTTTCCACAGCATGAAAATTGCCCGTCATGGGGCCCATGCCCTGATTACTTAATCAGCTGTAGTGTGAACCCTACTTTTAACAGCCGAATGTCCACACCAGATCACCCACTGCACCGAATTGCATGATTTTTGGTGTCTTGGTGTTCTTGTAATAAACAAACATCATTGCAAAAGAATTGGAGTGAAAACAGCCAGCACTTGATGTGATGTGCGTTTAAAATTTCTGCAAATGGGTTTTAAGATGGGTTATAAACTACTCCCTCAAAACCCGGGTTTCAATATCCAATATCAATCAGCAATATCATGGAAGAATACTGTAATGGTGGGGTTGGGGGGGTAAAAGGAGCTCTGATGGGCTCTTGGTGAGGGCGCACATGCACTATCTATGCCAAAATAGGCCAAAAACAGAGGCTGAGCACCCAACCAGGCCAGCAAAGGCATCCATTTCACCCCAAACTCTGTCAGTAGCCTAGTTATATGATATTATTACAATTTGCATCCAAAAAGGAGCATGCCTGGAAATTTGCTCAGTTTCCCCCCTCTTGGAGTTCCTTAAATTTCGTTTTTGATTGCTAGACCCTGCAATGTCTGTGTGTTGGCAAGCAGGCTTGTGTGTTACAGCACGGAGGTGCATGCGCGGGAAAGAGTTGCGTGAGTGGGATGGCGCTCCACTGCCCGGGGCCAGCCAATTATGCAAGCTCAATTGCACAGGAAATCTCTTGAGGCTTTGCAAGGCTAGGGCAAGAATGAGGGTGTTTTCAAGCTAAAATGTTGCCTCCCTGGGTGGCACTCACGGCCTTGAATATTGATGTGTAGGTAGACATGGGGTCTTCAGGGGTACTCAAATTTACCTGGGATTCCGGGTGTGCGCATCAGCAACGGCCAGCTCGTTGATAAACAAGACGACTGAAGATTAAAATTGCGACCAAAACGTTGAGGCAGTTGGCCACTCTTCATTTCAGTCCCATTCAAATTCCAACAGGTCTGAAGGGGTCTCTACCTATTTGTTCAGCCGCTTACTTTTACTTTAGTTTGAATCAATAAAATCAAGACGGGGGTGAGGGTCCACAAATTAAGGTGTGGACCTGTTCAAGATGGGCCGTCCCACTACTGCTCAGCAGCAGCGCAGGCAGCTCAGCAGAGACATTATAGCAAAGCAAGCTGAACTTGGCAGGCACCCTAGTGTGTTAAGGAGCAAATTCAAGCAGCAGCCAGCCCCAAGGGTCAACCCTCAGCAGCTTGAGCTTGCAGATGTAAGCCAGCAGCTGGCTGAGACGCAGCTGCAGCTGACAGCCCTGCAGCAGCAGCAGCGTGCAGCAAAAGGCGAGGCTCATCGGCAGCAGCTCGCAGAGAAACAGCAGCGATTGGCAGCACTCCAGGCGCGTGCGCTTGCGCTGGAGCGCTGCATTCCTGTGCTCAAACTGGAAACTAAGCAGTTGAGGCAGCTTTAGAAATTGCAAAAATAGAGCTGCAACAGGATCTGGTAATTGGCATGGACAGAGCTGTCAGCTGCGTGCAGCAAGCCAGCGAGATCTGGGGGAGGTAGCTGGAGCTGGAGCATACTGAGCAGCTGCGTGAAAAGGTGCAGGAGGTCTCTGTAGTGGCTCATGTGCAAGAGCAGACAGCTAATCAGATCTCCAGGGTCACAGAGCAGTTGCGGCATCAAGAGCAAGACCATGCAAATCCACAGGTGCAGCTGCGTTACTTGGCAGCGATGTTTGACGTCCCAGAAGAGGCGGTCCTTGCTGCCGAGCAGCCCCTTACCTGAAATGCAGCCCAGCTGCTTCACATATTTCTATCCCTCACCAATCCCATGCTTGCGCGCGCATGTGCACACACACACACACACATGTACACACACAAACACACACAACATTAACACATTATGAATGTGTATTGAATGTGTAATAATACATGAATATTGTACACGTGCAGCTCCCACTACCGCCCCCCGAGGTTGCCTCCTTGGTCATGAGCCTGGCCCCCTTCTTCCACAAACGGAGGCTGCTGAGCGGACAGGTGCTGCTGCAGGCAGGCCAGAACGTAGAGGAGCTTGTTCTGATTGAGCAGGTGCGCGCGCAAGGTCCTCTGGCTTGAAAAGCCTGACACTTAAAAACCACCAAGGAAATCAGGTAAACCACACTTGCACTGCACTCCCTTACCATGTTGTGACAGCATACCAAAGCACTGCATCAGACCTGGGCTTGAGCGTGCGCTCTAGAGCTAGGGAGGGGGGATATCTGTATTCAATAACTGAAGCCCAGCATTCAGCTTTTCAGGGGGTATTTCATAGCCCCTTTGTAGGGCCTGTGGCTAACGGCGGATGAGAGGCGCAGCACAGGGGCCCGTTTTCACAGAGGGGCTGTTCCTCTGCCCATGGGCTGGGCCAGGCTGCTGACTCCTTGTGTCACCCTGCTGCCTCTCTGTCAGAGCAAACTGGTGCCCTGCTGTGGCAACAGCCTGCTGCCAGGTGTTCCTTGCTTGTGCCTTCATCCTCATGATGGCACAAGGACCACCAAGAAGGCAGCACTCAGGGGTATGCAGTGTTCACCGATCATTCATGGAAATGTTGCCTGCTTTGGCAGTCTTTATCAAACACGCATCTAGTATGCGTGGGTGCGCATACACGGCTTCGCGCAGGGCTTCTTGCAGCTACACCTGGGGCCACCAAGCAGCAGCACTGCTTTGGATGGCAGCGTGACAGAGCAGCCAGGCTACCCTCAAGCCCAGCAGGCGCAGGAGGCACAGCTGGGCAGCGGGTTTGGCTATCCATCTTCCATGCACGAGTCTAGTGACAGCACAAAGGAGGTGCATGTCAGGTGTGCTTTGGGCGGGGGGCTGGGGGGATGCTTGGCACGGTGTGTTTGGCCTGGATTAAGTGCAGGTCTTGCAGTTAGCCATTTTCCCTGCTGCTCTGCTGCTTTAGCACCCTCCACTCTGCTGTTCAACACAGCTGCAAAGCTGCTGCACAGTCGCTGATGCACAGACAGCCCTCTCATGCCATGCCCCACTCTTGCCATGCCCTCTTTTTTGCCGCTGATGCATAGCCTCCCCGTGTCATGCTATCCCTCGCAGGACCAGCCAGTACGGCCCTGGCTGCTTCGTGGCAGCGCACGAGTTCTTCCTGCGCCGTCCTGCGGCCGCCACAGCTGTGGCTGTGGCAACCCCCACCACCACTGCCACTACCCCCACGCCGCCCGACTCAACCTTGCAGAATCCTGAAATGGGCGCAACAATGGTAGCGGCGTGTGCAGACCAGCCACGTGCTGGGGCTTGGAGCGGCAGCCGTGGCGCTGGGCGCTCTGTTGAGGGAGGCAAGCCCGACATGCTGGCCGTGGACGAGAAGGAAGTCAAGGCAGCTGGAGCAGCAGGCATGGGAGCGGGCTGCACAGTGCTGTGCTTAAGTAGGGGCGCATTTGAGGTGAGCCTCAAAGCTGCAGGCAGGGGTTGGCCTGTCTTGGTAACGCGTCCTCCATTTGATCTGATTCAATGGGTTGCTATGTGTAGATACAGTTGCAGGTGCTGTGTTGCTGGAGTGCGCACTTGCTGATGCGCGGGCGCGCATACGTGCTGTTGCCTGACAAAAGGCTGCCTCACAGCGCTTGGAAGCAGTAGCTGCCCATAACTCCCCTCGCAGCTTGTGCAGGTGCATTTCCCTTTGATCTGTGATGCTTGTCTCACGTTTATTAGTCATTGCTTTACTCTTGCAAGCATTGTTTTTGATCCATGGCTCATCGCGCATCAGCGGAGCAAGCATTTTCACTGGTCACCCTGTTTGAGTGCAGGCTGCATTGCATGAAGTGCCGGGGGCTCTGTCTCTCCTGCAGTGGGCCGCCCTACGGTCGGTGTGCCTTGACCTGACCGCGGCCCTCGATCTCATGGAGCGCAACTCTACGTTCTAGACCGTCCGTGTTTGTATGTGTGTGCAGCACGCCGCTGTGCTTTGGTCAGCGCCCATCACAATGTGCACGAGTCCATTCATGGGCTGTGCCTGGCTCAGTGCCCATCACGATGCACAAGAGTTCATTCATGGGCCGTGCTTGGCTCGCATGCATTGGAAGCCTGGACTGCTCTGCTACCTGTAAGATCAGATGTAGCCAGGTCTGCAGGTGCAGAAGAGCTTTTTTTGTGTGGGTGATGCCTTGCTCAATCCAATAATGGGACGGGCAAAGGCAACATATTTATAGAAAAATGTTACCTGACAGGCACTCTTGCGCCTATTAGTATACCAATGGCAGCTGCCTTACTTCTTTTGCCTTAAAGGAAAGATCCCGTGTCTGTTTAAAGCGAGTTAGGGTTGGGCAAAGTCTCTGCAGCCCAGACCACGTGCCTGTCTTTGGCAGCGTGCATAAAGAGAACGTCAATGGACACAGTTAGAAGCCTGCCTATTTTTGAACAATTGTGACAGCCCAGCTGAGACAATTCATTGGTTAGCACAAAAGAAATGATTCTACTCATGTATGAGGTTTTGGCTTGCAGTTCTGGGGGTTTCACACGAAATTCTCCTTCCTCGCAAGGCTGCAATTGCATCATTGGCCCTTTGACATGTTCGCTCTCATTTTTGCCGGTACTGCTGCGTGACCCTAACAAGCAATTACTGAGGTAAGACCTTCAGTCAAGAAGTGGCAATTGCTAGCCTTCTCTTTCAGCGACTGCTGGCCTGTGCCCCTTACATCATACAATGATTCACAAAAATTTTTAGAATAAGCAGTGAAAAAGTTTGAACATCATACACAGGGTCCTGTTGCAATCTAGGGACAGAGCCATGATGCTCATGCTTGGATGCACATGAAAGATGTGAAGACGGCTGTCATGCCGAGAGTATGCTGCAGACAGAGAAGCGCCATGGCAGCTGGATGACACAGGAAAATGCAGCTTAGATATGGTGCTGCAGGAATCTGGCGTGACACGGATCAGCGCGCCGCGCTGATTACAGTGTAACTTGGGTTAAGGTTTCAAGGCTGTATCCGCCGAACGAGGGCAGCTTAGCCGGTTGTTGAGCCTCCAATGAGGTTCGAACCCCGAACCCACTGGGTGCGAGGGTGGACAGCCGACTTTCCAGCGCAGGTGCCCCGCCGCCTGCTTGAGTGTCTGGAGCTGGAGTTTGACAGTGTAACTTGCTGCATATTCGTCACTTTGCGTGCAAAAGGAATAGCGCGTTCTTGAATCCTACAACGTCTGAAATCAATGAAGAGGTCACAGTAATGTTGAAGCTTCATGATCTCAGGTAGGCCATGCGGGTTTTGCAAGGCGTTCTTTGATGACAGTGGCTCACTGTGAGTCGGAGTCACTGTTTGTTGAATCAATGGCCTTGAGCTTTCAGTGGGGACCAAGTTGAAATAATGATAAGCCAGCATGGGATTGTTATAGCCTATGACATATGCTTAAGGTGTATAGTCTTCATGCACTTGACCTTAAGGCACGCCATTTACTTTGCCATCATCAGTCCCCATGATATACCCACAGCAACTTTATGCTCCTCCCCTGCTGGGGCAGATCCATGAGCACAAATGCGTACATGGCATTATACAACCAGTTCAACCACATGTGTAGTCTAATGGGAACCATCTCATCACAAAACCTTCAGTACGCTGATATCCCATTCCAAATGGGAGTCTGGAATGATTCTCACACACCTCTCCCAACTTGGAGACTTTGAAAGCACCACTGGGACCTGCAGATCATTGCAGTTCGGAACACACAAGCCAGGCTAAACTTTAACAACTGCAACCCTGAGTGGCTCAATCACATGGCACAGAGCGTCCCTGAGGCTAAGTAGAACACAACCGGAGTGAGCAACGACGCTCATATCCGTATGCCCCCACTTGGCGCACCACCTCCAGGCTTTAACAAGTTTTAGCAAACTCAAGAGATTAAAGCCTGAACACCACCTAGTTGCTAAGCGCCACAACCACGACACATCACAGCACCCTGGACAAATGACAACTACACAAATACAAGACAAATCAAGCCCTCATCTGGCCTTGAAAGTAGCGGACTGGAAGAAGATTGCCAACACAGATGGGAGCTGCATTCGTCAGTTAGGTTAGCTTAGGTCACAAAGCTGTACCTGCCAAACGAGGGCAGCTTAGCTGAAGCCAAGCAGGCCTGCAACCGAAACCAAAAAAGGCAAGCTAGGTTGTGCCACAGTGTCCTGAAATCTAGGCACAGCAGTCCGACTGGAGTCCAGGCACTCATGCACGTACAAGGCCAGGCTGCATCCGTCAAGATCACCAGCAGATCATTGGAGCAGGCGTCTACATACCCGATACCAAAAGAATTCATCACGTGAATCCCAATGGCTCCAATTTTACTAATACTGTCCACAGGGCTGAGCTTGCAGGCATTGCTGCAGCCGTTACTCATGACTACTTTCTAATAGCTACCGACAGCGAAAACTCAATGAAACAAATTAGAAAACAGATCAGGTACCCAGAATTACACACCTACCACATTCACCACAACCTTTTAGAGACAATCATCAATGCAATCTGCAACACTGCGACACTCTCCATCACTTTTGGCAAATTCCTGAAAGTAAAAGCCCACACTGGCATTAATGGTAATGAGCGCGCTGATCAGATAGCAATGCGTGTGGCTTAACATCCTGAAGCTGCTGACACTGGTAATCAAAATGGCAGGGCATGAAGGTAACCCTTTTCACAACATCATTTGGCTTGCAAACTCCACAGATGATCCAAACAAACAATGTCCTATTATTGACAACGGTAATCAATCCCAACCTTACCAACCCCATATGCGCTACCTCCCCAACAAATGCGACGCGCTACAAGCACACATGCATAAGGTCCACAAACTAGGCAACGCACAAACTGATAC
>LFIK01003744.1_pt1 | contig 12330 bp, 11 predicted proteins | sample 643401 | NCBI WGS metagenome assembly LFIK01 (sample SAMN03777447, study PRJNA286221) | soda lake metagenome | biome: soda lake; feature: Kulunda steppe; material: water; isolation source: sample T5-Br brine of Lake Tanatar-5 | place: Russia: Kulunda steppe | collected 2010-07 | reverse complement strand
CTGCAAGCGCTAGACAGCCGGCAGACTTGGATTGAGCAAGGCGTCCTCATCCACTGTCTGTCATCTGTTTGGAAGCAAAGTGCACGCCTAGACGACTACAGACCCACATACAAAGCCTGCAGCAAAAAGGCCACGTTGATCTTCTCTTCAACTACCACTGCATGCAAGAGTGGACACACTGGCCACCCACCATCGTCGATAAATTCTTCTGCGCAAAACGGATTAAAAAATTACTGTAAGAGAGCTGAGTCCGGCATGCGATGTGTTTAAAGTCAAGGCATTCATTAGACTTTTTATATTTTTGACGTGGGTTTGAGAGGATTGAACCGAACAATCTAGCACAGATCACACATGCCAAACAAAGGGAGCCTTTGCCCAGATCAGCTTCATGAGGCTGGGCCTGCAACAAGAGGGAAGACCTCTAAGTATTGAGGGGTGTGCTTTGTAAGAAGAGATAACTCATTCAAAGCTCAGATCTGTGTTGGTCAAGGTACCTGCTTCCACATAGGCCACTTCGGGTCTGATGAGGAGCGAGCAGCGGCTGCATACGATGCAGCCGCTTTCCTGCTTAAAGGAAGGTAGGTCATAATATTATCCCTCCTGTTCCTGTTCCCTGAGTGTGCATGCTTAAATGCATCCATTCACCACATTGCCAGGCATGTGCCAACATTGCCTGTCCTGCATGGCAGCTGCCAAGGGCGCTTCGAAGAATTCTGTGCAACGCACCCGCTGCCACCGACAGCCTGCTAGTAATGGGCCTTGATAAGCTTCTTGCAAATGCGTTTGTTGCAACATGTCATGTACACATGTGCAGGAATGCTCTTCTTAATTTTCCAGAGAAGTACAACACCCCTGATCTTGGTGGGTTTTTGGGGGGGGGATTGCGCCAAGTTGGGAAAGGAAATCATCACGAGTCAGTCCGACTCATGTAAAGTTTGTGTGTGTGTGTGTGTGAGAGAGAGAGAGAGAGAGAGAGAGAGAGAGAGAGCGTGCACAATACCCTTGAAATCCTGACATGCTCTGGCTGCAAGCCACGTGCCACAGATCTAAGCATGCTGGACAGCATGTGTTGGCATAAAAAGCCTTCAAAAAGCAGGATTTTGATGAGGATCTGTCATTGTTTCAAGCATGTTGATATCAGATGTGTTTGCATACATTTGCCCTTGCAGCGATTCCAGCATTAGAGCAAGAGATTCCTAATGAAAGGGTCCGGCGGAGCCTGGTGGATTGCTTCAAGAATAGCAAGTGCCCTGTGGTTGCCAGCCAACCATCCTCCAGTCACAGTTTATGCAGGGTTCCTTACAAAGTGAGCGTATGTTCCGCACGCTCAAATCTTGGCCAGAAGATGAACGTCAGAGGGTTTATTTTGTATTTCTCTGGGCTCAGATATCTTTTCATGATTTTTGGGGGCAGATGGGTGATCCTGTGCGCCTTGGTAAATGCATGCCCAGGAATAACACAAAAAAAGGTCCACGCAGATTTCCACACTTATGCTCAGGTTGCAGCAGCTTTTGATCCGTCTAAAAGCTGCCTAATACTGGCCCAGAGTAGTTTTGGGAACATCTTGCAAATGAGCCATACTGGGCTTAAGCCTTCCTACTGCGCTACTGCACAAACAGAGCAATAGGAATCAACTCCTTAAAGGAAAAGACTTGGGTCATTGCTTGTTCACATTGCTAGGAAAGAGACATGACAAAGTTGTCAGAACTGGACACAATGTGCACGCAAGATCTTTTGGTGCCTAAAAAGAGCATTCTTTTATCCTCTTTCTTTTCACATGCACGTTGTAGGCATCCACGAACCATGGAATTCCAAGCGGTAAGAGTTAGGTTTCGAATTCCAGACTTTTAATGCTTCCAATCTCTCTCTGCACAGAGTCACATTCTTGGTAGCATGTTCCAGCTGCAGGTGCCCAGCACTGTGTACTTACGCCGGCTAGCTCCTGCAGCCAAATAGATATTGCCGTTCCACAAAGTGCATCACCTGCACAAGCCAGCACTTTTGACGAGGAAGCCACAGTGCATGAGCTGGTGGGTCTAGGAAGGCAGCTCAAGAGAAGAGAAAAGTCAAGAGAGATGCCACTAGGCCATTTGACAAACATACTTTAGGCCCATCTGCTACACCTTTCCAAGTGCTCATAGGGCAGACCTGTTCTTTTATCAATAGCTAATAAGCTCTTGTAGCAGGTGACACAGTGCAGGGCCTCTTTTTGTGTACTCTGCTAAATTCTGAATGCAAAACGAGTCCCATACTCATTTTCCCCGCAACTCTGAAACAAAGCATCCAGGTGTCACTTGCTGTGGTGCAGGTTGCAGCAGTCCGCCTTAAAAGGGAAAAGGCAGCAGGAATCAAGAGAATTGAGCAAGAGCAGGAGTCCTTGCGCGCAAAGGCACGCGAGGTGGATGCTAAGATTGAAGGGGCAAAAGCTGATTATGCCCAGCTCCTACAACAGCAGCTGGAGAGCCTGCACAGCTTGTAGATGCGTGAATATCAGTGGTTGCACAAGTGCCATGTGTAACCATTTCTCATGGAAAATGCTGCTCAGCTACCCTCGTTTGGCATGTACAACTATGAAACCCTCAGATGATATTTAAAGTAGTGTATGGATCTTTGCAGGAATACAACATTTGGAATCATGCAGGAATTTTTATATTTGCATCACTTTCACTAGCTATTGCAGCAAATATGTATCACGTGAATTAATCCACATTATGAGGCTTTTGTTGTAAAGTGTTGCAAGCCAGACACCTAGGTACAGTGAAGTAAACTTGGATGCTTTCATTTGCTTTGCAGAGACTTCTCTTTTGGCAAACTGAAATTTAAGTTTTCCTTATTAAAACACCTTTTCTAATCAATGTTTTGTTCTTATTTGGAGGATTGCTACATACAGGCGACAAGTCAACCTGGAAATTCGTTCGCCGTTTCGTTTTAGATTATCTTTCCTTTGTTACAAACGGTAAGAAGTTCTGCGCTGGCTTTGGTGGCACCCTTGCCAAATACCATGCCTGTGACGGCGAAATTCTCCCAGCTGAACAATAATCCTCACTGCGGGCCCTTGTAACACTCCCTTCTTTTCTGCAACCTGGCTTTCTTCATGCACTGGCCCTTGAGGAAATTGATCAGCAAGAATCTAGTACTGAAGAATGGCACCAGATTGACTTACCTTCCCAATCTTCAAAGCGCATCAGAAGTCCAGATGCACTCAAACGATAGACTGGATTATGCCAACTCGAAAATCGGGTACTACCCTTATCACCAGAGTCAGCCTCCATGCACCCACAAAGGCATTAGAATTGCATTCTGAAGCGTATCCAATTCTCCCTCCAAACCGTGAAGCAATATTGTTCGACCACCGCACAGGCACCCAAATCAGAAACGCGTTGTTGCTTAAAATATTCTACAAGCCTTCAGAGGCCACTTCCACTCTGCCAAAAAGCAGACAAGGCTCTATATTTTCATAAGGTATCACACCTCATTAACTCTGGAACGATCACTGAACGCCAAAAATTTGCCTGCAGACTCATCATGAAAGCCTCAGTAAAGCCTCTCTGGTAGGACGTTTGGTTTATATGGACACTGGCAGCTTTGGCTGTTTGGCCCAGCAGAACCTCCAAATACCTGAGCATGCTAATAAAAGAAACATTCCTTAGTTGGCTTTTTGATGCTCTTGTCAGAGGTAGGCTTACCAACAATGGCCCTTACGCCTTAACTCCCTTACCCATGAGGAACAAGCCACCTTCCAATCCCCAACTGCAACAAGTTCAGAACGTTAGAGCACATTGGGAATTGTGTAGAGCTCGTGAGCTCAGAGCTAATAAGCGGGAGATTCACCTGATAGAGGTCAAACTTTGTTTTTCACAAACTTGAAGTTTGTGAAAAACACCAGGCCTGGACACCAGCCGAGACCTCTTCCAAACAGCAAAAAGTACATTGTGCAAGTGCTTGAAAGCTAAAAATGCTATACTTTGCGCCATCTTTCTTGGCAGGAGTTTAAATATACCTCAAAGCACTTTGCATCATTTTGAAGAGCTCGGCCTTTATTCAAAGAAAATCCACAAGACTGCCCGTAAGTTGCATGTTCACTCCTTGAAACATGTGCACTTACTGATTAAAAATAGACACACACTTGCATAAGAGAACTGTTCTCAAGGCTTTCGTCTGGAGCAGGGGGCTGCCAGCCACCCTCCAGATCCCCACTAGTTTTCTTTTTAACTTTGGTGGAGGAGACTCATGGTACTTTGGGCCGATGTGTCTACTTTTCTTTAATTGATGCAGTGTTTTGCTGCCTGCAATCACACCAAATTGCCTTGATTCAACAAATTCAAAGCAGAATAGATAGATTATTTGATACCTGGATTGAGGAGATGAAAGTTTATTTGGGGCCCACAGGGGCAGAGCTGCCCTAATTTTGGCAGCTTCCAAAAGGTGAGGCACTTGACACCTGTTAGGGCAGTGGGTAACTTACCTCAATGCTCCAGCTTGCACACATTTATGCACACAACCTTTTCAATGATGCATCCACATGGGTCAGTGGCTTGAAAGTAGGTGTATGCCCTCAGGGATTCTCTGGTCTTATAAGCTGTACTTGTGCATGAGTACTTGGACTGCTGTACCTGAAATTCAGAGCTAAACACTACCTTGATTTTTAAGCTCTTGCGATTTTTATGTGCTAGTGTTTTTTTGATATTCCCATTTACCTCTTCCTTCCCCGTTCCTTTTCCTTTGGGGGTCACGCAAAGCCTTCAGAGCCCTTCTCCCTTGACACATGTAAAGAGGATTTTTCATGCTCTTGAAGTCTCTGGTTTTTATGTCATCATGGATGATCTTAATTTAGGCTAGAATTTCAGCTAAGCTTATCAGCTGGCCTCTAGTTAATTAGTATCCACATGGTACCTCGGCACAAGATGGCTTGTTCTCTGTTACTAACGCACCCATCTAACGGGAGTCTTTTCATTGCCTTTATAATTTCTATTCCTTATTGTCACACTAGATTATTGCCAGATAAATGTTGCACAGTATACAGGAGCTTAATTGATTCAGTTGGATGAGTATACAATCCCGTTCTTTAAGTTCAGCGATAGCTATATTTGAGCACGTAAAAGACAAACTCGCAGTAATACCTTGAGCCCGAGCTGGAGCACACTTTTCATTCATGCAAACAAGGGTTCCTCTGTTGGCGTAGTCCTCTCTTTTTCTGTTTGCTTCTAGCAACCTTGTAAGATGTACATCAAGGGATGAACCTTCCTGGCCCTTTGGGGGCAACAGGCGTAGCAGCGCCCAGTCCAGGCCAGACCAGGCCACCAGGCCAGTGTGAGTATGTCCGACAACGGCTGTATGCAGCGCTGACCTTACCTGTCCGTAGGTTGAACAATGTGTTGGGAAGGCAGTCTCACCGAGGGCTAACTGCTGCCTGCTTGGTGTATACCCTCGCTGTCCGCAGCATTCCACACACTGCATCAGTCAAGGTCATGCCACGAACCTTTTTGTTGTTTCTGTCCTCTGCACTCATATGGCAGGTACAGCCACATTACCATTACCGCTTATCTCAGCTGCACTTTCTGCAATTGGCTGACATCAAGCTGGAAGCAGCTGAATTAGATACTGCAAGGTATAGAAAGCCTGGCAGATACATAATATGTCTTAAGTTCTTTCCCAGCCCAGTGATCCCTTGCAAGTGCAAGGCCGTCAGCACCTTCCTCCCTGTTTAAACTTACATGGAGGCCCTAGAGCCCATTGATGACCTCCTGGCCATTGGGCTCAAGCATCTCCGAGGCAGGAGAAGGATAAGGAGCAATGGCACTGGTGGATAAGGAGCTATGGCACTGGTGGATACTCAGGGACATTCAGGCATGGAGCCTCAGAAGTGGTCAGATGGGGCGCATTTGGGGTGGCTGGCGGCAAGGTTGAAGTTAAGTTTATCACTCAAGCGCTATCCTTCACCTTTCAAAAGATAAGCTGTCTACCAAAATCTCTCTTGCTTCTGGCACTGTTTTAGGCACATCATTCTTGTCTCAACTACTGCCTCATGTTGGTGCCACCTTAATTCTAAGTTCAGGTTGCAGGCCTGATTGGGCTTCAGTTAAACTGCCCCCGTTTCGCAGATACAAGAAAGAAAAGAATAGAAAAGGAAAACTACGCAAGCAGCAAAAAGCTCCCCGTTTCGCAGGTACACTGTGTAACCTTAATTCCTCATTTCCCCAACTAACACCAACATCAAATTAATCACCACCTTGCCTTTGCCCATGCACACTTTTCATGTTGGGTTCAACCCAAAAGGCATAAAGTTTCATAAGCCGATAAAGTTTATGCCTCAGCAAAGCTGCTTACATTGGCTGCTACGGCCAAATATACTTAAATGCTTTTTTACTCCTTTGAAGGCAATGATTCTAAGCCTTAGAATCATTGCTGAGCTCCTCTTGCAGCAGGGCCCACAGCAAGAGAGTGTCGAACCAGACAATGCTCAATGTTTAACTCCTCTCGCAGTGCTTGTGCTGCTCCTCGCCTAAATTTTTTTTACCACATTATATGCCCCCCTTACTTCTGGCGACCTCAGTGTGTAAGACTTGATGCTCTTGTCTTGGTGGGTTCCCAGACGTTCTCTTGAGCATTCTTCCCACCTTCAATCAGGAGCCTCCTGAGAGGTCTGCTGGCTTGTCTGCCCGCAACCCTCCTGATCCTCACTGACCCCCCTTTTCTTTTCTGGTGAAGGGGCTTTTCTTCCCAAGTGGCCCCTTTTCAATTGATGTGAGGAGCTTTTTGCTGCTTGCATAGTTTTCCTTTCTTTTCTTTCTTTCTTTCCCTCTTCAAATCCAAGTAGGATTTGATGCAGTTGAGCAGTCCTAACAGTCGAAAACGTGTTCCCCTCTCTGTGCTGCGGTGCCGTCAGACATAGCGAAGGGCCTGCTTTCCCTACCTTTTTACATTAATTCTACATGCAGCCTTACACACTTTTTTGACTGATGACTCATCCTTTAAAACCTGTTAAAAAGTGTGAACCTGTATAATTATCTGAACTTCAGCTTCTAGCTAATTGAGCTAACCTTCTTTAGCAGCTGCTTTTGCATGGAGACTTACATGAAGTCTATTATTCAATCTGCTTTCGTCATGAAGTGGCCATCGTGTGTGCATCAGACTATTTTTTGGTCGGCAATGGCCAGCCACATCATGTCATCTGGTATGGTACCAATGAACAGTTCTTCAAATCTTAAGGGAATTAATAAAGGCAAACACTACTGGGCTGAACATTCGAAAACAATCCTGCAATTTCACCACTGTCACAACTCGGAAATGGATGTGCCATTGGCCCTGCTGCTCTGTAGCCAGCTCCACACAGCTCTTGCTCCTTTTCGTGTTCTGGTTCTATGTTGATAGGCTAGGCTTGAGCAAAAGCTGCCCTTGTTCAGCAGGTTTGTAACCCTGTCCCTTCCTGGAGCCTGCTCTGTACATATGCCAGACATCACAATGGGGTGCTCCCCATGCCAGCTAGTAGCTTATGACGGAGAACATGAGCGTGTCTGTGCACCAGCTTTGGCACGCCAGCCACGCCTGCCCCTGGCCTTGAAGGCCAAGTGGAAAGGCTGCTGAAAAATGCACGCATACTGGTCAAACATTTGGGTGTGCTTACACATGGCAAATAAGCTGTGTTAATGTGCTGTCTTACAGTCCAAGGGATGAGGGTTGGTTGTGGTGTGCCCCAGCTCGCCCATGCAATGGAGGCACAGCCCGTCGTGCCTGCTCCTCTGCTACAAGGGTGTCTGCCTCTGCAGCAGGATCTCTGCGCCAGAGGGTCTCTGCCTCTACCGCATGGTCTCTACCTCTGCCCCATGGTCTCTGCACCGCAGGGTCTCTGCCAGGCAAAGTCTCTGCCTGCGCCTCTGGCGCGAGGGTCTGTCTACCGCTGCTGAACACATGCTGAACTCAGCTGCGCATGCCCTGACGCCACGGCGAGCCTGCAGCTGCTTAGGCGCGGTGCTCCTGCTAAGCAGGGCCACGTCCCCAACACGCCCTGGTCTCGAAAGGGTAGTGAGCCAGGCGGGGCTATAAGCCTGCCTTGGCGCGCTCAGTCTCTGCGAGAAGGGGGCAGCAAATATGGCAAGCAGGGGGCATGCTGGCTGCCAGGTCAGATGGACCGCAGAAGGATGGATGGACGATTAGATGGCAACCAATATCAAGCACAGCTGACCTGACTCGAGGGCAGCTGCACAGTGCAAGCGAGCAGCCAACCAAGACGAATACCCTTGTATGGCAAAGGGAATGCATGTGCATGCCATTCAGGGCAGACTTATGCTGTGGCACGCAGTGCATCACAAAGGAAGCTACAACCCACAACTACAACCCACAACAAAGGGGTGCATTCCGTCCGGGGCAAACTCGTTCTGTGTCACAAAGCACATGCCTCTGCCCTATTCTGTAGGCAGCTATCTCAGTCCCTATGCCTCCCAGTGGCCAACCCCTCCTGCCCCTAAGAGTGTAGGCCCCATTCATGCTTGATGCTAAGGGTGTGTGTGTGTGCGTGTATCACATGCAGATATGTATGCACACCAGAAAGGTGCTTAGAGCACAGTGTGCAGCTGAGGACAGCGCACACTGAGTGAGCTGCTGTCTCAGTCCACAAGCCACACCACCGCCGAGACATGCTGCCGTCTCAGTCCACGAGTCACACCACGGCCGAAAATGCTGCCACGAGCTCACTCAGCGTGCACTGTCCTCAGCTACACACTTTGCTTGAGACACCTCTCAGTCATGCATGTTCTTGCATGCGATATTCCCCCCCACCCCCTCAGACATCAAGCATAGATGAGCCTACACTTCAAGGGGTAAGAGGGCTTGGCCACTGGCGCACATGCTCACACACACACAAGTTTAACAAGGTGATGAGAAGAGAGAGAGAGAGAGAGAGAGAGAGAGACACGCACATAAAGCACACAAAGCGCACACATACATACACACACGTACAAGAATACATGCACACACTCACCAAATATGATGGTGCGGAAGAGCTTGATCACAAATGTCTCAGTGTCTGTGTCTAACAAAGGCTCCAGCTCTTTAGCTGCCTCTGCTGGCGACTTCCGCTGCATGAGGTAGATTTGCATGCACTAAGTCACTTAATGAAAGCGCATGCGCGCATGTGTCTCCTAGAGTGGCTGCCAGGGCTGCGCTCAATAGCGAAGCACTTTCCATTCACGAACATACTTTGCAATTCACAATCAATTGTTGCAACCTTTTTAGTTGTGAAGCATATTTGTGATTTAGCTGTAGTCTTGAAGCAGCTGCTGGTGCGGTCCCCCGTCAAAGTCTGCTTTGTACTCACATTTGCAATGAGATCCATGATGAAGGCCACCACGCTGGGCTCTGGGCCCATGAGCAGCTGCCGCACCTTGGCATCCACCCACTGCCTGCAACATAGCAAAAGCAAGGTGCAAAACGACGCAACAAATAGCTATTAGATGTGGCCTCTGCAATGGTGCTATTCATTCTTTCATTATTAACTGTTTTCCTTATTGAGCTGGCTTGACCTCTTTTGCTTGCTCTGTACATCCAAGCTTCTTTCAGCACCATTTGATCATTGCCTTGCCTGGTAGCCGCCATGGCAGTGCCACAGCAGGCCATCCAGGGAGCATCTGCAGATATGCTAATTGTGCCTCCAACTGCACATCCAGGCAGGCCAGAGCCTTCACCGCTGACACACCCCATGCGCGACGCACTAAGTCATAATATGCACACTGACACAGCTGCCTCAGTGACCCCGAAGCCCTCGCTCACTGCCAGTCATACGCCGACCATCAGACTGGGCACGACCACACAGCGCCTGTCGTGCACATTAACCCAGCAGCGCGCACCTGAAGCGCTCGCCCATGGCCGGATTGTACGCTGACCACTGGACTGGGTACGACCATACTGCATCCCTGGTAGTGGGAATGCGATCCATCAGGGTTTTCAGCGCGGCCTTGGTCTCTGCCGCCTTGGTAGCCGCCGCAGCTTGAGCCTGGGGGCAGCCATGCACATCGCGCACAGCATATGCACGTTAAAGTGCACGTTTGTGTGTGTGTGTGTGTGTGTGTGCGCACTTCCCGATCTCCTCGCGTGTGTGAACAAACACTGCAGCTTGAGCTTGGAGGCCCACAGCACAAAGCGCACAGCATGCACATCTGCGTGTGCGCGCGTTTGTGTGTGTGCGCACTTCCCAATTTTCTCGAGTGTGTGAACAAACACTGCAGCTTGAGCCTGGAGGCCCACAGCATGAAGTGCACACGAATGCACGCCAGTTTCCTTTTATGCGCGCATCCTTGCATGCCTACGTGTGAAAAGGCACGCGCGTGCATGCACTCACCACAAACACTTGAGCATATGCGTGTTCTCTTCTTGTACCGGCGCCTCTGCACTCCTGCCAACTCCCACACAAACACACACATCAAAATTCAGTCTCCCCACCTGCGCCTGCGCCTCAGCCGCCTCCGCCGCCGCCCTCTCTGCGCGCTCCCGCATGATCTCATCCCCCACCTTCAGCTCATCTGCACTGTATTGTATGGGCTTCTGCAGGTGCGAGGAAGGTGCAGCAGGAACAGCAGATTGACGATTTGCCTATTTTTGCCCATCGGAAGGCGAGCCAGGTGCGGGGCAGGGACATGGAGGGGTTTTTGCAGGTGTGCAGGAGGCAAGGCAGGCAAAAGCAGGGCTCTACTGTTTCAGTGAAGCACCAGTGGGTTACCAACACTTCCTTGTGGGTGGGCACACAACAGCTTCCCCTCAACACCTTACACCCTCACACTAGTGCGCATGAACACCTCTCGAGGCATTCATTCCCCCACACATCCAACACGTCTTCTCGACTAGGCAGGGACTAGGACGCAGGGCTCATGCGGAGCTCACGCAGGGCTCAGGCAGGGCTCCTGCTTCTGCACAGCAGGCTGGCTTTGCCACCTTTCCATTGAACCACCACACAACGCCTCCAATCATGCACGATAGTCCAGGGCCAAGTCATCAAGAGGTGACATAATAGGGCTGACGAAGCTTGAGGCTTGCTTACAGCAGCAGGCAAAGTAATGCGAGCTGTGCTGTGCTGTGCTGTGCTGTGCTGTGACGTCACATTTGGGACAAGGGATATCGTTCACGCAAAGTTGCACAAGAATGAATAGACTGAGTGCACCTGCAAGCGCTGCGGACTGCAATGCGCCAAACACCCAGTGCGACCCATGTTTGTGTGTGTTTGTTCAACCCTTCTATTTTGATACATGAAGCACTTACAAACAATTAGGGCTTGTCCATTGCCACAGCCGTGGGCAGATGATACTGGCGATGGGCATGCGGATTCATTTTACACAATGCCAGGCTTGCTTTCATGCTATCACTTGCTCACATGCTCTGGCTTGCTTACACACTCTGGCTTGCTCACATGCTCTGGCTTGCTCACATGCTCTGGCTTGCTTACATGCTATCGCTTGCTCACATGCTCTGGCTTGCTTACATGCTCTGGCTTGCTCACATGCTCTGGCTTGCTCACACGTTCAAGCTTGCTTACGTGCTACGGTTTACATGCTTTGGCATGCTTACATGCTTTGTACAAGCCGCATGCGCATGTCCCCCTCCTACTTCCAAGCCACCATCATATTTAAAGGTGCACTGGTCCTTCAAGTGAAGGTGCAGAAGGAGGAGGGGAGGTGCAGCAAAGGGAGGTGCAGGAGGAGCAGGAGGTGCAGCAGATGGGGCAGGAGGTGTAGCTGATGGGGCAGGAGGTGAAGCCGATGGGGCAGGAGGTGCAGCAGGAGGAGGTGCAGCCGATGGAGCAGGAGGTGCAGCAGGAGGAAGGGGAGATGCGGCAGTATGAGGTGCAGCAGGAGGCGGAGGAGGAGGAGGAGGAGGAGCAGGTGCAGAGGCCCTCCAGAGAAGTGCTGACACTTCAAGGGGACACAGGATGGATCAGCCTGCATCAAGAGCATTTGCTGAACCATCAGCAGGCTGGCTGGGCAGGACTCCTGTGCCACCACTCCGATAGACAGAAACAACTTTGTTTTCGTGCCTGTTCACTCAGGGCACAACAAAAGGCACCTCAATCCCAAACCGCACCAGCTTGCGCTGCGCGCGCTCCTCATCCTCGTCATCTCCAAACATGCTTGACACGTGGGTTGCCTGCCGGTTGCGTGTCGCCAGCCCTGCCCCAAAGGCTGCGCGCCCTGTGTAAGTTTTGTAAGCACATGCACGTGTGTATGTGTGTGCATATCCTGTGTAAGTTTCATTAGCACATGCGTGTGTGTATATGTGTGTGCCTGTGTGTGTGTGTGCGTGCGTGCGTGCGTGTGTGTGTGTGTGTGTGTGTGTGTGTGTGTGTGT
>LFIK01003743.1_pt1 | contig 12330 bp, 13 predicted proteins | sample 643401 | NCBI WGS metagenome assembly LFIK01 (sample SAMN03777447, study PRJNA286221) | soda lake metagenome | biome: soda lake; feature: Kulunda steppe; material: water; isolation source: sample T5-Br brine of Lake Tanatar-5 | place: Russia: Kulunda steppe | collected 2010-07 | reverse complement strand
TGGTGGTCAAGGGCGGGCTGTTCCACGGCTTCCAGCTGTGGGTGAACCTGCCGAAGGCCATGAAGTGGAACGCGCCCCGCTACCAGGACCTGCGCGGCACGGACGTCGCCTTGGCCACCTCGCACGATGGTGGGGCGCTGCTGCGGGTCATCGCCGGCGAGGTGGCCGGCGTCACCGGACCGGGTTCGACCTCCACCCCCATCACCCTGATCCATGCGACCCTGGAGCCGGGTGCGCAGGTGCGCATCCCCTGGCTCCCCCAGTTCAACGCCCTGGCCTACACCCTGGCCGGCCGCGGCACGGTCGGTACCGAGCGCCGGGCGGTGGAGATGGGCCAGCTCGCGGTGTTCGGGCGCGGAGACGAGGTGGTGCTGTCCGCAGGCGACCGGCAGGAGACCCGTGCGCCGAAGATGGATGTGCTGCTGCTCGGTGGACGGCCGATCCGCGAGCAGGTCGCCTGGTACGGGCCCTTCGTGATGAACACCAAGGCAGAGGTGATCCAGGCCTTCGAGGACTTCCAGGCGGGCAAGCTCGGCCGGATCCCGGCGCTGCACGACCACGGCAACGTGGACGCGACCGGCAGCTGAGTGACCGGACAGGTGCACAACCCTGCCGGCAGCCGACATCGGAGTACACCATGACTGCCAGCCAGGTCGAAGCCCGCTGGGGGCACTGCAGCGAGCAGGACCGCCGAGACCTGTCACGGCTGTCCGCCATCCTCACGGACCGCGCCACCCGCGGTGTCCCGTTGCGGTTCGGGCAGCTGCACCGCCCCTACCCGCTACCGGGCGGCGATCTCGGCTTGTCCGGGTGGGTCGACTACCGCTTCCTCGACGGGATCGACCAGAAGATGGGGTGGAACTGGGCGGTCACGTTGGAAGGGACCATCGACGCAGGCATCAACCAGGTCGCGCAGATCGAGCTGCTGCCCGCAGACGACACCGGCCCGGCGGTCCTCCTCGACCGGGAGGACCCGTGGCAGGTGTGGACCGACCCGGACCATCAGGTGCTCGCTTGCGGCCGTCGCGACGATTGTCCGTGGGAAACCGCCACCGTCGAGCAGGTCCGCAGGATCCCCCACGGCGCCGTCTATCAGGAAGATCGGCTCCTCACCCTCTCCCATCGGTCTGCGCAGCTGCCGGCCGCCACAGATCTGCGGCTGCTTGCCGACCTGGCCGACCAGTTGGAATCGGGGCAGGCCGGCCTCGATGTTTTCGGCGTGTGGAGCGGTGAGCTGGTCACCGCCGCACTCGCCCGTTGGGTGGACTACTGGATCGGTGCCGAAGGGCTGGTGGTCGAGCATGTTCCCAACGCGGACCTGTGACCTGGGCGGGGCCGGTATCGGTGAGGAGTTCACACTGACCGCCCCTGGTCTGAACCTCCCGCCCCGCGTCCCGCCGGTTTGGGGCGGGGACGTGCACGTAGGTCACCTCAGCCTGCACCGCTCAACGCTGAGCCGTTTCCAGGTGGTGGGCAAGGTGTGCAGACCAGCGGGGCCACCAGGCGTGTTCGGGGGCCGGGTTCGGATGGTCGGTAACCGCCCCCCGCTCGAAAGCGACAACGTGACCGAACTGCACCGCCGTCTGCCACAGGTCCCACACCGACACAGACGTGAACGCCACCGCATCCCGCCACGCGTCCTCGCCGACGGCGAACCACGCCTGGACGAGTGCGCCTGCCCGGTCGAGATCGGGCCGGTCCGGTAGAACAGGGGTTGAGGGGCAGCGTGCGGGCCACGCTGCCACTGCCTGCCGGCTGAATCCTGCATCTGCCCGCTCCCACCGGGCTGCCGCGTCTGGTGCATGCCGTGCCGCAAGCTGCCCGGCGGCGACCGTGACGTGGAACGCAGCCCAGAACCAGGCGATCGGCTCGTCGCCCACAGTCGCAGCGCGCAGCCGCACCGCTGACCGTTCACAGTCAGTCACGGCATCGGTGTCTGCCAGCAGATCACAGAGAACCTGGTGCCTTCTACCGGTCACTGTCGTCGCCTTCGTCCTCGACACGGAACGGTTCAAGGCTCTCGTAGAACGCGTCGAGAGCGGCGGCAGCTTCCGGGCTCGGTTCCGGCGGCGCCAACAGTGCGGTGATCTGCGCGCGGGCGCCGGGATCAAGACGGGTGAGGGCCGCATCCCGCTGCTGTTCAGCCCGCTCGGTGGCGAGCACCAGCGGCTTGAGGGAGATCAGCAGGTCGAACACGAAGTGGGCAAGGCCCGCGTCGATGTCGCGCCCGAGCAGCTGTTCGGGGCTGCCACCCCACAGTTCGAACGTTCCATCGTCTTGCGGTTCGAGCCGCCAGGGGCCTTCGGGCTGGCGGGCGAGACAGCGGCGGGCGGTGGCGATCGGGTCCATCGACGCTCCTACAGCAGATGCGGTGCGGACAGGGTGCCGCACCGCATCTTCCCCTCACTTCCGGAAGCCGGCCACCAGCGTTTGCACTGCGGCCAGCCGCTCCCGGTCGTCGGGGTCTGCGAGGTCGTATCGGTTCCGGAGAACAGCCCGGAACGGTGTCAAACCCCGCATCCGTGCTTCCTCGATAGGGAGCACGTATCGGGCGTCGCTGCCCGGAGTTTCGGTGGCGACCACCACGTGCAGGTGGTCGTCTTGCCAGGCCATTGTCACCGCGATGGTCACGGGGATCTCCTCATTAGCTGTGGTTTGGACCGTGACCGCAGGTCGCTGCAATGCCACCGGGGGGGGCCGACCTGCAGGGCTGCTAGTGCACCGTTTTGCGGGGCCAGCAGATGGGGGCATGACACGACGAGGCCCCACCGCCGGTGGGGCCTCGTCGTGGTGGGTCGGGTCAGCCATCGGGGTCGGGTTGGAGGAGGTCGCGGAGGCGGACGACCATGGTGGCGTACTGTCCGCGGGTGATGGGTTGGTCGGGTCGGAGGGTTCCGTCGGTGAAACCGGTGAGCCCCCCGGTAGCAAGCAGGGCACCGAGTGCACCGGCGTGGGTGGTGCCGGTGTCGGCGAAGCCGGCAGCTGCGTCCGGGTCGTCGTCCAACCCGGCAGCGTTTGCGAGCAGGCTGGCGGCCTGTCCGCGGGTCAGTGGTGCGTGGGGGCGGACCGTGCCGTCGGTGTGGCCGTTGAGCATGCCGGCGGCTTCCAGTGCGCCGATGCTGCCCGCATGTGTGGTGCCGGCGTCGCCGAAGCTGGGGTCGGCCGCATCGAGGCCGAGGAGGCGAACCAGGATGGTTGCGGCCTGCCCACGGGTGGTGGGTTGCTGCTGCTGGTAGTCGCCGCCGTCGAATCCGATGATGCCGTCGAGGTCGGTCAGGCATCCGATCGCCGGCGCGTGGGTGGACACGGCGGCGACGTCGGGGTAGGGGAAGGGGTTGGCCAGTACCCACACGCCAAGCTCGGCGGACACCTGCTGTCCGCCGGTCAGGGTGCCGGTGACCTGCAGGGTGTGCGGGCAGGCGGTGATGCCACCAGGCAGCAGCTCGTCAAGCACAGGCTGGTCGCTGTCGTTCAAACTGGGTTGATACAGCCCACCTTCGAAACCGGCGGCACAGTTCGAACCGCCTCCGCCGATGAGGTGGGTGACGGTGGTGTTGCGCGCCACGGTGAACGCGTAGCCGCGCCAGAGGAAGTTGTCCTCTTGGAACCCGTCCGCATAGTTGGAGACGCGGAACTCACCGGTGGTGGCCGTGTCCGCTACAGCTGGTAATGGGGCGGGCGGTACCTCTGTTGCCGTAACGAGCGCTGTGGCCAGTGTTGCAGCACGCCAGCGGCCTCTGGCCACGCACGTCCGACAGTTCTGTTGTGTTCTGTACGGTCTCGCCCTTTGCAAGTAGCACGGCTGTGCGTCTGGGTGTTGCGGTCCTGAGCGCGTAACGCAGGGTGGTTTGTCTGTTGGTGACAGCTTCGAGGGCGGCAGGGCACCTGACGGACCGATATCCGGGTGGCTGAATTCCTGGCCCGACCGCTCCTTGCCGCTAGCTAGTGTGCCTGTTGGGGCGGGGCGCGGTGGCCGGACGTGACAGCTCCTCTGTTGCGGGAGCGTTCGGCGGTCTTGGGCGATGTCAGGTAGGTGCGGCGCCCGCCGGCCGGGGCGGTGGGAGCACCCGGCCTGCCCGGATTCCGCTCGAACAGGGCCGCGTCCCCGAGGTGCTGGGACATGGCCGGTACCCAGTCACGACCCGGAAGTCCGCAGGGGCCGTCTTGTTGCCGGGACGGGGCGTGATGTGTGGTCCCTGTTGCTCCCGACCGCCCGCGCACACGGTGTGAGACGCCTTTCGACAGCTCACAAGGAGAACGTGTGTCCGCGACACTGACCGAGGCTAAGACCGACACCGATGCGCTGTTCTGCATGCTGGTTGCGACAGAAGCCGAACTGCTCGCCGCGATGGCGCGAGAGGGTCTGGCGTCCACCTGGTTCACTCCCACTGTCAACGAGATCCTCGAAGGTTCGCCACCCGCCCAGCAGGTGCTTGCCGCTGCGTTGACGCTGCTGGCAGCCCAGGCCCGTGCGGGCGAGATCGCCCCCGGCTCCTCCCCAGTGGAGGACGTCGCCCGGCTGCTAGTTCGTGACACGATCACTGCCACGCTGACCGGTGACGCCGACGTGCGCGACAGCTACGGCATTTCCGCAACAGATACCAGCGAGGTGGTGGGAGACGTGACCCTGCGCCTTTTCGCGCTGATCGGCGATGAGGACTGCCACTGGCTGATCGTCGGCGCACACCAGGACGTGCACACGCTGCTCCACTCCCCCGCCGCCCACTACCACCCCTTGGGGTGGGCGGCGCCCTACAGCAGCGAAGCCGCCGGCACACGACCCTGACCCACACCAGGACCTGCCGCTCTCCCCGTTGGCGGGCCGGTAGGAACCTGCTAGAAGACCTGAGACAGACGGGCGGCGCCACTTCGGTGGCGTCGCTGTCTTGTGCAGAACAATTGCTATCCACCCGTCCAGATGCACGGTCAACGCACCCGACCTGCGAGTTGCGATGACCGCTTCCACACCCCCGACACCACCACTTCCACCGACCGCAGAGCAGACAACCTCGCCTGGCAGCTTCGGGCAGTTCTTCGGCCGGGCGGTCACCGTCTCCATCCTCGCCTCGGTCGCGGCGCTCACCACACTGACGGTGGCTGTCGTCGTGGTGGTTGCCGGGGCGGTCGGGCTGGTTGCCGCAGCAGGTATGCCACCACCCCTGGCGCATGTGGCCGGAGATGAGCGCGCATCCGACAAGGTCGCTGTCATCTCCATCGACGGTCCGATTGTCGGCGGCGTGTCGGTGCCGGGCTGGTTGGGAACACCGGTGGCCGGCGCAGGTGACATAGCCGAGCAGCTCGAACGCGCCGCAGCAGACGACGACACGGTCGCTGTCGTTCTCGAGGTGTCCACCCCTGGAGGCACGGTCCCCGGGTCGATGGATATCGCCGCGACAGTGGAGGAGTTCCGCGAAACTGGCAAGCCGGTTGTCGCCTACGTGTCGGACATCTCTGCGTCCGGTGGGGTGTGGGCAACAGCGACCGCTGACCGGGTCGTGGGGCATCCTGGATCTCTCACCGGGTCAGTAGGGGTGCTCTATGGGCCCTTCACCGTCTACGACGGGGTGACATCCCTTGATGGCGGACTGCTCGAAGGTGGGGTGTCAGCCGAATCGATCGACTCGTTCTTCCTCACCGCCGGTGACCGGAAGGACGTCGGTGACCCGTTCCGCGGGCTGGATGACAGCGAGAGGGAACGGATCCAGCGGATAGTCGATGTAGCGTATGACGATTTTGTTGCGATGGTTGCCGACAACCGGCAGGTCACCGAAGCGGACCTGGTGAACGTGTTGGGCGCTGACCTGTTCGCCGCCGCGGACGCAGAGGCTGCCGGGTTCTACGACCAGGTGGGCAGGTTCGACGACGCGTGGCAACTGGCGGCAGAGCTGGCCGGGGCAGACCGAGTTTCGGTCGTGGCGTTGCAGCGTCCCGCCGGGCTGCTCGCTGCCTCGGCTGAACACACTGCACCGACCGGTGCGGGGGCGTACAACGAGCTGTGCACCATGACCGCTGCGCAGGTGACGGTGTTCCACGGCGACCTGCCCGGCTTCTGCCAGACGGTGCGCTGAACTTCCTTCCGCATCCATCCGAGGCACGGAGGTGTGCTACCAAGACACCTGCGGCTACCGTCAACGGGGTTCGAGATGCCCGCATCCTCACCGGCAAAACCCGGAGCATGGACACACCGAAGATCCTCCTGCGAGACGGACCGCGTCGGCGCGGTGTTCACCACTGAACAGCTGCGGAAGTGGCTCACACACCGGGGACATACCACTACCGGACAGATCCACGTGCTGGAACGCTGGAACCGGCTGCGGCGGCGGACCGTGAACCGGCTGGAACCGGCCACCTGGCTGACCGGCCCGCTCGTCACCCTGTTCGGGGCGACATCGGATGGGCACCTCGCAACGATCGGTGTGGACGGCACGCTACGGGCACAGGCCTCCCGGTTCGCCGCACGCGTAGCTACCTGACACGCAGCTCCCTCCACATGTAGCCGGCTGCGGCCACGGCGTCAGACGCTCGGGGCGCTGCCCGCAACCTGGCCGGCACCTACCGGGGCGGTTTGGAACGCCGTTGACATCGGGGTGGTGGCCGACACGGTGACAGTGCCACCGAACACGAGGGCAGCTATGCCTGCAGAAGGCGCCAAGAGCACCGTCAGCCACCACCGGTTCGCTGAACTGGTCGCCAACCACCCCTACCTACCTGCCAGGACCGTCGTAGATGTGTCCAGGTGGGAAGGATGTGACGAACTGTGGGGTGACCCGGTGTATGTCACTGCCTCCGCACCTGGACGGGAAATGTTCGACGCGGTCTGTGACCTCACAGCGGACGGCCCCGACAGCCTGGCGGCGTTCGTCGCCACCCAGCTGCTGCACGGCTGACGACAGAACGTTTGTGGCGCCACCTTGCGGTGGCGCCACTGCTGTTGCCGTATCGGGCCCGCCCATCCCTGTGCCGCGGCGACGTGAGGCGGCAGGAGCTTGCCCTTTCACGTGAGGGCGTGGCGTGACCCTCGTTACTTCCGGGGCCGCACCGTCCCCTTCCCCAGAAGACGAGGCCGCCGTTGCTGGCTTCGGCACACCGTTCGGCCTGCGGCCCACACCAGAGCTTTGGCAGCGCCCGCCTGACCTGCATGATGGAAGAGGCCGACCCGGGGGTCAGGTGGGGTACACGCCACACGTTCCAAATTCGCCTGCATGCAAGGCGGCCGAGATCAGGTGGTGCGGGGAACCAGGAGCCTGCACGCAACGTATGGTTCACACGTCGCACCAGCCTTCGATCGGCTCCTCCCCTTCCTGCCCGCAGGCGGCAGCGAGACGTTCCTCGTCGCTGCCGATCGGAGCGAGCAGGAACACCATATTGCACATGCCACCATCTCCGCGCTTGCACTGTTCCACAAGGGCGCCAAGATCATCGGCAGAAACCGCCGTCTGCCCCTCAACAGCTGCGTCAAGCTGGTCGGTGAGCGCACCTACAGGCAGCGGCACCGTCTCCGGAAAGGCCGGTATCTCCCCCGCAGTAACAGTCAGGTGCACGGGGGACCCGGAGGTGCCCGGAAAGGTGATCTCGGCTGTATCGCTGGTGACGGTCACATCTGACCTGGGCTGTGAGACAGCGTCGGGCACCGACGTGGACACCGCAGGTCGGAAGGTGTCGAGCACGGCGGTGACAGCGGCGGCGGTGCCGGCCGCACCCGCCGGCGTGAGCCCCGCCTCACCGAACCGGTCCTCATCACCGAGCGTCTGCAAGCTGGTGAGGAGTGTGGCAGCCGCCCCAACCACCGAGGGGCCAGGCCTAGTGCCGGTCGGTTCTATCCATACGTCGCTGCCGAGCTGGCTGAGCTGGGTGTCCTCACCCAGTGCGTCGAGCAGGATGTCGAACTGGGCACCGATACCCATTGCAAGGTCGACCGCACGACGCTTGCCGTCCCCGGCGATCTGGTAGGCGGGGCCTTCGCGTGTCGCGACACGAACGTGGAGCTGGTCCGGCATACCGACCACCTCCACGTCCCCAGCGGCGTCACCGCTGGAGATGCGGACCGAAAGCGGCAGGTCACGTCCCAGTTCGTCGGTGAACAGCGACAGTTCCGCAGCAGTGTCCTCCACTGGTGGCGGCTCGTCGGCTAGCCCGCTGCCGTCACTCGGGCTGCACGCAATGGCCAGAGCTGCGACAGCTAGGAATGTCCGACGTTCTGGGAACATAAAGACTCCTCCCGTTCGGATGCGGTTCACTATTGATGGCCCTAAAGGTGGGGCAGTGCCAGCCCGTAGCACTGCCCCACCGTATGACGGTAGATGCCACCCTCACGCCGACCGGAGATGGAAGTTCCGTGACTACCACGTCTGCCAGACGTCCGTCTGCTGCCCCACTACTGCTCGCCGTCCTCGCCGCCTCGATGCTGGTGGTGTTGCTGCCGCCAGTGGCCCCTTCGGCGGCAGCTGCCTCTGGCAAGGAGGCAACTATCGTGGCGTGGGTCAACGCAGAACGGTCCGCAGCGGGGCTGCAGCCGTTACGGGTCGCAAGCGATATGCGTTCGGTAGCACGCAACTGGTCGGAGGAGATGGCCGAATCCGGGCTTCTGGTGCACAATCCAGAGTTCCGATCCCAAACATGCTGCTGGACCCGGATCGCGGAGAACATCAGTCGCAGCCCCACCGCTGCCGAGGCGCACGAGGGGTTGATGAACTCCGACGGTCACCGACGCAACATCCTCGACCCGGACTTCAACGAGATAGGGGTGGGGGTAGCCATCAACGAGGTCGGGCACGTATGGGTCACACAGGTGTTCCGCACGAACCCGAACGTGGGCGGCACGTCGTCGGGAGGGGACAGCTCCAGCGACTCGTCGTCAGGTGGGAGCTCCGGCAGCTCGACGGCAGGCGACAGCTCCAGCGACTCGTCGTCACGTGGAAGCTCCAGCAGTAACCCCGGGCCCTCTGCAGAGGAACGACAGGCGGCAGCAGCGGAGGCGCAACAGCTTCGCGAAGACCAGCAACGGCTGTCCAATCTCGGCTTCTACACCGCTGCCGTCGACGGGATCGCAGGGCCTGCAACACGGCAGGCCACCCGCGACTTCCAGGCCGCAAACGGCCTTACCGCCGATGGGGTGCTCGGCCCGGACACACGGGAACTGCTCCACAGCTCCCACGCGGTCAGCGCCGATCAGTGGCACGATCCACAGGCTGACGAACCCGGCCCGGAACAGGCGGGAGAGCTGTTCGACCGTGCCGAGACAGCCCTGCTCGAGCTGGCGGAGGAGGACGGCCCGCTGTGGCGGCTCAAGGTCGCCGCAGTAGAGGAGGAGCACCTCCCGATCGGGATAGAGCCGGTGGATGAGCTCCAGGCGCTGCTCGCCTCACTGGAAGCTCTCGGCCGCTAGCCTCAGCAAGGAAACCGAACAGGAGCGCCCCGCTGTCTCGCAGAGACCGTGATGTTGTCCGCACCTTCCTGACCGCACAGACTGCAGAGGGGAGAGCTGGCCGGCGGCGAGAGACGTTGGAACGGAAGATTGCAGACACCAGCCAGAAGCTGGAGCGTGAACACGACCCGCTTCGGCGACTTGAGCTGTTCCAGCGGCGGGTCAACTTCCAGGACGAACTAGCAGACCTTCCTGACGAGGGGGCATACGAGCAGCTTGAACAGGATTTCATCGCACTGCTTCCCGCCTACAGCGCAGAACACGGCATCAGCCATCAAGCGTGGCGGGAAGCAGGGGTGCCAGCCCGGGTGCTGCGAGACGCTGGGATGACCCGAAGCTGATGGGGCATGCGGGATGGGCTCCCAGTGCGGGACCACGGCCGCCCGGGGCCGCAGTGACGCGCGGTGGTGTGATGTGTTGAGCGAACGGCAGCTGCGGGACCCGTAGGTCCCGCAGCCGGTGGTCATCGTGGCGCGAAGGCGCCGTCTGGATACGGCCGCTGCCACAGGCTTGCGTCAACGTGCCAGGTCACCAGGATGTCTGCCGCATCGTGGGCGGCGCCGACGGCGACCGCGGCGGCGATATCGCTAACGCAGTGCTCCCACAGGACATCGATCGCGCCGGCCAGCGGCTGGGAGCCACCGACAAGGGTGGCGGCCCCGTGCAGCGCGAGGGCCCGTCCGAGGTCTTCAACGAACGTCCGGCCCGGCAACATCCAGCCCGCTGCTACCTCACACGCCAACACGTCTAGGGAGGCGGCAACCTGGCGGTGGACGTCTGGGGTGTTGCGGTATGCGGCGGCGAACGGATGCTGGAGCAGTTCGGTGAACTGGGTCGGGCGGCGAGCCAGGCTGGCGTCCATATCGGTCTGCTGACCGAGGAGGAGAACCAGGTCGGTGTCAAGCGTTGCGGCGGTTCCCCCACCTGCAAGGGGGTGCAGACGGACCTGGTCGGTGGCGGGGCGGCGTTCCAGCAGTGCGCTGGTCGGTGGCATCCTCGTCCTTTCATTCGGTGCCACCACCACTGTCGCTGCACGCCGCCCTCTTCCAACCTCTGCACGCCCGACGGTCACAGCCGGACTGTTCCTGCACGTCACTACTCGAACTCGGTGCCGCCTTTGCGGGTCAGATACGCGTCGGAGACGAACTTTGCGATCGCCCGCCCCCCGACCTGTGCGGCGTAGCGGCCTCGTTGAGAGCGGACGACGATCCCTTCACGAAGATGGTGTTCACCGCCCGACACCTGCTCTACACCTTCGGCAAGGTCGGCCAAAACGGTCGGGTCATACCCGCCGCGCCACAGTTCCGGAACCACCGGGAGGCGGCCCGAGAGCAGCTCGGAACACTGGTCCGGGTCCGCCCATCGCTGTACACCATCTCCATCGTCCCAGGCAAGGTCGAACGCAGCGAAGGCCCGCTCTCCCCTCCCCTGCCCATAGGCGAGATCCTGGATGCCTGCTCCGAACGCTTCACCGAACAGCCCGACCCGGACTGCCGCCAGCTGGTCAGCGAGTTCCGCGAGCAGCTCGGCGAACCGGAACTGACGCGCGACCTGCCAATACAGGTTCGCATCTGCCTGGTGGAGCGACAGTCGACGGGCTCCCAGACCTTTCGAACTGACGAGCAGTTCGGCAGATGACACGTCCCACGTCGCCATACAAGCGGTGCCGTGTATCTTCTCTGTGGCGACGACAGGTTCGCCCGGAGGGAACAGATCCGGGTGACGTTTGATGTTTTCGATATCCGGCCAGGGCAGCAGTGCCGGCGCCGGCCGAGCATCTCCAGCCATCTGGGTCGGCACCGGTGGAACCCATTTGGTGATGCCCAGCGTCTCGGCCAGATCGGTCCCTGCCATATAGGCGTCCGCAAGTGCGCCAGGGTCCAGGGCTGCGGGACGGCAGACGATCCCTTGGGACAGTTCACCGCGAAGGCGTACCGCTTTGACACGGTTGCGGCCGGCACCGGCAAGCTTGCCGGCCAGACCCAGCTGGGCAAGGAGCGCTGCGGGCAGCACCGCCGCTTCCGGGATGTAGACCGCAAGGTCGCCGCTACGGAACTGGCCGGCGGGCACGACCGCCCGGTAGCCACCAACCTGGGCGAGTTCGAGCCGGTCGGCGTTAGGGTGGGGTTCGACGGTGAGCTTCTCGACCGTAACAGCGAACGTAGACACGAAACACTCCAAGACGGGGAGCTTTACGGTGCTGCACCAGCCACACACGCCACATGCCGCCCTCTGCAGGGCGGCATGTGGCGCGTGTGGCTGGTGCGTCAGTCGCGTGTTGCGGTATACAGCTTGCGTCCGCCGACCAGCAGGCCGAGCCCAAGCAGGAGGGCGGGGGCGGCGAGGATCCCGCCGGTGTGGGGCAGCTCGTCTACGACAGCTTCACCGAAGTCGTCCTCTCCGCCTGCTGCGGCTGGCTCCTCAGTGTTCGACGGGGCGTCATCGGCGGCTGGCTCTTCCGATTCGGCCTCGTCTTCGGCCGGGCTGTCAGACGGGTCCTCGGGCTGCTCGTCAGCGGGGGTCTCCTGGTCGTCTGCTTCGTCACGCACCTCTTCGGTCGGGACGGCAGGCTGGTCGAATGCGACACGGACGGTGGAGGCTTGTGCTGCCGCCGCGGCGTCCATGTCGGCCTGTGCCGTGTGGGACCAGCCGTCCAACGGGCTGCCGTTCCCTTCCTCCGCGTCACGTTCGGCGTGGTCACGGATCTCACCTAGGTAGGACGTCCCTTCGCTGAGGACACGCCCAACCTGCTGTTCGAAGTTGTCGGGGGTCCGCAGCCCGCGGGCGTTGTAGATGTCGGTGATGCGCAGGCGGATCTGCGGCGGTTCGGTGAAGGATGCGTCGTTGGGCTGTTCGCCGCTCTGGCCGGTCGGGGCGACCTGTTCGAGTTCGGGAACCTCGCCGGT
>LFIK01003742.1_pt1 | contig 12333 bp, 6 predicted proteins | sample 643401 | NCBI WGS metagenome assembly LFIK01 (sample SAMN03777447, study PRJNA286221) | soda lake metagenome | biome: soda lake; feature: Kulunda steppe; material: water; isolation source: sample T5-Br brine of Lake Tanatar-5 | place: Russia: Kulunda steppe | collected 2010-07 | reverse complement strand
ACGGTCGCGATGTCGATCCCGGACATCCCGTCGACCATGGCGTGGTGGGTCTTGCCGAGCAGCGCGACCCGGCCACCCTCGAGTCCCTCGATGACGTACAGCTCCCACAGCGGGCGGCTGCGGTCCAGCTGCCTCGACAGGATGCGCGAGGCGTACTCGGTGAGCTGCTTGGTCGTGCCGGGTTGCGGCAGCGCCGCGTGCCGGACGTGGTAGGCCAGATCGAACTCCGGGTCGTCGACCCAGACGGGACCGCCGAGCTGCAACGGCGGGGTGACGACCTTCTGGCGATACCGCGGGATCAGATGCAGCCGACTGCGGACCAGCGCCAGGAAATGCGGGAACCGCACCCGACGTCCACCCTCGGGCGGGTCGAACACGAACAGCCCACCGACGTGCATGTGGCGGGTGTCGGACTCCATCTCCAGGAAGGCCGCGTCGAGCGAGGACAGCCGATCGCCGTGTCCCTGGCGGTCGGGCGTGTCCGCCCGCGATGTGTCGCTGGTCGCCTGCTCGTCCGCCACCACTGCCTCCCGGCCCGTCGACATGCAGCCTATGGGGTTCGCCGGCCACCACCGGCGATCGGTCAACGGGGCTTCATGCGCAGCGAGCCGTCGAGCCGGATCACCTCGCCGTTGAGATAGGGGTTCTCGACGAGTTGGCGCACCAGCAGGCCGTACTCGGCGGGGTCGCCGAGCCGGTGCGGATGCGGGATGTCCTCGGCCAGCGCCTCGCGGGCCTCGTCGGGGAGCCCGGCGAGCATGGGGGTGTCGAACGTGCCCGGCGCGATGGCCAGCACGCGGATCTGGTGACGCGCCAGATCCCGCGCAGCGGGCAGGGTCATGCCGACCACGCCGCCCTTCGAGGCGCTGTAGGCGATCTGCCCGACCTGCCCGTCGTAGGCGGCGATCGACGCGGTGTTGACGATCACCCCGCGATCGCCGTCGACGGGGTCGTTGCCGTCCATCGCCGCGGCGGCCAGGCGCAGCACGTTGAACGTGCCGATCAGGTTGATGCCGACGACCGTCTGGAACAGCCCGAGGTCGTGGGGGCCCTCACGGCCGAGCACGCGCGCGGCCCAGCCGACCCCGGCACAGTTCACCGCGACCCGCAGTTCCCCGAGTTCGCGGGCCTGATCGATCGCCTCCTGCACCGCGTCGGCGTCGGTGACGTCCGCCGGCACGAACACCGCCCGTTCACCGAGTTCGTCGACGACCGCGCCACCGTCGGCGGACGGCAGATCGAGCAGCGCCACCGACGCGCCGGCGGCGTGCAGTGCCCGCGCGGTGGCGGCCCCCAGGCCGGACGCACCACCGGTGATCAACGCGACGTGTGAGGACGTGAGCTGCATGACGCACTCCGGGGTCCGGGAATCGAGGCTCGGTCGGCGAGCTTAGGTTCCGACGTCCGCCGGCCGATGGTCGGGCATGTCCTTGGACCCGTCATCACGCGCCACCCGCCCGGCCACGCGCCGGGTGATCCGGCACGTGCGGCGTCTGCTGCCGGTCGGTGACACGCTGTCCGAGGCGGCCTGGGGGGTGCGTCACCGGTGGATCGTGCGCCTGCTGTGGGTCCACGTGGTGGTGATCGCCGTCTATGCGCTCGCCACGGGCGAAGCCCCCGGGCACGTCGTGGCCGAGGTGCTCCCCGTCCTCGCGCTCACCATGATCGCTTCGTCGGCACGACCCGGTTCCACCGGCCGGTCGATCGCGGCCACCCTCGGGCTCACGGTCAGCTCCGCGGTGCTGATCCACCTCGCCGGGGGCCTCACGGAGATGCACATCCACTTCCTGGTGGTCGTCTTCATCATCAGCCTGTACCACGCCTGGTACCCGTTCCTCATCGCACTCGGGGTCGTCGTCGTGCACCACGGTGTGCTCGGCCAGCTGGCTCCGGAGATGGTCTTCGACCATCCGGCCGCGCTGGCGGATCCCGGTCGATGGGCGGCGATCCATGCGGGGCTGATCCTGGCCGCCAGCGTGGTGTGCCTGATCAGCTGGCGACTGAACGAGGATGCCCTGGAGGACGAACGCCAGGCCCACGTCGAGCTCGCGGCCGCCCAACGGATCGCGGGCATCGGCAGCTTCGACTGGGACCTCGAGGCGGACACCTCGGTGTGGTCCGACGAGATGTACCGGCTGCTGCAGATCGAACCGGGCACCGACCCCAGCCTCGCGCTGTTCTTCAGCCGCGTGCACCCCGACGACCATGCCGTGGTGCGGGCGGCGATCGCCTCGGTCTACGACACCGGCACGGAAGCCGACTACGAGAGCCGGCTGCTGCTCCCCGACGGCACGATCCGGGTCGTGCACGCCCGGGCGACGATCGTCGAGGTGCGCCGGGATCGGCGCGCCCACATCCGCGGCACGTTCCAGGACATCACCGAGCGCAAGGAACTGGAACGCGAGATCGAGTACCGCGCCTACTACGACGAGCTCACCGGGCTCGCCAACCGCGGACTGTTCATGGAACGACTCGAGCAGGCGCTCGCGCTCCACCGGCGCTCGGGGCGCTCCACCTCGGTGCTGTTTCTCGACCTCGACGCCTTCAAGGCGATCAACGACCGCCACGGGCACCGCGCCGGCGACGAACTGCTGGTGGAGACCGCCCGGCGACTGCGCACGGCCTGCCGCGAGACCGACACGGTGGCGCGGCTCGGCGGCGACGAGTTCGCCGTGCTGTTCGAGAGTTCCTATCCGCTGGATCTGCACGCCACCGTCGAGCGGCTGCTCGAGGCGCTCGCGCGGCCCGTGGAACTCACGACCTGCACCCTGCCGGCGATCGCCGCCAGCAGCGGCGTGGCCGACACCGGCTCGGCGGACGACTCCGACACGCTGCTGCACCACGCCGACGCGGCGATGTACCGCGCCAAACGGGACCCGGCCACGCCCGTGCGCGTCTTCGATCCCACGATGCTCGACGACGAGGTACCGACACGCGCGCCGTTGGCGGGAACCGCCGGCTGAGTCACGGGCGGCCGGCAGCCAGCGGGGCCGCCGGCTACTTCCCGCGTGCGGTCATGAAGCGGTCGCGCGCCTCGGCGTGATCGACGATCGGCGGCGGGTAATCCCCGCTGGCTGCCCCGAACAACGAGTCGTCGGCCTGCCACGGCGCATGGATCGAGCCGTCCTCGACGTCGGCGAGCTCCTCGACGTAGCGGCGGATGTAGGTGCCGTCCGGGTCGTAGCGCTCCGACTGGGTGACCGGGTTGAACATGCGGTTCGGGCGCGAGTCGGTGCCGGTCCCGGCCGTCCACTGCCACTGCCCGAAGTTGTTGGCGATGTCGCCGTCGACGAGGTGGTCCATGAAGTGCCACGCGCCGACGCGCCAGTCGACGTAGAGATGCTTGGTCAGGAACGACGCCGTGATCATGCGCGCCCGGTTGTGCATCCAGCCCTCCCGCTGGAGCTGGCGCATCGCCGCGTCGACCACCGGGTAGCCGGTGCGGCCCTCCTTCCACGCCTCGATCGCGTCGGAGTCGTCGAGCCACCGGTCCCGCTGCGTGCGGATGTCGGTGTGGGTCAGGTCCTGGCGGGCGGCGAGCATCTGGTGGTTGAAGTCGCGCCAGCACAACTCGGACAAGAACGCTTCCTGCCCGGGCTTGCGACGGTCCACGCGCCGGGCGAGCTCCAACGCGGAGATGGTGCCGAGGTGCAGGTGGGCCGAGAGCTTGGAGGTGCCGTCCTCGGCGAGCAGGTTGCGCCGGTCGTCGTAGGCGTCGATGGGCCCGTCGAACCAGGCGTCCGCCCGGGCCCGGGCCGCGGTCTCGCCGCCCGTCTCGAGTTCGGGGGCGAGCCGGTCGACGTCGGTGAGATCGGCGAGCGCGGGGATCCGGCCGGTCGACACCGTCGAGGGGGTCGGCACGCGCGACGGGGTCGGGGCCACCTCGCGCCAGTCGGCCATCACCCAGCGGCGGAAGTAGGGCGTGAACACCTTGAAGTGGTCCCCGCTGGTGGGCACGACCTCGCCGGCGGGCACCACGGTCACCGCCTCGTGGGTGGTCACGGTCACCGCACCACCGAGCCGGTCGGCGGCCAGATCGCGCAGCGCCCGTTCGCGCCGGGCGGCGAAGGCGCTGAGGTCCCGCGACAGATGCAGCTCGTCGGCCGCCACCTCGGTGCAGACCTCGGCCACCGCGTCGAGCAGCGGTCCGTGGCGCACGACCAGTTGCCCGCCCAGGTCCTTCAGTGATGCCCGCAGGTCACGCACGGCGTCGACGAGTTGGCTGACCCGGTTCGGTGCGGCGTAGCGCGAGCCCAGGATGGCCGGATCGAACACGAACAGCGGCACCACCTGGTCCGCGCGCCGACACGCCGCGGCGAGCGCGGGCTGGTCGTGCACGCGGAGATCACGGGTGAAGAGCACCACGGCCGTGGTCACGTCAGCGGGTCCGATCAGATGCGGGTACCGGCGGGAATCACCGACCCTACGGACCGGACCCGGCCGGTGGACGGGCACCACCGGCCGGGTCGGCGGACGCGGGTCAGCTGGTGTGGTGCACCGGTGCGAGCGCGTAGACGGGGGTCGGCATGCCCTCCATGCGGGCCTTGAGCTGCAGCGCGAGGAACTGCGAGTAGTGGCGCGACTGGTGCAGGTTGCCGCCGTGGAACCACAGGTTGTCCTGCTGGGTGGGCTTCCACATGTTGCGCAGCTCACCCTCCCACGGGCCGGGATCCTTGGTGGTGTCGGAGCCCATCCCCCACACCTTGCCGACCTTGTCGGCCATCTCCTGGCTGACGATCTGCGCGACCCACCCGTTCATCGACGAGTACCCGGTGGCGTAGACCACCAGATCCGCGGGCAGTTTTGTGCCGTCCTCGAGGACGACCGACGACTCGGTGAGGTGGTCGAGCTGCCCGGTGACGAGCTTCACGCCACCGTCGATGATGAGCTGGGACGCGCCGACGTCGATGTAGTAGCCGGACCCGCGGCGCAGGTACTTCACGAACAGCCCGGAGCCGTCCTCGCCGAAGTCGAGCATGAACCCGGCGGCCTCGAGCGCGTCGTAGAAGTCCTTGTCCTGCTTGTACATCTCGTCGTACACGGGCTTCTGCAGCTCGGGCAGGATCCGGTAGGGCAGGGAGGCGAACAGCAGGTCCGCCTTGTCGGTGGTCACCCCGGCCGCGAGCGCGTCCTCCGAGTACAGCCCGCCGAGGGCGAGCTCCATCAGACTGTCGGACCGGGCGATGTGCGTGGAGCTGCGCTGCACCATCGTGACGTCGGCCTCGTACTCCCACAGCGCCGCGCAGATGTCGTGCGCCGAGTTGTTCGACCCGATCACCACGACCTTCCTGCCGGTGTAGTCGTGCGGTCCCGGGTGCTGCGAGGAGTGCTGCTGCTCGCCGGCGAAGACGTCCTGGCCCGGTACGTCGGGGATGTTGGGGACCGCCGACATGCCGGTGGCGAACACCAGCTGGGTCGGGTGCAGGGTCAGCTGCTCGCCGTCGCGGTCGACCTCGACGCTCCAGCGCTGCGCCTGCTCGTCGTAGGTCGCGGACTGGACGGTCGAGGACGTCCAGTAGTTGAGTTCCATGATTTTGGTGTAGGCCTCGAGCCAGTCCCCGATCTTGTCCTTGTGGGAGAACACCGGCCAGTCCTGCGGGAACGGCAGGTAGGGCAGGTGGTCGTACCAGACCGGGTCGTGCAGGTGGAGGGATTCGTAGCGGTTGCGCCACGAGTCACCGGCCCGCGGGTTCTTCTCCAGCACGATGGTCGGGATGTCGAGCTTGCGCAGCCGCGCAGCCAGGCCGATACCGCCCTGGCCCCCGCCGATGATCACGACGTAGGGGTCCTTCGTGTAGCCGAGCTCGGCGCGCTCCCGGGCCAGGCGTTCCGAGTAGTTCTCCCGGTCGCGGACCACGCCGTGCTCGACACCCCGGACGCGGTTGCGCCCGGTCTTCTCCTCGTGGCCCTTGAGTTCCTGCAGCGTGGTCAGCAGCGTCCAGGCCGTGTCCCCCATGATCCGCAGGTGGCCGCGGCCGCGGCCGACGGCCGTCTCGAAGGTGATGAACGACTCGGTGACCCCGTCCGCCTCGTCCGCGTCGCCCTCGCGGGCGAACCCGCCCGGTGCGGTGTGCGCCAGCGTCGACGCCAGCATGGCGTGGATCTCGTCGACGCCCTCCGCGGTGTGCAGGTTCCAGGTCAGCGACACGAAGTCGCGCCAGTAGCAGTCCGGCCCGAACAGCGCGCAGGCCGCATCGATGTCCCGCGCCTCGAGGGCCTGGTTCAACCGATCGAGCCAGTCGTCGATCCGTTCGTCGGCCGTGGTGGTGACAGCAGTGGTCGTACTCATGTGGCTCCCTCTCCCGTGGTGACCCCCATGCGGGGCACCCTAGATCGACCGCCGTCGCCGCGACGCCGCGAACCGCGGATGTGCGGTGTCGCGGATCGTCGCCCCCGGCACCGCTCGCGGGTCCGTCACCCGCTCGCGGGCCCGGCACTGGCTCGCGGCCCCGTCACTGGCTCGGGGTACGGTCGCCCACGATGAGCGATGACGTCCTGCAGCGGTTCTCGACCCCGGTCCGTGAGTGGTTCACCACCACCTTCGCGGTGCCGACGAATGCACAGGCGGAGGGCTGGCCGGCCATCGCCAACGGGGACCACACCCTGATCCTGGCGCCGACCGGGTCCGGCAAGACGCTCACCGCGTTCCTGTGGGCGCTCGACCGGCTGACCGCGAGCCCACCGCCCGAGGATCCCGCCGCGCGGCTGCGGGTGCTCTACATCTCGCCGCTGCGCGCGTTGGCGGTCGACGTGGACCGCAACCTGCGCGCCCCGCTCGAGGGCATCCGGCTCGCCGGCGAACGGCTCGGCATCGAGGTGCACCGTCCCGAGGTAGGCGTGCGCACCGGCGACACGCCGGCCAAGGAACGCGACCGGATGAAGCGCAAGCCCCCGGACGTGCTGATCACCACACCGGAGTCGCTGTACCTGCTGCTGACCTCCAAGGCGCGCGAGACGCTGCGCCACGTCGAGGCGGTGATCATCGACGAGATCCACGCGATGGCGCCGACCAAGCGCGGCAGCCATCTCGCGCTCAGCCTCGAGCGGCTCGACCACGAGGTCCGCCACGGCGGTCGCGAGGACGACGACACCACGCCGCTGCGTGCCGCCCCGCAACGCATCGCCCTGTCGGCCACCCAACGCCCCCTCGACGAGGTCGCCCGGTTCCTCGCCGGCTACGGCGACGACGGCACCCCCCGACCGGTGACCATCGTCGACGCCGGCAGCCGCAAGCCGCTCGAGTTGCAGGTCGTGGTCCCCGTGCCCGACATGAGCGACCTCGGGCAACCGGTCGAACGCGGCGGCGATCTGGAGCTGTCCTCCGGCGCGGCCGCCGGGGGCCCCCAGCGCCGATCCATCTGGCCGGCCGTCCATCCGCGGCTACTGGAGCTGATCCTGGAGCACCGCTCCACGCTGGTGTTCGTCAACGCGCGGCGCATGGCTGAACGGCTCGCCGCCAAACTCAACGAACTGCACGCCCAGCAGCAGCTCGAGGCGGAACTGCGCGCGGAGGGCATCGACGACGAGCAGCTCGAGGCCGCGCTCGACGAGCACGCCGCGCAGCTCGCGGCCGAACCACCCCCCGAGCTCGTCAAGGCCCACCACGGCTCGCTGTCGCGCGAGCGCCGACTGCAGATCGAGGACGAGCTCAAGTCGGGTCGGCTGCGGGGCCTGGTGGCCACCTCGTCGTTGGAACTGGGCATCGACATGGGAGCGGTCGATCTGGTCGTGCAGGTCGCCTCCCCCGGCGCGGTCAGCCGCGGGCTGCAGCGCATCGGCCGGGCCGGCCACCAGGTCGGACAGCCCTCCCGCGGGGTGCTGTTCCCGAAGTTCCGCGGGGATCTGGTGGAGACGGCCGTGGTCACCCAGCGGATGCACGCCGGGGCGATCGAGTCGACCCACTACCCCCGTAACCCGCTCGACGTGCTCGCCCAGCAGGTGGTCGCGATGGCCGCCATGGACGACTGGGACGTGGAGGCGATCGGGGCACTGGTGCGCCGCGCCGCGCCGTTCCGGGAGCTGTCCGACGACGTACTGCACGCCGTGCTCGACCTGCTCGCCGGGCGCTACCCGTCCGAGGAGTTCAGCGAGCTGCGCCCGCGCATCGTGTGGGACCGGCTCGCGACGGAGGGTGCCGGCACGATCCGGGCGCGCGCCGGGGCGCAACGTCTGGCGGTCACCAACCCGGGCACGATCCCCGACCGGGGGCTGTTCGGGGTGTTCCTGCCCGATGGTGCCCGCGTCGGTGAGCTCGACGAGGAGATGGTCCACGAGTCCCGGCCCGGTGAGACCTTCGTGCTGGGTGCCTCCACGTGGCGCATCGAGGACATCACCCACGAGCGGGTGGTGGTGACCCCGGCCCCGGGTGAACCGGGCAAGCTGCCGTTCTGGCACGGCGACGGTCCGGGCCGACCCTTCGAGCTCGGCCAGGCCATCGGCACGTTCCTGCGCGAGGTCGCGGACGCCGCGGATGAGGACCGCGACGCCGAGGTGGCCCGGCTGCAGGCGGAGCACGACCTCGACGCCTGGGCGGCGGACAACCTCGTCGCCTACCTCGACGAGCAGCGCGAGGCCACCGAGGCGCTCCCCGACGACCGCACCGTGGTGGTCGAACGCTTCCGCGACGAGCTCGGGGACTGGCGGGTGTGCATCCTGTCGCCGCTCGGCGCGCAGGTCCACGCACCGTGGGCGATGGCGATCGAGCGGCGGCTGTCCGCGTCCGGCTACGACCCGGAGATCATGTGGGCGGATGACGGCATCGTGCTGCGCCTGCAGGAGTCGTTCGGTGCGTTCGACGCCTACGGCGCGCCGATGGACCCCGGGTTCGGCGGGGATCCCTACGGCGGTGACCCGTTCGGAGGCGACCCGTACGGCGGCAATCCCTACGGCGATGTCGGTGGCGGCGCCCCGTCCGCCGGCAGTCCCGACGGCGGCGAGCCGTCCGCTGACGGCGACGCGACCGCTGCTTCGGCGTCGCCGTTGGTGCCGCTGCCCGGCGGCGGTCCGGACCCGTTCGCCGCACCCGCACGGCCCGGGCCGGAGGACGAGGCCGCGTTCCTCGAGGACCTGCTGATCGACGCGGACGAGATCGAACAGCTGGTGGTCGACCAGCTCGCCGGCACGGCGCTGTTCACGACCCTGTTCCGCGAGGCCGCGGGTCGGGCGCTGCTGCTGCCCAAACGGATGCCCGGCAAGCGCACCGCGCTGTGGCAACAGCGCCAACGGGCGGCGGACCTGCTGCAGGTCGCCAGTCGCTATCCATCCTTTCCGATCCTGCTGGAGACGACCCGCGAGGCGCTGCAGGACGTGTTCGACCTGCCGGCGCTCAAGTCGCTGCTGCGCGACCTGCAGCAACGCCGGATCCGCATCCACACCGTGGAGACGGGTTCGGCGTCCCCGTTCGCCCAGTCGCTGCTGTTCGGCTGGGTCGGGCAGTACATGTACGAGTACGACGCGCCGCTGGCCGAACGGCGCGCCGCCGCGCTGGCCCTGGACCGCGACCTGCTCCGGGAGCTGCTCGGTGGCGACGAGCTGCGTGAACTGCTCGATGCCGAGGTCCTGGACCGGCTCGAGGCCGAGCTGCAACGGCTCGCACCCCCCGACGCGGACACCGGCGACGACGACGTCGAGGTGGCAGCCGACGTCGGTGAGGCGGCGGCCACCCCGGCACCGCCGGCCGACACCTGGGACCGACGGGCCCGCGATGCCGACCAGCTCCACGACGTGCTGCGCCAGCTCGGCGCGTTGACCCGGGAGGAACTCGCCGCCCGATCGCGCGAGGACCCCGGTGCCTGGATCGACGAGCTGCTCGATGCGCGTCGGGCGATCGAGGTCCGCATCGGCGGTGAGCTGCAGCTCGCCGCCGCCGAGGACGCGGCCCGCCTGCGCGACGCCATCGGCGTCGCCCTGCCGCCGGGCCTGCCCCAGGCCTTCACCGAACCGGTCGAGGATCCGCTGGCCGACCTGGTCGCGCGCTACGCCCGCACCCACGGGCCGTTCACCACCCGGGCCTGCGCGGACCGGCTCGCCGTGCCCACCGAGCGCGTCGGCGCGACCCTGCGCTGGCTGGAACGCCAGGACCGCGTGCTCGAGGGCGAGTTCCGACCGGGCGGTTCCGGGCGCGAATGGGTCGACGCGGAGGTGCTGCGCCGACTCAAGCGACGTTCGCTGGCGGCGCTACGGGCCGAGGTCGAACCGGTCGACGCCGACGTGCTCGGGCGGTTCTTGCCGGCCTGGCATCAGGTCCGTGCCGCCACCGGGCGACACCGCCGCCGCGGGCTCGACGCACTGGTGGAGACCATCCAGCAGTTGCAGGGTGCGCCGATCCCCGCCAGCGTGCTCGAACAGGACGTGCTGCCGGCCCGGCTCGAGGGCTACCGGGCGGGTGACCTCGATCAGCTCATTGCCGCGGGCGAGGTCGTCTGGCTCGGCGTGGAGCCGCTCGGTGCCCGCGACGGCCGCGTGGTGCTGTGCTTCCGCGACCAGGTCGACCGACTCGCGCCCACGCCCGGCGGGGACCCGCCGGACAGCGAGCTCCACGACGCGCTGCGCGCCCACCTCGATGCCCGTGGAGCGTCGTTCTGGCCGGAGCTGTGGTCCGCCTCCGGGGTGGCCGACCAGGACGCGGTGCTCGACGCGCTGTGGGACCTGGTGTGGGCCGGCGAGGTGACCAACGACACCTACGCGCCGGTGCGGGCCCTGCGTGCACGGCGCGGCGGCGGCCGGTCGGGCAACGGCCGCGGCCGGCCCGGACGCCTGGCCCGGCTGGGTCCACCCACGGCCCAGGGGCGCTGGTCGTCGACCCGGCAGCTGCTCGACCGCGAAGCCATCACCGACGTGGGGGTCGCCCGGCAGCGGGCCACCGCCCGACGGGCCGCACTGGCGGATCAGCTGCTCGAACGCCACGGCGTGCTGACCCGTGAGGCGCTGAGGATCGAGGCGGTCGACGGCGGGTTCGCGGCCGTCTACCCGGTGCTCAAGGCTGCGGAGGAGGCCGGCACCGTGCGCCGCGGCTACCTCGTCGCCGGGCTCGGGGCCGCCCAGTTCGCGCACAGCGGGGCGGTCGAACGTCTGCGCGCCGAGCGGGAGCGCGAGGAGGAGCAGCTGCCGCTGATCGTCACGTTGGCCGCCACCGACCCGGCCCAGCCGTTCGGTGCGGCGCTGGCCTGGCCGGACTCGCCGGGCCGGCCGGCCCGCAGCGCCGGGGCGTACGTCGTCCTGGTCGACGGCGCTCCCGCGGCGCTGCTGGAACGCGGCGGTCGCAGCCTGGTCAGCTTCCCGCATCCGGTCGAGCCGGCGGTGTGGCTCGGGGCGCTGACCGCACTGGTCGACGACGGGCGGCTACGGAAACTGGAGATCACCAAGATCGACGGCACCGCCGTCCACGACGCGGCTCCGTGGCCCGCCGCGCTGGACACCGCCGGCTTCACCAGCGGCTACCGGGGCATGACCTACCGCGGTCGCGGGCCGAGCACCCAGCCGACCCGGGCTGCGGCCGGCCGCTGAGGATGGCCGCTGAAGCCGGCCGCTGCGGCTGGCCCGTCCGTCGCCCCGCGGCGCGCTCACCCGTCGGCGTCGTCGGCCGGGCAGTCGACACGTACCTGGTCGGCCCGCAGCACGGGCGGGTCGACCGCCTCGCGACTCTCGCCGGGGTCGTCCGCGCGTTCGAAGGTCACCGACCACCCGGCGGCCACGGCGTCCGGGCGGATGGCCGCACCGTCGAAACACGCCAGTTCATCGGCGTTGAACGCCAACTCGACGACATCTGCGTCGACATCCGGCAGATCGTCCGGATCGACGACGATCGGGAGCACCCAACGGTCCGCAGCGCCGACGTCGATGGCACGGGCCGTGTCGGCCGTCTCACCCGTCCGGCCGATCGCGCCCAGCTCCAGGATCCCGCAGGATGCCGCGCACAGGCCCAGAACCGCCAGAATCGACCATTTCGCCGGTCGGACCGACATGCCGTCTCCTCCCCGTATGAGCATCCGCACCTCCGGCGGCGGACCCTAGGCACACCCGTATCGCGTTGCAGCCGGCCCCGACGGGTCGGTGCGGCGGGTCGCTGCCATGGCCCCCCGGACGGACCCGGGTGCTCGCATCCGGGTGGAAAGGCGTCCTAGGCTCGTTTCCGACGCATCCGCGCATCAGACGCCACCGGTCCCACAACGGCCCGATGGCGTCGGGTCCACGCGACCCGCGTGGTCTGAGACGTCCCGATCCGCGGGCTGTCCCCGCGCCACGATCCCAAGGAGCACACCATGGCAGACTCACTCGTCGTGCAGAGCAAGGTCAAGGAGGCCGTCAAGGGCCTGGAGCTGCGGATGGACTCGT
>LFIK01003740.1_pt1 | contig 12339 bp, 15 predicted proteins | sample 643401 | NCBI WGS metagenome assembly LFIK01 (sample SAMN03777447, study PRJNA286221) | soda lake metagenome | biome: soda lake; feature: Kulunda steppe; material: water; isolation source: sample T5-Br brine of Lake Tanatar-5 | place: Russia: Kulunda steppe | collected 2010-07 | reverse complement strand
AGAGGCGTTTTTACAGTTGTCTCCTGGTTTCAATTCAGGTGTGCTCTTAGCCTCCAAAGAGTTGCAAGGCAATCCGTTGGGGTGTAATTAATCATGTGAAAGGCATAAGGCCTTCAAGTCAGGCTACAACAAATTCCATGCAGTTTGTTTCGAGGCCATCCCACTAAGCATACATGTTTTCCTTGGTGATGCAGTTAGCCCCATGCGGTCTTGTTTCCTGTGCAGCTTACCCACCACTTGCTTCTTGCCCTCACATCACAGGCCCGCCAAGGTCTGGAGCAGCACCAGCTGGACAAGAACTTGGTTAATGCTGTCAACCAAGGCGCTGCCATTGTGCAGGCTTTCATGGCGGTAGGTGGGGTGCAGCAATCGGCAAAGAGCAATGTAGGCGGCTTGCGAGTATCAGCCTTGAACATGTCAGTGCGCGCGCGCATGCACTGGCCAGCTTTGCAGGCATAGATTGCTGTTATTTGAGCCTTTGAGCTGGAATGGCCCTGTGCCATGTCAGTGCACGTACCAGCCTGCTTCAATGCTCAAACTCCGCTGTGTCTTGCTCTGTTGTGCACATCCCTCCAGCACTATGGGTTACTTTGATCATGATCACTTAAATGATGGCTCAGAGCAATCGTTCGAGGAAAGGAAGACCACCTGCATCCGAAGTCTTCCTTAGACATTCTAAATCAGAATCATGTTGCTTGCCAATACTTGCAGCTCCGGTTGTGATTGTGTCCCTTGCCAAGAAAGCAATGCTGATGAGTACGCAACATCTTCGCTTGCATGCTCCTTACCGTGCTGCAGCTTGCTACTGTTCCACAGGGATGCCAACTTCTGCATTGCTATGCAGGAAATTAGCCTTCAGACCACGCTGTCCATCTGCATTTTGGCGTGCATAATCCTGCGGCAGCCAGTCACACCTTTTGACATCCTGCGCTGGGCGCTTGAAGGCCAGCTGCCGTACTTGGACGCAAGCAAGCGGTGTGTAGGCACCTGATACCTGGGAGTGTGTAAGGGAAGAGGGTGTTCAAAGCCACACCTGTCAGCATGCAACCACTGAGTTGAGGTGGGCCATGCCTTGAAGATGAAGCTCTCAAGCCACCCAATGCAAGAATGCATAAACGCAACTCATACGCACCGCCCCTCTCTCAAGCTTGCACACTTTCTTACTTGACGGCAGGTGTAGCCACTTGCTCGAGTCGCTGGACCCTCCCGTGGCCGCCCCCCTGCATGCTCTGCTCCAGCCCACCGGCGCCGTGCCTGCCACCAGCCTATTGATTGCAGCCATCGAGCTATCCAACATGCTGGGGCTGCAGCTGCCCAACGTGAACGGCCCACTGCTACTGTACAAAGCCTGCTGCGAGCTTGCGCTGCCAGAGGTGAGTATGTAAGGGCACGAGGCCTGGGCCCAGGCACGATGCGGCGGATTCAGAAGATGCTCGCGTCTGGCCGGCCTCCGTGAGAGGGCCTAGCCAGCACGCTGCTTGCCTGGCTCTGCTAGCTGAAAGTCTGTTGCTTGTCTGTTGCTTGCTGGGTTACTGCACAGAGGATGCGAGCCCTTTACTGGCTTGGTGCACGCTCAGTGTCAGGGCCTGTACGCCAAGCACCTGTTGTGTGCATGCCAGCTCTAGCAATTAGCAAATGTGTCCTCAGCTGTTTTGGGCACGCGCCATACGCCAGCAGGCCCCCGCACACCTGCAATTGCTGCCCTGGGTGGCTCATCTGCACCATGAGCTCTACCCGCATCTGTGATTGCGGGCAGACAAGCGCGCACACACGCGCACACACAGCTCTTGCCCCTTGGGGATAGCAGAATCTGTGAACTTCCTCCTCATCTCTAAACCCTTGCCATTATTTGACACTCCACCATTTAAGCCTCTGCACCTGACTTACTCAGGCCTGTTTGCCTACTGTGCCTGCAGCACCTTTGCCTCTGGCACCCTCCTCGCTGCGCCCTTCTGGCCCACCTTCCCCCTCTTGTGGTTCCCCTGCTTGTGTAGGAGGTGTTCCTTGTGGCCCGGGAGCTGCACGACCTGTTCCTTCAGGACTCCCCCCTCCTGTCCCCAATGTCCATGAACTCGGGCCACCACCCCTACAGCATGCTCCTGGCGCTGACCGCCACCGCCGTGTGGCTGTGCTATGGCCTAGACGGTGCCAAGCACAGCGCGCCCCACTTCTTGAAGCTGCCGCCCCCGCCCCTCTCAGCCGCCCCACCGCTCTGCGCGCTTCCGCAAGCATGCTCGCACACAGGCTCACCCCCCTCAGCGTGTGCCCCAGACTCGGCTAGAGGGCAGGGTCACAGCGTTTGGAATCAAGGCACCCAGGGTGGCCCCGTGCTGCAGGCAGGGCCGGAGCTGTGGCAGGCGGGCCTTGAGGCGGCGCTGCCGCCCTCCAGGGCTGCCATGATGCACAGCACTGCGGAGGAGCGTCTGCGACATGAGCAGCAGCAGCTGCTAAACGGGCGCGGCGCGCGCGCCAAGGCAGACCTGGCCGTCAAGGCGCAGCTCGCGGCTGAGGCCGAGGTGGCGGCGCGCACGCAGTCTGTGCAGGTCAGCGGTTGGCCAGCATGGGCCCATGTGCGCATGCAGGAGCATGTGCGGCCCCACTGCTTCCCGGCGTCGGTGGAAGAGGTGCGTGTCTGCAGCAAGCAGGGGGGGAAGGGAGCCCATGCTGAGGTGTGTCAACTGTCGCTCAGGTCCCCCTTGATGGGAAGCAAACTATCTCGCCGTGCGTGCTGCATCTGGTTCAATTTCAAGTCCAGTGAGCTGCCCTGTAAGGCAGCCAGAGCTTGCGCGCTAGAGATGGTGTAAGGAGTGGGGCTAGAGGTTTGATACTCAAATCACAGCTCCAGCTTTCTGAAGAGCGAAACCAACCAATGTGTCAAGAGTAGCCTGCTTGCTAAGGCTGCACGGCGCTAGTGGTCGCAACTTGCGAAGTTGCTAATTTAGGCAATCTCCTTTGCTTCTCTCTCTCTCTCTCTCTCTCTCTCTCTCTCTGTCTCTCTCTCTCTCTCTGTCTGTCTGTCTCTCTCTCTCTCTCTCTCTCTTCCACTCTCTCAACCTTGAGTGCTTGCTTTGCGCGCAGGCTTGCCGGCTGCAGGGCCCAGAGCTGGCGTCCTACCTGCGGTTTTGCAGGACAGCGGTATTTGGGGGCGAGCACTTGCCTCCAGGCTTCTCTGACATAGGGCATTTTTTGGACCAGGTTGCAAGTGAGGCAGGGGATGGGCACTGGGACGAGGCTCATGCTTGGCAGGTAGGTGCAGGGCACAGCTTGGAAGCACAGGCTGCTATGCGTGGTGAGGACGGGGTGCTGCCACAGGGTGTGGGGGAGGAGCGTGCGGACGATGGCATGCAGGAGCAAAGTCAACAGCAGCAGCAGCAGCAGCAGCAGGCTCAAGCTGCAGAGCATCCTGGAGCTCCATCAAGCGGGGTCAGGTTACCTCTCAAACCCCATGAGTACACTCTCATTCACTCCAAGTTCAGCATCGCGGAGGTGCAGCACCCGGACCTGATGGCCCTGGCAGCCGCCTGTGGGGCCCTGGTGAATGTACACCCAGATCTCATCCTCCGGCAGATGTTTCTGCTCCAACAAAAGCTCCATGAGGTGGAAAAGTACCGAATTGAGAGCTCGGATGCGTGAGCATTCCAGGTGCCTCATCTTCCTCTTTTCCATACTCAGATTTGCTTGCAGCCGTGTGGCCATGTCACACGGTGCTCAGGGGCATCCCTGCATGCACTCATGCATAATCCATTTCATGTCCTTAAATCAATTGAGAATAGCCACAAGCTTGAACAGCTGACGATTTTGCAAGCCTCATTTTTATATGCATACGTGGAGTGCATCTCTGCCAAAAAACCATCATCTGTAATTCTGTTCTCATTGCTTAGCTTCTGACAGGGATGCCATTGGTCAATTCAGAGGTAGGCTGATGTTCATCGGCACTGGGCCGGTAGATGGGCATCTGGGACATGCCAGCTGCAATCATCACAGGCCCAATCTAGAGTGCCTCAAGCTCTTGCGTAGATATTTCTTCATGTATGCTCTCCCTCATCATTTTGTCTGCCACTATCATGAATGGCGTCACTTGCGTGAAGGATACTGGTATAGTGAAACCTGCATTTTACTTTCAAACACATGTGTAATTGGATGTGTTGCTGGTACTGCATACTAAATCCAGTAGGTTTCAAGTAGAACATTTGGAACACAATGCAGTGTTGTACATTAATGTTGCACTAAATGTTTAGTGGCACAGAAGCAAGTGTTGGTGTTTTCTATTTACGTTTGCTGTTTCCTAAATCAACGACACTTCGTGCAAGCATTTGGAGATTGTGTGGAAACCAGGCCACTCTTTTAATTCCTGTTGGGAATTCGCCTGGCTGATTTTGGAGGCGCCGTCATGATTGACAAGGTTAGACTTGAAATACTCATGTGGAGTACAGTGCCAGATTAATGCTGCATTATGACCCGAAGGTTGGTTGAGTCGGTTGGCGGAGTATTGTTATGGCCATGCCGCGAGATTGGTTTGGATGCAGCAGTCGCTCAGCGTGACAATTCAATTGTTGACCTGCTCGTTCTTGGTACGTCAGAGGGGAAAGTAAGATGGACAAAACAATAGCAATTGAGGCCAAGCGTGCAGCACTATGGGGAACGCACATGCAGACAACCAGTACTGACAACTGGTTCTCGTGGTTGGCTGCAAATGCACAGGAAAGGGCCTAGCGAGATAAACCGCGCTATTTTGAGTGTTCTTATCTGTTTAAGATAAAATTCAATTCCTGGTACTCTCTTCTCGGGCCTTTTGCGACTTCCGAGGGATGCTTGAGGGATGCTTTTTATAACGGCTTCTATAAAAATAAACAACATTTAAATTCAAGTATGGAGAAACCCGCAAAAAAAGGCGGCCATAAAAAAAAGATCAAGCAGGTACCTGGGGACGCAGGCCCACCTCCCCATTTCCCAAAGTCTATTGCGGGTTCAGCTGTGGAAGTGGCAAAGCGGATATCAGGCAGAGTTGCAGGTGACTTCCCATTTTGAATGCCGCCATCTGTCAATTCGAGCTTGATCTGGTTTGAGCAGACTGCATCGCGCTCAACAAAAGGTTAACCTGGACACCTTTTTGATCAATTGGTTTCTGAGTTTGGACTCTTTTGTTGGAATCCAGGTGCTCTGTCTGGGCACCAGACGGCAGCTGCACAAGAGGACGGTGGACCAGCGCAGCAATCGCCGTCGAAGTCAGGGCCCGCCCTGAAGGTCCTACACAGCCACAGCTTGAACGATGAACAAGTAGATTTTTTCCTGCACAGAGGTCCTGCGTTCCAGCACCAGCTGCAAGACTTGCAAGAGACTGATGGCGAGGAGGTGGGAGATGACACCCTGGACGAGCCTCAGCGCAACCTCATGGCGGCTGCACGTTGCTTCACAGCAGTCGTCTGGACTTCAATGCCTCTTACTTCCATTATTTTTGCAATATTATTGATTCTTGCGCTCTACAGCAGCATCCTGAATCAGGCAAGTGCAAGTCTGTCTAGGCGGGCTGGCCATGACATCTGTTCGCCGCAGAATGTTAACGTCCAAGTTTCTGCCACAAGCAGTTCCGACAGGTCCGATACAAAGGACAATACTATCTGAACCCTCCCTTGCAAATTTTCCAGTCATCTTGACAAGATCCTGATCAGGCATGTGCTTTCCAGCTCCGTCTTCTGGTGCTTTTGCGAGGTGCCTGGTTTACCAACAAAACAACTTGTCAGTGATTGGCTCTCTCATCCCATGCACTTCCAGGTGACACTTTCTCAGCTGCAGTCCAGCCTGGATCCGCTTTCCAGCCGGCTGCTGATGCTGGATGAGCAGATCGACCGCATAAGTGGGACAGAGATGCCAGCGCTGCAGGCAACCATGCTGCGGGCTCCCCCTCAGCAGCAAGCCTTGGATTTGCTGACAGCACAGGTGCGGAGTGCGGGCCGTGAAATCGTGTACAGAGCCGGGGAAGATTGCCTGCGCTTGGAAAGCAGCCGTTTGTATGGACAGGTGGACTTGCATCATCCTGCTCCTCCCATTTTGGCAGCGCAGTGTTGCGGACAGGCCCCGAACAAGGGTTAGGGTTAGGGTTAGGGCTTGGGGCAGCAACTTGTTGCATTTGAGCGCGCTCTGCGTCACTGTGCAGCGCACTTAATGAACATTTTAGTTCTGGCACAGAACAAATCGGAAGAAACCTGCCTCAAAAGGACTTAATGGCCAGAGCGGCCAATTCCTTCTCAGCCCCTGCTGTCCTCTCCACGTGGAGCGTGATAGGCATCTGTAAGCTAAGCTTCGTAAGCCGTAGAACGCCTGCTGGCTGCACAGATCAGCTTGACCTGTGGCCCTTCCTCTGCTGCGCTGCTCAGGTGGAGCGCCTGGACAGCGCCCTGCACGCCCTCAGCCATGAGCTGGCCGCCCACGCCACAAACACCACCACGCACAGCCTCCTTGCCGGCCCCAAACTTTCAAGCCCCCTCAACGGCACTGCCTGCCCCGCACGCGGGGCACACTGTGCGCCGGACGCACTGTGCTCAGCTGCAGCCACCCTCGCCCAGAACCAGGATCACCTCCTAGACAGCAGCCCCCATGCAGTGCTGTCTGTCCTTGCCGGCCCCCTCATACCCATGCAGCTTGTCACGCACAGCCCCGCCGCCCCCCCCTCCGGAGGGCGCATGGCGCTCGTGATGCGTGCACTGCATGCCGTACTGCACCGCCTGTTCCGCGGCCTGGGCAAGCCTGTGCTGCACCCAGGCGCGCGCCGGCTCGCAGAGCCATCCGCCCTTGCCTCTCATCCGCTGCCGCATGCTGGTCTGTGGGGCTGCGGCACGCATGGTGCTTGCCATCTGGAGGTGGGCGGCTCTGGCGGCGGAGGTGCAAATATGGAGCTGCAGCCGCAGCTGCCTGGGCGCAGAGCCGACGACCTGGCAGCCATCAGCTTTGTGACTCCCTGCGGCAGCGGCAGCGGCGGCAGCAGGAGTGGCAGCAGCACAACGCCTGATGGCGCAACGCACCACGCCTTGCTGGCATGCACAGTGTCTCTTGCCTTGAGATCCACCTGCTCTGCAGGGGATGATGGTGAGAAGCCTGTGCTTGAGTTATGTGAAGCATCTCAATGTTGATGCTTTAACCACCTTCCTCTAGCAGATGCAGATGCGGGGCATGAGTGTTGCGCACAGATCAACATCCTATGGATTTTATGCAATTGGATGGCCGCTGCACCTTTCTCGAGCTTCGAGGTCAACTCTGAACTTCTTTCTTTATGCTGAAGGACTCCCTTAAAAAGTGATGTTAGACCTCCAGAATCATTTGTCCAACCAGCCCATGCAAAAGATGGACTGCCAACACTGAGTATTTTCCTTGTTGACTTGACTAACACAACACTACTTGGCTTGCCAGCTCCAGTGTACCCATGCTGAATGATGACACACTGAATTTGAATGTGCTTTGGCACAATCACACTTCTTGTGCAATTTCACTGCATGATCCACTCCCTGCTTTGGGATCCCGCCTCAAAACCACATTGAGCATCTGGTCTAAATTCCTTACAGGTCTGGAGACTCTTCAGGCAGTAAAGCTGTGTTGCTGCATGTTACGTGTGCAGGTGTGTCGTGGGTTGAGGCTGGCACTTATGCCATTGCAGATGACAGCAGTATGCTGCCCCACTCAGGGCTGATGACGCCTGTAAAAGCTGAAGCTCTGAAATGGCTTTCAAGAAAGGGGCTCAGCATGTCTTCCTTTGAAATTAAGCACATTGCTGGGCCCACCAAACAGGGGAGCTGCTCACCTGAGAACATCTTGTTTGAGGGCATCAGGATTGATTGTACAAACAGTTCCCGAAGGCATGGAGAAACCTTTTGCATGCCCAGTGTATTTTTGCATTCACACACTTGATGATTGGGTGGCGTACGTAAATCTGGTTCACAACGACCTTTATGAGGCTTCATTGGTTTTGTTTGACAAATGCATACAAAATGCCTTACATGGCTGAAAGCACAAATCATTTCCTATCGGTTGGCACTATGAAAGTAGCCATTTAAATGTATGCGTGCCTTTGCCTGCTGATAGGCTTGACCTAAGGTGCCCTCGTTTGCCAGGCACAGACATTCTAGTGTTTCGTATTTTTCCTCTAGGATCAATAATCCCTTCCCTTGCGGAGATCTTGGATCAAATGGGCAGACATGTTTCATTTGCTGTTCACAAGGGTAGCATGTACACGAGGGCAGCTCACAAGGGTAGCATGAAGAAAAGGGCAGCAAGTATAAAATCTGTACCCTTGAAGAAAACCCTCACGAAGCAGTGTGTGGTTAAGGTGGGCGAGTCACCCAGGCCTCCAAGGGCCTGTTCCAACCCTGAGGTTGAATATGGATACTCTTCAGGGAACACTGATACAAGAAAATGTGTTTTGGTTTGCTAGGCAGCAGCAGCAGGAGCAACAAGTAGATAGGGTGCAGCACAAACAGCAACTTTATCCACGCTCAAAAGCAGCAGCAATAGCAGTAGCAGCAACAGAAATGCGTGCACAATTTGCTGCATGGTGTGCTGCACCAGCAGCAAAGAGGGCAAGAAAAGCAAGAAAAGCAGCGGCTATGCCAACTCTCTCACTTGGCAAGTGACTTAGCCCCGATGGCTTCTACCAAAACTTTCAGCAGGTGAACTTTGATCCTGCTCTAGACCAGATGCTATTAGCGTACTGCCAGTTGGCCACCAAAGAGAGACGTACAGGCTAGACATCCTTCAAGCAAAGTTTGCACTGGGATGTACACTTCATACGTTGAAGTCAAATATTCTGATGACACACAACAGAACAACTGCATACTAGATTGAAACACGTCCTTGCACATCGATGCCACAAAGTATGACCTAGTAAGCCTACATACCACCTGTTAGACATTTCCAGTTCTTTCCAGGCGTCAGATTTAGTAAGCCTGCATACCATCCTGATTGGAGTGATGGGGACCGTCCATACATGTCATACTGTACTAAAGCACTTGCAGCTGTAGCCTGTAGCTACCCCTCAATAAGCTTGGTCTAGACCGGTTTCTAGAAGAGTAAGAAAACTTACTCTTGGTCTAAACACTCATTCTATCATAGTCATTCAATACGCAACAAAAATCATGAATTTGCATGGAATACTAGAAGGAGGTTGAAAAAGATCAAGGAAAGAAGATCTGGTTCTCTTCAGAACCCTCCCGCCCCCCACTAATGACCTACTAGTTTGGTGGCGGAGGTTTGCCTGGTGCTTGCACCAGATGTAAACTTCTTCAATTTCCTTAATTCACGCAATCAGGGGTTACCTTGTTGGCGTAGTCTTTTCTCTTGTTTTTCTTTACTGAGGATGTGAAAATGTTTCTCTTGAAGCAGACGTACAAATCACTTCTTTTCCTTTCTGAGACTACTAGTAAGGATATTTTTTGTCTGGCTGGCAGTGCCCAGCAAACCCAGCAGTTAACCCATCTGGCTGAAGGTCTAAGGGGTTTAGACCCATTATAATTTACAACTTAAGTTGAACTTAACTCCTGGTACGGTTAGCTAAGCTGCCCTCATCTTCTCGAAGGTCTAGCAAGCTTACTGTAGGTGGAAGTGACTATTGTTACCCTCCGCACAGTGTACATATTTTGAATGCAGCTTAAAACATATGGAGACATTGCTGCCTTTAGTGTGTCCTTACATAAAAATGGGTTGTTTTCAAATCCCATGCAATCGCTGTGAAAGACCACCTGCGCTGTGAAAGACCACATACTAGTAGTAGTCTGCAGAGGATAAGGCTCAACTTATAGATAAGGTTGATTGTGTCCAGGTTTCTTGTGCAAAGGAAATCCTTCTTACGCAGCTAGCAATCAGCACAACTACTAGAAAGAGATGATTGTCATGTACGCATCCTAAAGGCAAACTGCAATGGAAAGAGTCCAGAGAAGAAAAGATGGTTCATTTAAGGACATGGCCTCTGCAAAGACAGCCACAGACTCATTCACCAGTGTATCTGGGCTGCCTGTTTTCGCTGAACGCCTTCATGCCCTCCAGGTGGTCTTTGGTGCCAACAAGCTGCGCGACGCAGGTGGACCAAAAACTTAACACAATGCAGGACATCAGGTGGAATGTTGCACCACAGGAGCTTCTCATGTAGCTGAGTGAGTTTCAGGACGAGCGTTTGCACATCTGCTGGTCTCAGCTAGTGCTCAGGAGGAGCCATCTCTCAGCCTGGAGGCAGCAGTGTCCTGAATGCATAGATTCCTGGGGATGCCTGTGGCTGCAGAGCCCTGTGCATGCTAGGGGATGAAAAATACTGCCTGGGATCTCCACAACTTGTGGGTGGCCTTAGAGCACAAGCCCCTTACCATTGAGTAGTAGGCATCTTCTAGCTGCATGCCTGTGGTCATGTCTACTTCTTGCCCATGGTTGATTGCCATCTTGGCCATCCTCAGCGAAAGTGGAGCCGACTTGATGATCTCCTTAGCCAGGTTTAGGGACCTGAAGGAAGGGGCGTACTGTATACTTCATCGCATGTGCAGGAGACGGAAAGCCCATGCCCCCAGGGATACCCTTGCTGGCAGCATGCACCAAGGGTGGAGCAAAGGCCTCACCATTGCGCATGCATGTTTACTTGAAACCAAATGCATGACCCCTCGCGCTGTTTTGGCCACAGTCCATCCTCTTTCGATGGGTGAGCCACGTCAAGCCACATTTGAGGCTTGAGCCCGAGCCCTCAGGCTCTAAATGCGAGGGCCAGGGTTTGCAAAGCCCACACACCAACGACCAGGTGACATGGAATGCGAGTCTAGGTAGACGCTGGCTCAAGTGTGTACCGGGATGTTTGGCGGTGTACAGTGCAATCACCATGACATGCTTGGGCGTCATGCCCAAGCCTGAGCGTCCAGTGATCTTTGAGCACGGTCTAGAGGCATCAGGAACAGCCCTGATGGAAGAGAGTGTAGCTTCTCTGCTCTGTGATGCAAGCCAAGCACCCCACAAAGGCCTTACTGGTCGCCGCTCCCTTGGCAAGCAGCCCACGTGGTTGCCTTTTTTGTGCACTAGTCATGCACACACCCATCAGCGTCCAGACTTTGCCATTCACTTTGCTAGCAAGCACACACACACACCTTTGCGCCTCCCATCCATCTATACCCTTGAAGGGCCCCGGTACCTCCCCAGCCTATGGTACAGGCTGCAACCTACCGCGCGCTGCTGCCGAAGTGCCACCAACGTACCTGCTGCTTGTACCAGACACATGCGCCTGGTCTCTGGGTTCTGTTACCACACATGAAGCCCCTGCGGCTCCCGTCCATCCATCCATCAATCTACCCACTTATCTAATTGCAATATTTACGTACACACGCGCTTACACATGCGCACCTCTCGTACGCCTGGCCCTCCGGTGTCACGTGCTCCACCAGCCCGATCTGCGCCGCCGCCGCCGCTGGCACTTTCCTGGCTGTGAAGATGAGCTCCTTGGCCTGAGACGCCCCCACCAGGCGCGCCAGCCGCTGCGTGCAGAGAACACGCAGGAAGAGGGCGCCCTGAGGCAGGCTGCGCGTCAGGCAGCTTGGAAGCAAGCCGCATGCGATGCGGTAGCAGCACGCGACGGGTGGGCCTTTCAGCCCAGAATCTGAGCCGCATGCCACCTGGTGTTGCCACCCAACAGGCCACCTGGCAACCCATGCCACTCAACAAATGGACCTCAGGTCAGATTCTTTGGGAAACCAACCCAAGGTACTGCCCCCCCAAACCCTGCACGCCGCACACATGGGCACAGAGGTGAAGCAGAGCAGGGACATTAACGTCGAATTTTATCAAGTTTTTTAAAAGGAACAAACTACCGCTGAAGTTTGACGTTACAGGGGGGCTTGCATGCACAGGCTTGCTCAGAAACCTCTCTCCTCCTTTGTTTGCTGCAATGTTGCATCAATCACAAATTTATTTGAAATGTGCAAGTGCGCCTCTCTGCTATGCTCTTCTCTACCTCCTCCTCAGCACTGTACAGTGACTAGTCCTCCCCACTGTGGTGGATTTTTACTTGCACTGCGTGCCCTCAGGCTCTTATGGGAACCCGGTACCGTTTCAGACCTTTGCATCAAAACATTATTGCTTCTGGCCTTGCCCAAGGCCATAAGGAAGCTAGATTGGGTGCAGTTGGGCCCCCCGGCCCCCTCAGCCCAGCTTTTGTTTTTGCCACCAAGATCCAACAAATGTATGAATTGTACCAGAGGGGGCTATCTGAGGCCCAAAATGGGTATGGTTTTGGCATGATCCCAGGGTATGGGCGCCGTGACGGGTACCTTACCAGCTTAGCGTTAGATGGTAGCCCTGCATGCAAGCTTTTCATAGCACCTGAGT
>LFIK01003739.1_pt1 | contig 12340 bp, 8 predicted proteins | sample 643401 | NCBI WGS metagenome assembly LFIK01 (sample SAMN03777447, study PRJNA286221) | soda lake metagenome | biome: soda lake; feature: Kulunda steppe; material: water; isolation source: sample T5-Br brine of Lake Tanatar-5 | place: Russia: Kulunda steppe | collected 2010-07 | reverse complement strand
AATCGCGCATCGTATCCGTGCTTCGCAAGTCGAGCGGTCGTCGATGCGCTCCGCGCATCCGATGCACGTGCCTTGCCCATCGGCGCGGTTGTGGCACCGACATCCGTCCAGACGGTTACGGTTGTGGGATGGGAGGTGCGGCTTGGCTGGATCCCTGGCAACGAAATCGAGGTGGAGCGGAGTTGGGCCCAGGAAGATGAGAGTGTACGTGCTGCGGCACGAACGCAGGTCGCCGTACGAAGCCTCCTTCGACACGCCACTCACAGAAGAAGGAAAGAGAAGAGCCAAAGAAAGCGTGGTGGGAAAGCTGGAAGAAATCGATCCCACACACGTGTATTCGAGCCCCTTCCTTCGGGTCCTCCAAACCATTGAACCTTACCTGAAAAAGACACACAAGCAAAATGCAGATGCGCCTCGTGTGAAAGTGGAGTACAGCTTGTACGAGTATCCCAATCCCGAACCCTATCCTTACGTCAGCTTCGTTCCAGAGGGGTGGGAAAGGCGATTCTACTTGGATCCTCACTACCAGTCATTCATGACACCAGAGGAGCTCAAGGAATGGGGTTTCGTAGATCTTCATCGCAGGACGGCACGCTTTTTGAAGCATCTGATAGAAAAACACGGAGATTCGGACGATACCATATTACTAGCCTCTCACAGATTTGTAGCGCATTCTCTCATGCATGTGTGTACGAGAGAAAGCACGCGTCACATGGATATGAGGCAAGGTCAGGTAGTGGAGCTGGACTGGGAAAGTGCTGACACTGATTACTATTTGAACCGTTAGACAATTACACAGATATCTCCGTTCTCGAATCGAGCAAAAATCTAGTTACACAGAGAGGACAGGTATACCGTGGAGATCCTGTCCGGAGCCCTTGGATTCCTCAGTGAAAAAGACGAATTGCTTCAAGCAGAAATCAAACATTTTCACAGAATTTGCACTCCCATCAGAGCTCAATCAGCGGGTCTGAATCTTGGCGCTGGTGACCTGAAGATGCAGTTGGTGTGCCATGCACAGCACCTGCAGCACCACTGCGTGGTGCAAAGGGATTCTTGGAGGTGTGTTGCCTTCCACTTGCGTAGGAAGGAGGACGTGCCTGCTCGTGGGAGCCATCATTTTGGTTTTGTGCAGCACTTTTTCCCTTGCCCATGTTTTCCTGGAATTCTTGCAGGACAGTCAGGAGCATGTCATTTGCTTCCAAAGATTGTGCCAGCAATTTTTCGTCCCCTCCATTGTAATCCGCTATCATTCCGCGCAGCTGCTTCTCAAACAGGTGGCATTGTTCCAGGAGTTCCTCGGCCACATCTCTATGGGCATCTTGATCTATCGGGACACCGCCATTCTCCGCAAGCAATTCCCAAAGGAACGTAGACGCGTCTTTGGCCAAGGCAACCACTTCTTGCAAGTCCTCCTCGATGCTAGGAACCATATCCGCATATCCTGGTTGATTTTCGTCACTTTCTGTCCTCCTTTGTGTGTATTTCCCACGTCTTTCGTCACGAGATGGCATGTGAGACGTGCCCCTGTCCATCCACTCGTCCTCTCCGCCGTCGTATGTGTTCCGCAGCGGTTCCGAGAGGCTTTCTTGCGTTTCCAAAGGCGCATACCTGGGTTTCCTCGCCACGAAATCGCTCATGCGCTGTTTCAAGGCCGCCATGCGTTCGCGAAACGCGCTTCCAGACATGTCGACGAGTGACGACGAATCGACAGGCTCTCTGACGAAGCAACCGCACGAGTTTGGTCGAGAGGACCCCCGGACTGGAGGACCGTCGATGGATCGTCCAATTCTCGTAAGCGATTGACACACGTTGACCGATCAAAGACCGCAATGACCGTGCTCGGTCCATGGACAGCAAAAGGGTCTGTCTTTTACGGTCCACCAGACAGGGCGTCCCATTGGGAGACGTTGATCGGGAACTCTTCGGTCGAAAAGGAAATCGTTTCCAATGAAGCTGTCCTTTTGAAAGGGAACGAGTTCGCTGCGAACCGACAGATCGACGTGGTGCCGACGTCCATGGATCAGTGAAAGCGGACGTGATGGAGACGTTTGGACGCGATTCCAAGCGCGAGAAATACGTCAAGTTGCACGAAGAAGGGATCAATGGTATCACGGAAAGGGAACACGCCGCGGAGGAAGTGGTGCCGTTGAGGAACGAAGGTCCGCCAGATGCCAGTTTCGGAGATTCGGGTGCAAGGTTGGAAGGACACAAGCTAGATTATGTGTCTACTGTGATGCTTTGTGTCGCTACATTCTGCCTCTTCGCGGATCAAAATCTCATGGCTCCAAACCTCCAAGCAATTGCCGACGATTTCGGGCTCAAAGGAAAACAAAAAGATCAGTTTTTAGGTGGAATCATGTCCATTGCCTTCTTTTTTGTGGGAGCACCTTCTTCTGTGATCGTTGGTTCGTTGGCTGATTCGCCAAAAGTACACCGTGTGACCCTCTTCGCAGTAGTGCTTCTAATCGGAGAAATACCAGCTGCATTGACAATCTTTGTGGGGACCGGGTGGGCAGGATATTGGCAACTGTTTATTCTACGATCAATCACAGGAGTGGCAATTGGAGGGGCTTTACCAGTTGTATTGTCCATGTTAGCTGATATTTATAGTAGTAGTCAGAGAAATGTAGCATCTGCAGTGTATAGCACAGCCATGGGTGCTGGGTTAGTGTTTGGCCAGACATTTGCAGCGCTGACAGGAAGTTCCAACTGGAGAATACCTTTTGTCCTGGTGGCACTGCCTTCCATTGGCATTGCCCTAGGATGCCTTGTTGTCATCAAAGAACCCAAGAGAGGTGCGGCTGAAGAGGCGCTAGCTCAACGATTCAAGAACAATCCAAACTATGAGTACAAGGAGGATGTAGGTTGGCGAAGAAAATTTGTGCAAGCATTCACCATACCTAGCAATATACTTATCATCATCCAGGGTGTTCCAGGTACGTTCTGGGTGCCCCCTTAGTTCATGCATTTGTCCTTTCGAGTGGATTGCTGACAACGGCTTAACTTCGCGCAGGTAGCATTCCTTGGGGTGTGCTCAATGTTTATCTGGTAAGATAGAGGTGTATAGAATTTTTGCTCGTGTGGGGCCTTCAGCATTATTCACTGACTGACACATGAAATGGCATCGGATGAAATTACAGAACGACTACCTCAATACAGATGCTGGCCTTTCCTTGGCGGATTCCACAGCAGTGGTGGTCAGCTTTGCGGTAGGTTGTGGGCTAGTTGGAAATGCTGTGGGGGGTGTTTTGGGGCAGTTCATGTGGAACAAATCTCCACGGCTTGTCCCACTGGCTATGGGCTTGACAACTATAGCTGCTACATTTCCTGTAGAAGTTCTCATTAATTTTGCAAACAACATGTCCCAGGTGTTTAGGTTAGCTATTGCGTTCATTGCTGGATCTGTGGCATGCTTTACGGCAGCCAATATCCGCGCCGTGCTCATGAATGTCAACACACCTAATACCAGGGGCACAGTTTTTGCCTGCTTTAATCTTATGAATGACATAGGAGCAGGTCTGGGTCCGGGTCTTGTGTCCGTATTTGTGACATTGTTTGAGAATCGTCGAACTGCATTCTCTGTGGCCGTGACAATGTGGTTCCTTTGCGGTACCCTGCAAGGGTCTTTGTTTTTTACGGTGCCTCAGGATGTCCACCGTGTCAGCACAAAGCTCGCAGAACAGGCCGAACTAGTAGAAGACGAGGATCTGGGCCTTTTGCCATTTGAGTCGAACAACCAACAGTTAGCTCCTTCGCCTTCTTTGGAGCTGACTGCACATTAATAAAGGAGGTTGCTTCGACCAGCTGTTTTGGTGCTTCTGAAGAGCCAAAAATCTCTACACCTCTGTGTGCATGGATGCAAAGCCGGTGTAACTTGCAGCTTTCACAGTGATTCCCACGTTAAACTGTTGCTAATCACCCACTTTCCCAAACAAGGACAGCTGGCAAGGCAGCCGGAACAGCAAAGTTGATGAGTGCATAAAGATGGTGAAACCTCGTGCAATTGCCATGTACACTTGCGTTGTGCAAGTGTGTATAGCACTGTCCATGTTGGACAAATTGCATTGAGTAAGGCTATCAAGAGACGAGAGCATTTCAATAAGTCCTTTCAAATCCTTAATCTTGCCAACAATGCACTACCCCGAAGTTTTCCAACACTTGCATAGTCTTTGATTCCGACGGAGGACAGAAATTGCGCTAAGATAGATACATACTTTCTTTGCGTCTTCACTACGCTAGAAACGGATCCAATAATTGTGCTTGATAGTGTGTTTCTTGCTGGTAGATAACGATTTTCTACGAGTTTCGATGGAAGATATTTCAGGTTTCAAATCACTTCCCTTTTTGGATGGTAAGAAGCACACTTGTGGGTCTTCAACACATTCGCTGAATTCCCAATTGGGAACCATGTCTAATTATAGTCATTTTAATTCAACTAAGCGGATTGAGTAAGTAAGGATTGAGCTTTGCAACCTTTCGATTTCAAATCAAGTTTGCAACGAACTTGTGTGTAGAATGCGTTACTGAAGGCTTCTCAATAGCCGACTTTGTCGTTGATCAATTTCTCCCAACTAAGTGCACTCTTATGCACGGATATCCCTTCGCTCTTGAGTGATTCGCGAATAGCTTCAAAGACAACGAAGTATGTACTACCGTGTCAAGGGAGGCCGAAGAGACGTGTGCTATTGATGTAGAGAGGGTGGCTTATCGGAGCTTACCATGTGTTGCTCTTCTGCTGGTAAGGACAGCTCAAAAATTCTCCCCATATACTTATTTGACGATCAAATTATTTCCCACCTCTCGTTTTAAAAAGAGGGGAAATCCTAATTGTTTGATTTGGTGGATACTTTTGCCATAGTCAAATGAGTTCCCACGTTACGAAAGCACGCTTGCTAGCGCTCCGCTCTATATCATGTTGTACAATCAATCCAAGGCTTGACTTTAATACAACTATGTTTGCACCGCTTGTGTCACACTCGTAAAGCAACGACACACCATTTTAGGCCTACAAATAATTTGAACTTTTCTGGAGATGTTGAGCATGAGCGATGCAGAACTTAACGTACATTTTACGTAATGGTAGGAATTGCCCTTCTATGGCTGTATATTTTCATCGTTGTCTTCTTCAATTTTATGAAGAAATCATCAATGCAATCCCGAGCACTCTTTATTGCGTGATGACTACGAGGTTTATAATCGAGTCCCGACAATTGTACTTCGTTCACTATGGCGTGGATCTTTTAGTTCTCGAGAAAGTTCAAGTCTTAGCAAAGTCTTTTGATATTTATTCCAACGCTAACATTCATACCGTGATGTTGTTACCAATGATGCTTGACTCCGCAACCGATGCAACGGCACCTTTCTTTGGCATTGCCATCATTTAAATGCAATCACTAAGAGGTGTTGGCTAAAAATATAGCACCACACCAAGTTTGCCACTGAGAATTTTCGCCCTAAGGTAAATTGCTCGGATCTTAAAAAATCCCCCAAAATTCTATTGAACGAATTTTCAAGGTAGGTAGTACAACAGTTGAATGCCTATTACACTTCAACTGCAATGATAGAACTACATTAACAGACAACGCTTGGACCTTTTTTTCGACTTCAACCGTTTAAGTTCTTTTTCAGTCAGCAGAATCCTGTCCTTGGCAGATTGTAATTTTACTTTAGTAAGGAGATGTTCGTCTTGTTCTGAATCCAAATCACTTCGTAACTTCTCAATTTTGGCATGGCTGTCGCTATCAACTTCTCTCTTCCCTTTTAGGAACTCTGTATCTTCGACAACACGTTTCAATGCTTCCACTTCTCTTTCTTTCTCACGCAACATCTCCTCCACTAACTTCAATTTCTCATCTTTTTGTTTCATATTCTCCTCCACTTCCTTTAGCTCTCTTTCTTTCTCGTGCAGCAACAAATTTGATTTCTTCAGTTTCTCGTCTTTCTCGTGTAGCAACATATTTGATTTCTTCAATTTTTCATCTTTCTGGCGGAGCTCTTCATTCTTCTCCCCCATCTCCCTTTCTAAGTGGGCTAGCTTATCGTGGCAAGAATTTTGCCCTAAATTGCATGGGACAACAGTAGTCTCTGGTTTCCTGGTGCAACCTTCTTCTACCAGGTGGTCTGCCATCGTATCCTCCCCAACTTCACCATCACAATCCTGAAACTCATCAAAAGTACAGTTTGCTGAAGCCGTTCCAATTCTCCAATGGTCGATTGGGTCCTTGCTCTGAAGTTGTGGGTCTTCAAACTTTTCTGGTTCTTTTGAAGCGTCCGTGACACATTCTGCGCAGTACCACGAACCATCTGGGAGTAGACACACTGTTGGAAAGCTTCCCCATATTCGGCTGCAATTCCTGCAAGCAGGTAGTTGGCTCTGAGTGGTTGCAGCTTCTAACGTTGTAGGCACTTGCTTCTTTTTCCAGGCCTTATTCACGAAAGAGGCTGCCCAAGTTAAGAACTTCTCTTTTTGTACCTTAGAGATACGTACTTCAAGGCCATGAAGAGGATATTCTGCATCTTTGTGCTTGAGCTTGCCTACAACAGGTGTGCATGTGTTCTCAAGCGATGGTGATTTGTTATCAAGTATTTCCTTTGCAGCAGGATCTTTCAGGAAGCTATCCCAAAGTATAGCAACTGGGATGATTGACCCATGCAGTACAAATGCATCTTCACTCCTCTGCTGTTTGATCCATTCCGCCCTGACTTCATCCATCTTTTTCTTGTCGTTGTCTTTAACCTTGATCCATACCTTCTCGTTATCTTCGCACATAGAGTCCTCAATGACTCCTGATGGAGTTATAGGTTTCCTATCTTCTATACAAAGGCATGTCCATGGTATATCCTGATTATTTCTTTCTGCATCACGTTTCCTTGTCTTGAAGTATACTTTTTTGTTCTGGTTCTTGAAAGTGTTGAAAGTGTCCCATGCTCCAGCCCATGAGGAATTCATGGAGAGACTAACTAGTTGGACGATCGGCTTTGTTCCATCCTTGACAATGATTTCACCATGAAAGTCACCTTTCACAGTGGTGCCAAAGCCATGGATCCATTGCGGGCCTGCAGATCGATTGCCTTTGGCAACAATTAGGTCAAGATAGATCTTTTCCAAGCACTGAAACAATCCCTCTTGGATTAGAGGTGTTGTTGCTAATAAGGCATTCAGGAAATTTTGCATACCCTTCGCATTTGGGTTGTAAATGTACCCACTATCTTCCAGTGCGGTCTTCCATTCTTTCATTTGTTGTCTACTAGAGGCCGATTGTGACCCAGTTGAAGAAGATGATTCATCTTGAAGTTGTTTCCAAAATTCATTCATTGCCTCCAATGCAGAGGTACTTTCAGCATCAAAGCCACCCAGGACATCAAGAGGCTTGTGTGCATTACAGTCACCTTGCGATGTAGCTCCAAGCGTATGGAGTCTTTGTATCAATGTGGCCACGAACCGTGTTTCACCACTTAGTGTTGTCAAACAAAAAACATATTTTGGTTTCTTTGCCTCATTTGCCCTGTGTGTACGACCAAGTTGCTGAATCAACTCGATTGCACTCCAAGGCAATTCAGCTACAATATGCACGCGAGGTTTCTGATTCTTAAATGCCTTGTCACTGTGTAAGGAGAATCCAGTTGATGCAGCACGGGAAATTACTGCTATCTGCTTGCGACCCTCAGTAAATGACAAGAGTTCATCTTTGTTCTTTTTACCAATAGGAGTCAGCTGTACACTGCCCGACTTTTTTACTTCCATATACCTCCTTCCAGTTAGTTCTGCAACAGCTTCATGCCCCCCAAGTCTCTCAATCAATGCATCAAGACTAGCAATCGGAAAGCTTTCTCCGGAGATCGAATTTTTGACACTTGCAAAACCACTCCGCAAACTTTTCATTGATCTTTGTGCCTCTCTCCAGGAAGTGAAACACCTGTTTGTTTGCTGGGTAACACTCAGATTTGTTTGCAGCCAATCTACCAGGTCTTCTCCAATTTGCTCCAAAGTATTTACGCCTGCTATAAGTGGAACTTCAGTTTCCTTTCGCACCCAGCGATTAATCAACTCCTCGCATGAGCTTGTGAATTCTCTCCTTGCTATTCCAAGTTGATGTGATTTGAGAATAAGAGCTTCAGATGTAGATTGCACGCCAATTACTACAGAATACCCCTTCTTCACATATTTTGTTGTTTCATTCACAATATCATCAACTTTCATAGCAAAGAGAAGTTCCTTGAAGAAACGCTGCTGCTCACTGTTAAGTGGGCGCAAGAGTGGCACAATGGCATCGCTGTACTCTTGTACATTTCTCTCTAGTTCAGCAACTCGGGATTTCAATTCCACCATCGCTTCCTCTCTCAAACCATGTTCGCTAGGTTTTAACTCTTTGCAAGCTTTGACAAAGCTCCCTAAACTCTGCAATACGTCTTTTGCAGGGCTGACAATCTCCTTACGGATGTGCGTCCAGTGGCCCACACACCTGGCATACAAAGGCTTCCATCTTTTGTTCATCTTAGATTCACTAACTGTCATTGTCTGATAGTCAATACCTTCGTATGATAATGTCCGTGAAACAAATTGACCTTCCATTTTCAGTGACAGCGAAAGAAGCTCAATCATTCCACCGATTATAAGTTTATTGAAGTCTTGAAAACTTGCTGGTAACATTCTCCTACTTTCGCCATTGCTCCAAAGCCCAAGCCTTTCCATGTACTCAATCTCCTCAACATCATTCACTGCAGTTGCAGATGCATACACAACTCTTGCCTTCGGAAATTCTCGCTGCATACAAAGTGCGGCGCGTCCTTGTAGGGACTTCGTATTCTTTACACGGTGTGCCTCGTCTAGTGCAATCACGCCTTCAAAGTTGTTTCCTGTCAGCCATTTTCGCACTTGAGCAAACCTCTGTGCACTCCTGGATGTGCTGGTTGATTGGTTTAGAGGGATGCACTGTCTTAGCATAGTGTATGAGAGAAAGAGCACCCCGCAGGCAGGTTCCTCCAGGTTCGAATCAAATTGATCTAGCGAGAGTATCGGAAAATCCAGTTCTGTAGGAATGATTGCTGACACATCCCTTTCTGCATCCTTTCTGAGATCATCGCTGGCACTGAGCCAAATGGATCGCCCACGACCCTGAAGATAGTTCTCAAATATAAGACCAGCTATAGATCGACCTTTTCCACATCCAGTTCCGTCCGCTAGAAAGAAACCATACCTCACACCACCTTGGAGTGGACGGTCGAAGGTCTGGCAGGCATGCACAATTGCCTCAACTTGTGCTCGAGAGAGTGAAGCTTCCTGGATTCTGTCCAGGAAGAGTGGTGTGTAGGTTCGCTTTGGTAAGGGCACCAGATTTTGCAGCCTGGTCACATTCAGCTCCTTGTACAATTCGCCTTTGGTCCCCCATTTCGGATCACTTGGAAGACCGTCGGCCTTGTACTCGGTCCACACACTGTGAAATCCCGACTGCCTAGTCTTCATGAGTGTTCCTGACCGTCAATACTCTGCAAGTTCTGACCACGTCCTCGTCTTCAAGTTGATGGACGTATTTACCACTCAGATGGGCTTGGACTTCTCGTGCGTCTCAGGTACGTTGCAGACCAATGCAATGTGTCCGATACTTTCGGTAGAGGTAGTCAGTCGGTGGGACGGCAGATGGTGGAGTTATGCTGCACTTGTGCTGCACTCCGTTGCAAGTGGTAGGCGTGGGCAATCCTTCCGACACGATAGACCAATTCCATCACCACTTAAATGCCCAGCTGTCACGTTTTGCACCACATGTGTTTGTGGATAGGCCCAAAAATCCGGCTGGGAGACTGTCTGCCAGACGTTCGCCCCAGACTTGCCCGCGCAATGCTTCTCCATGGTCGCCGAAATTCATCTACGACTCTTCTATCGGTTCCAGTCGGTTTGCCTCGTGCAATTTCCACGACCCCAATGGAATGGAACTGGGGCGAATGGACACAGGCTTATCTACAACCCACAGCCTCGACGGTACACGGTTGGGAGTGGATCGTGTCACTACAGAATTCATTGCAAACGAAGGAAACGGATCGTGACACGAGGATGCTCTCTGTGGGCATGTTGGGATGACCACAGAGCTCAAGGGTGCAATTGTAGATAGGACCAAAAGAGACAGAGTAGATGGGGACGATATCAAGACAGCATCCAGCTCAATGCCCAAGCGCAACGAGAAGACGCAAAGCGAGTAGTCTTCACTGCGACAAGTCAGGGATCCGTTGCATTGGTACCCACGAGTCGCTGCACCTGCGGTATTATAATCTGCATGAGTTGGATACGCTCGTAGCCATGGAACTGTGCTGTTTTGAAGAAGTCTAAGATGCAACATTCAGCAGCACTCATTGGCTGTACTCCAGAACTGTTCCTACGAGTTACTTCATACGCCTCGTATTAGTCCAAGAACTTGGACAAGTGATAGGCACTTTGATTACACGGGTAATCCTGTAGAGAATGGAGTCAGTCAATGTTGGACTCTTGGCATAGGGAAAATCTCTTTGCTCCTAAAATCTCTCCTTTCAATGACCCTGCATCACTGAATTGGACACCCCTAGAGAAATGCAAGGAGTCATATTCCCTCTGTGCTGAACCGCCGCATAGGTAATTTTGCTGCAGGTAGAAAAGGAATTTTAGTGTGCACTGCAGGAAGTGCTGTGAAGATGTAGCACTGAAAGTGATACCACATTGTCTAGCACTCTAGCAATAAAATGCCCAAGAAAAGTTTTTGACCTCTTTGCCGGGAATTCAAACCTTCTCATGCAAAATGTGTTTTAAGTAGAACGTTTGCTTGGCTTCAAAAAATACAGCAGGGCAAGCACCAAAGATGGTGCTCAATCTAGGTCTGTGCTTTGTTCATGTTACAAACCCCTACTATCCTTAATTTCTCTTGCAAGCAGCTCACATGTCTGAGCCCAGACAGACTTGCCATTGCTGTTGAGTAAAGTTACATCGGCACCTTTCTGAACGAGCAATCTGACATTCTCAAACGATCCCTTGCCACAAGCAATCATCAAAGCAGTATTTCCATCAAGGTCTTGCATATCTGGCTCTGCACCTGCACGTAGAAGCCAATAGAGATAAATCTGGTGGCTGTTTGCACTGGCATACATCAATGCAGTCTTCCCCATCCTATCTTTTACATTAGGATCTGCACCTGCTTGTAACAGTAGTTTCAGGCAAGAATGGTGGCCATTTTCAACAGCAAACATCAGGGCTGTCTTACCAAGCACATTCCTAGCATTGATATCTCCTCTAGAGAGTAAGAGCGTAGCTGCACATTCATGGAAACCATGTTGACATGCCAGCATCAAAGGGGTTGTTGATTCGTTGTCATGCTCTGCAAATTTGGCGCCAGCATCAAATAGTAGTTTTACAAGACAACTGCGATTAGCAGAAACTGCTATCATCAAGGCTGTCCTACCTGCAATATCCTTTCTCAAAACATCTGCTCCAGCCTTAAGAATACTTTTGACAACTTTGGACTTAGCAAACTGCACGGCATACATCAAAGGTGTCATCCCGTTCTCATCTTGCAAATTAATGTTTGCATGTGATCCCAAAAGAAGTCCCACACAATGAAGATTGCTTTCTATACATGCCCACATAAGAGGAGATGTTCCTGTTTCATCAGATGTATCTGCATTAAATCCTGCTTCAAGCAGTAGGCGCAAGCAGAGCTTGTCACCTGTGGATGCAGCAAGTGCCAGTGCCCTCCCTCCTACACTGCTGATTGGATCGACCAAGTATCCGTTGGAATGGAGTTCTCTCAACCAAAGTATCCTGTGCGTCAGGGAAGCTGCTACCAAACTGAGTTCATGACGCCAGTTCTGTATGCTCTGAAGATGCGCTCTTAGATCGGGACCATCGTCTTCACCAGATGGACTTGCTTCTTGGATGAGCAAACTAGCTGCGCTTGTTGAATCATTGTAGTGGCCCTGCACCTCTGTTGTAGATATAAGAGCTTGAACGCATGTTTTCCCACACTTCTCGCATGCTTCAAGCAAAAGAAACCAGCCATCCACTTCAGCAAAGGAAACCGATGCCCCAAACTCCAGCAGTAAAAAGGCACATTCGTCGCTACCGACATGAATGGACCACGCCAGGGCCGTTTGTCCCTCTTTATCTACTAAGTTTGTATTTGCACCATTTTGCAACAAGCACTCTGCGCAAAGTCTCCTGTCCTTCTGTATGGAGAGTATCAGGGCATTAGAACCTGCAAAGCATTGTTCATCAACATTCGCACCGTGGTTGAGCAAAAGTTTGACACATCTCTCAAACCCGTGGTAGGAAGCATACATTAGGGCAGTCATTCCATCTGCATCTTTGGCATTTGGATTT
>LFIK01003737.1_pt1 | contig 12348 bp, 14 predicted proteins | sample 643401 | NCBI WGS metagenome assembly LFIK01 (sample SAMN03777447, study PRJNA286221) | soda lake metagenome | biome: soda lake; feature: Kulunda steppe; material: water; isolation source: sample T5-Br brine of Lake Tanatar-5 | place: Russia: Kulunda steppe | collected 2010-07 | reverse complement strand
TTCCATCACACCCGGTGCTTGCCATTTCATCACACCCTCTGACCAAGCAGGTCATTTCATCACACCCTCTGACCAAGCAGGTCATTTCATCACACCCCCGTGCTTGCCTACCTGCTCTCTCCAGGGCAATGTGCAGGTGACAGGGACACTGGAGGCAACATATATTTTCACTACCCAGCCCGTAAACACAGGCACACACTCGCAGCAACAACCGCCACAGCCTTGACCGCTAGTCCAACATCCTAATCCAACCCTCTCTCCCACAAACCCAAACCCCTTTTCAAATCCATCTTTTGGACCATTCCATGCCCTCCTGCTGACACACAGCACAGGAATCCCTACCCCCTCCCTCCTTACTGCATGGCTCGCACTTAAAGCCTGCGTGGCACAGCTTTACAGAGCCGTCTATTCAGCTAGGGCCACACCTTGTGTTGCAGCACTTGTGAAGCAGCACACTACCACGCGTGATTTCAGCCAGGGCTACGCCTTGTGTGGCAATACCTTGCGTCGCAGCACTTCTGCTGCCTCCACAGTCACATTTAAGTTGGCAACCAAAATGGTGGGCTTTGAACCTCCTCATATGCAGACAATGCCCCCCCGTCCCCCCACACACGCACGCGCACACACAGGCACACACAGTGAACACCAAGTTGGTGCGCAACACTGCGAGCTTTGGGCCACCTCACATGCACACGATGCCTATCTGTGTGCATATGGCGCCCTGCTTTACCCATACGCGCATATGGTGCCACTTTTACCCATGTGTGTGATGCCCTCCTACACACATAAGCATACGATGCACCTGCACCTGAGCCTTAATCCAGAACGTACTCGATGCCCCTTGTGCCTTTTTCATCTCAGGCCATTGGGATTTGCCTGGCCACGCACGCGCGCAAAAATGCCAAGACTCTGAAACCTCATCCAACCCTAGCCCAGCCACAAAAATGTGCTTGAAGCCCGAACCCAGAATTCCAGCACATGCCCTGCTACACGTGCGCATCTGATGCACCATGTGCCTACCTCATCCCACGCCATGGCTGTGCGGTTGTGCACGAGTGCCAGCCAGCGCGCAACGCGCGACACAAACCATGTCTGCAGCTGACTCTCGTTGGCGAGGCCCTCCTGCATGCACAACCACGGCAGTGAGCTGGTGTGTGTGTGTGTGTGTATGCGCGCGTGCGTGCGCGCATGTTGTCTGCTTTTGCCATTTTAATCTTCACACTTGTGGAGCACCCCTAGCTGTATGCTGGTGTAAGGCGTCCTGGTAGGAGGGACACAAGCTTGGCCCCTGGCTGTGTGCCCCCCTTAACGGACCCTGGCCCGGGTCGCGTGCTGCACTTTGCAAAATCGTGGCCCCCCATTGTACGCCGCCTTCACCTGCAATAGCCTCTCTCATCAATTTCCCGCTCTTGGGTGGGCAGCTGCACACTCCAGGGCAGCAGCACTCCAGAGAGCCCCTGTCTCCCCGTCCTTCTCTTCCCTCTCACATCAAGCACAGATGCAAGCAAACGCACAGCTTCAAATCCATTGCTGTTGGCCACTGCTCCACCAACTTGCTGTTCACCACAGAAGTTGCCACAGTGAACGGCAAGTTATTACGTTGGAGTGAGTCCCCCCTGTCCCACCCACTCTTGCGCGCTGCGCACAGACACACGCATGCATGTGACCTCCCACCTGGCGCATACGAGCCTGGCAAGCGCTGCAACGTGCCCACCGCGTCTTGGGCACCTCGTCTGCCCCAAAGTGGATGTACCTGCACGCACACAAATGCACATACATGTCAAAAGCGGATGTACCTGCACGCACACAAACGCACATACATGTCACACACGTATCCGCTAGTGAGGCTCAGGGACGCTTGTGGCAGCTTCCGCACCTTACCCAGCAAGCAAGGAGGCACTAGATCCAGGGGACCAAGCGTGAATCCACAAAAGGAAGCAAGGAAGTAAGGAGGGCAGGCAAAAGAGAAGATCTGGGAGCCTTGGAAGACAAATATCTCGAGTACAGCCTGCTTACTTGAAGGGGAAAAGGCTGACGACCTCATTCAAGACTGTACCCAGGAACTCGAAGGTCTCTTCTTTGCCCTGCACAACCACACACACAGCAGCAGGTAACCTAGATGGGCACACCTTCTGGTGGGAGGCGGGGAAGCAGAGTGCTCATAAAGTTACACTTTGTTCACCAGCAGGAATTACAAAGCAGCATCCTCTTCTTTTAAACTGTGCAGCCACAAAGCACCTGCAGCTTGGCACAAGACCAGATGCATCCGCTTGGTGTGACTATGAAACCCAAAGATGACGTACGGTGACGCATCGTCTTGGAGGCTTGATAAGCAAGACACTCACAGCGCTGCGCATATTGCGCTCCATTGCCACTGCCATTCATACACTCACTGCGCAGTACACGTCCTCATGCACACCCCACTGGTGGGAGACTTGACGGACGTCACCAGTGCCTGCAAGCAGGACAAATTTTGGTAGGAGTGAACACACTTTACATCACCTTGTTTGAACACAATGATTACACAAATGAGTGCCATAGATGCAGCAGCCCAAGGAGGAGCCCAGGTTTTATATGTGCCGAGTCCCTTTGCTACATGTGAGGTCCATGTAAATATGGTCGGGACAAAGTCCAGGTGAGGAAAGGTAGCGTTTCAGCTGCGTTTTGAACGAGGTTTTGGAGTATTGAATATTGCATTGATAACTATCGGAACCGAAACCATAACATCCCCCTTCATTTCTGGAACTAGTGGAACCATCAGTCAAGGGAGCTCAAAACTGTGGCTACTCATGGCAAAGACCATTGCTGCCTCTCTGTTGCTAGGATATCGTTTTCTTTTTAGAAGAAAACGAAGCAGTTCACCCACTGTCCGTCTTTGGTCTTAACCAAGCACTTAAAGCTGGCACACAGAAATCTCAACTCTGCATGTTAGCTGTAGAGGCAGGCCCTGAACCTGACTAGCCAGGATCCCTCTTCCTGGCCATCATCCTATTTTCCTTCCACCTGCTATCCTCTTTCGGGAACACGCTTGACGCAGCATGGGCAAATACAAGTGCACATGTGAGCATCCCGGGATGGGCTGATGTAGCCCTTGCCTAGCACGGCAATGTGGCACTGATGTGCAACTTGCACAAGGCACACTGCGGCACCCACGCACAACATGCACGACACACCCGTGTGCACCCACGTGCTCTACTTGCACGACACACATACACACACACAGAGTGGCACCCACATGAGACTTGGGGGTACGCGGCAAGCGCAGCCACACAGTGCCCAGGCATCTCGATCTCTGGCACAACCTCGATGAACAGCGACGCGGCGTGCCGCACAATCTCCCTGACCTGCAGCCGCGCAGAGTGGGCAGCGAGCGCATGGTGGGCAGCTAGCAAGCTAGTGGGCGCGAGGCGAGCAGCAAGCGAGCGCGTGGCAGGCAGCTGCTCAAACGGCGCATCCGTGGCGCTTCAGCTAATGCTGTGCGCCCTGATGTGCCCTGAGGGTCAAGGCAACAGTTTGACAGCATGACGAGCAGGAGCCCTTGCTCCTCATCTATCCTCCTGTTGTAGGTGGTTCCCCTCTGACATGAAGGGAACCGCCTACAACCCCTCTAACAGCACTCCAACCTTGAGTGCGTGGCACTTGACTGGAAGAGCCTCAAGATGACCTAGCACACAGTAAAATAGTGGACCTGAATATCCTGGTTGCCAGTGTGCTTCCACACACACCGTTAAGTTGCCTGACGCCACTGTTGGACGTACGCAGCAAAGCACTGGCCTTCCCACACAGATGGCACACACAGCGAGATCAAGGAAAGCATACCCACCCCACTGTGCCTGCATCACAGACATCCAACACAAATGCTCCTTCGCTAATGCCCCTTAGCCACTACCTCTCATGCCCCCCTCCCCCTTTCACACACACACACATGCTTGCGTACGCCTGCACGCACAGGCAAAGGCCCGTCTGCCTGCCTGCGTGTACGCAAGTGGGCACAGCACACCCCACGCACCTCTTCCTGCGAGTAGTAGCCGCCCTCCTGCCGCCCTCGCCTGCCGGCCTTGGGCGCCCCGTCAGGGGCCTCATAGTCACCGCCCGCGCCTGCACCCGCGTCACCTTCGCTCTCGTCGTCACTGGGGCCGATGGGCTTGCGCCAGGCCCCCACTGACGTCAGGCGCGGCAGCGACTTGATTTCCAGCCGCCATCCCTGCAGGGGCGGGTCGCACGCAGCAGCATCAGGGCAGAGGCAGAGGCAGTTCGCAACGTCAGCTGCTTGCCCCCTGCTCATGCAGGTGCAGCTGCTGGCACCTGGCAGAGGCACCTGGTAGAAGCATCTGGTGCAGCTGTCTGCACCTGACAGCGGCATCTGACAGCAACAACTGCCCAATCCCTGCCCATGTGCAAGCCCAGCCAGCACACCTGGTCCTCGACAAGGTGCCAGTGCAAACGGTTCAGGCGGTAGCGCGCCATCAGGTTCAGCACCTGCGTGCACCGAGCCCGTTAAGCAACCACACAAGTGAGGCGTGGCCGCGGCGGCGCAGTGTGGAAAGGTGGCGAGTGCCAGTTGGGCGGCTGCAAAGGACAGGTGCCCTTGATGGCTTGGCCTGTGCGCCGTGCAGTGGGCTTGTCTCTGCATGGCCTGAGGGGCTGTGGTGCCAGACGCCTGCCCAAGGCACACTTATGACGCCCTTCCTTGCACTCATGAGGGCATCAGTGCCGTCCCACAGCGCACATCAGCAGAACATGGTGGGCTTCTACCAGCAGCATTTCGGAGCTGCGCGTGCACGAGGGAGGTTTGCCTGCGCCAGGGCGGGCCAGCCAACAGCCAGGCGGGCAACTGGCACACCTGCTTCAAGAACGGGACGGAGAAGAAGTGGCGGCCGCAGTCAAGCAGGAAGCCACGCCATGGGAAGCGAGGGGCGTCGTGCACCTGTGGACACCCGCAAGGAGGGGACAGGAGCTTTATGGTGTTCACCTGTGGGCAACACATGGGCCACATGGGCCGCATGGGCCGCATGGACCACATGGAAAGGAACTGTGGGGCCCAAGTTGAGGACAACAAAATGCAGGGCATCCCCTCCGTCCAAGGGGTACAGCCGGGCCCAGACAAAGGGGGACCAGCACGCGGAGGTCCTGAAGGGGCTGTGGGTGTGGCGAGGGGCACCGTGCACCTGTGCGCTGTGTGGGAGGGGCACCGTGCACCTGTGCGCGCTGTGTGGGTGTGGCGAGGGGCACCGTGCACCTGTGCGCGCTGTGTGGGAGCCAGGCCCGCAGCCCTCAGGACCGGTGCCAGGTGCGCATGCAGGCGCACGCCAGCGTCGGCCGAGGGAGCTGTGCCAGGCGCAGCTATGACCTTGGCGAGCCCAGACCATGCGCGATGCGCTCTCTGTGTGCTCCATCCATGTGCTCCATCCGTGTGCTCCATCCGTGCGCGCCACCCAGAGCAGCACCACCCAGCAGCATCCCCAACCAAGGCGACGCGTGTCCTTCCTCTCTACGCGCGACTTGCAGGGTGAGTAGGCAGCCCGCCGAGGCTTGCTGAGGCTGAACCACGCCCTGCGCCCCAGAGCCTGTCCTGGTGGTAAGGAGCAGCAGGCGGGGCACCCAATCCGCATGCCAGCCCAGCGTGAAGGCGGCCCATGCAGCATGCGCTGTGCCCCAGAGCCTGTCCTGGTGGTAAGGAGCAGCAGGCAGGGCGCCCAACCCGCATGCCAGCCCAGCGTGAAGGCAGCGTATGCAGCATGCGCCGTGCCCGCCCACAATGCCGAGCACGGAGCTCTCAGCAGCACCAAGCTTCCGCGTGTGCCTGCAAAGACGGGGCCACCCGCCTGCTCCTCTTGCCCCGGGGCCGTGCTGGTCTTTGCAGTTGCGTCCACACGTGCATGAGGTGCATGCAGGCAAACCAGCACATGGAGCAGACACTGCACGCGCACCGTGACGCATGGGGCACTCACATCGCGCACACGCATCAGCATGTGCCGTGCTCGTGCACGCACCAGCACGTGCGGCACCTTCTACACACGCACCAGCACATGGGGCACTTGGAGCTTCTGCCAGGGCGGGCCACCACTTTCAGCTTGGGACGGTTCCTGGGGACCGCCCGGCGATGCTGGGGGGTAGTGCGGGGGTTGGGAGGGCTGCAGGGGTAGGCAAGGCATGAGTAGCACCTGCGCACAGGCGGGGGCAGCGCAGACACCGTCAGGCCTTGCGTGCGTGCAGGTGGGGCGTGGGTTCAGCTGGGAAGGGGGGGGGCTTAAAAAATAAGGAGGTAATGCTGGGGTCACGCACACGTGAATGGGTGCTGTAGGTGTGTGAGGTACCAGAGTCGTCATGCATGACCCTCTGGAGACAAGACTGGGGCAGCAATGACTTGATGGGTAGCGCAGGGAGTGAGCAGGACACAAGGATTGTATGGGCCTGGGGGCATGCAGCGTAAAGAGCGGAACAGCAGGGCCCGTCACTGGCCATACATGAATTTGGAAGACACAATCTGGGATGAATGGAGTATGGCAAGGGCCGCGCGACGGCAGACCCTCTGTTTGGGGAGGCCACACCAACAACCATGATGTTGGTGATGGTGGTGGTGGTGGTGGTGGTCAAAGGGGGGCAGGCATTGCGTTCAACAACCAGGCGTTCAACAGTCATTGAACTGTCATTGTGGGCCCCAGAGCCGTGCCATGTATTGTGGGCCCCAGGGCCGTGCCATGTATTGTGGGGCCCAGGGCCGTGCCATGTATTGTGGGCCCCAGGGCCGTGCCATGTATTGCAGGGCCCGGTAACACCATGCTTGAGCTCATGCTGTGCACAATACCCAAGGCACAAAAAGCTGTGGCTCGCCCTTCTCAAGCAAGCTGCTGCGCCATGGCATGCGTCAGCCGTGCTGGGGCGGCGCACCGCATGCAGGGGGGGGGAGGCATCGCTCTGCAGGGGGCCGGATGCTGGGAAATGCGCATGCGGGGTCACAAAAAGTGGAGCGGCAGCAAGTATGTGTGCCTGCACCGCCATTGCCCAATCATGTCAGCACAACTGCGTGCCAGCAGCTGTCCACAGCCCAGCTTGGTATGACCCATAACGAGCCTTGTATGTCTCTCGCATGGGTACATTAACCTGTACGATGGGGTTGACCCTATCATTCAAGAGTGTAAGACCACGCGGGCGCACCAGCACTCAACCTCAGGAGTCCATGTAAATGCTGAGGATGAGGTTGGCCCAGATCTAAGGCTGCATGAGTGTTTGGACACGCGCCTACTTCTTTGGCACTCCAGACCAGCTCTGGTGCGCAGCACAACTTGGTCAAAGCTGATTTGCAGATTTGTGAGCAACACTGGCAGATGAGACGGTGTGACAGGCAGGACCTGTTAAGGACGAGCTACCCACTATGGTGCGTCAATGTAATTGGGAGCACATGTCTATGGCTGTAAAACATGCATGACAGTAAGGATTGGTCCAGGGACCATGCTAAGGCATGGTGTATGAATGATCCGCGCCGCAACAAAGCCCCACATGGGCAATGGGTGAAGCTCATGGTGAAGCTCTGCAGGGATGACCCCACCGCGCAAGCATCAATCCAGCACCAGCCGTGATGACACTCTTGCAATCAGTGACATACCTGCAGCAGGCTCTGGCAGCCATTGAAAAGGCCATGGGGGTTGCTTGCAGTGACATGGCAACGGGCTGGGGGCAGCTGTTCGGCCTGCTGCCCTTGCTGTTGCGATCCGGTGATCCCCAGACTTCGTGGCTCCGGCTCAATGCTCATGAAGTACGCCTCGTGTGCAACGTGCTCTGCAGGTTGGGGCTCCGGGAAAGGTAGGGTTCCCTCATTTGCGCACAGGACGTGCAGCAGGATCGCGGAGCCCTCCTCCTGTGGAAAATGCTGGCTGTCGCTGTCGCTGCACTCCTGTTGCTGTCGATGCTGCAGCACAACCAGGTCTGTGCACTCCCGCAGCTGATCGCACAGCCAGGAGGAGACTTCATGCGCGCGGGGGTCCGTTGATCGGACACATACCCGGGTCGGGCTGGTGAGCTGCATCTTGCATGGTGACACCCATTGGACGTGCTGTGGAGAAGGAATGACGGGCAACTGCAGCTGCTGCATCCTGCGTGCACAGAGCTGCTGCTGCCTTGGGCTAGGTGTACAAAGGGATGCGTCGGACCTGATTGAGCATTAATTTGTGTTTATATTTCTATTTTTGCTACTCCATCGCAAAAGTTTGCTCTATCATTCGTGGAGCAGGGAAATTTTAAAATAAAAGCCAGCATGAAGTTAAAGGTTGCTATTGCACTAGCGTATGTGGCGCTATGCGCCGTGCCTGCCCTCTCCCAGTACGGAGATGGCGCCTATGATGGGTGAGTGTCCCCCGGGCACTTGAAGCCACCATGGTTGGCTCCAATTGTCCCGATTTTAATGTGCTGAGGTGGGGAGGGTAGGCAGAGGACACGCTGTGGTTTGTCCAAGAAGGGGGATTCCGAACGCGTATGCAAGTACATACGTGAGGCATTGCGTGTGTGGCTTGCGTTGCTGCTGGCATGTGCATCACTTTACACAATGCTGCATCAACAACAGGGGGGGGAGCTGGGTGGGAAACAGACTGAGGGCACCAATGCCTCTCTTGCATGCCAGCACCTGCTCTCCCCCTTCCTGCCCTCCCCTGCTGCAGCATCCGCTGCCCTTTCTAGTAGCCCCTTTCATCTTAATATCTCCGTCAATGGGGCTGGGAAGGCACCCCGTCACCATTTGCCCCTCCCCTCGCCCACGCCTTTCCCCTCCCTTCCTTCCCCAGGTACAACTATGAGTACGCCTACGGAGGAGACCTGTACGATGACTACGGGTATGGAGACTACTACGATGACGGCTACGGAGGTGCGGAGCCTGAGGGCGGGACCGTGGTCGCGATTGGGCAGACTGGACGGAATGTTGACGGGTTGCTTAAGCCCTCGGCTTCGCCGTGACCTCGGCAGCACAGACCTCAGATAATGTATAGTTTGGAAGTGAGGGACCCTCTCTGTTGTCTGGCCTGCAGGTCAGGGCAGGGACAGCCTGTGCCTGGCCCTGCTAAACAGCCTAAGCCCCCTGTTGCTTCTCCCTCCCGACTCAGGACAATGTCTAGCTTCCATAACTCTGCTTAGCGACCATTCTTTTACATGGACCCTTGCAGGCTCTTACGCTGGAGAAGGGGGGGCCATGGACTATGATGACCTGTACAATGATGACTACGGGTGCGTGCCAGCAAGCTCATCAGGACTCTTGTGTGCAGGCATGGACACCTTAGCCCTTCCAGTCTGTGCAGCCTTCACGTTCCTTGCATGCTCTCCTTGAATGCACGCGCAAGGGGTGCCTGTGCGCATGTACAGGCTGCAAGTATGCATCTGAGGAATCCTTTGTGCTGGAGCCACACCCCCTCTTTTGGAGAGGCGCGCATGCACGCATATGCACACATGCGCACGCACGCACAAACACACTCACATACACAGTGAGGCAGACATCCAGACAGGCAAACACAGGACGCATGCACATTAAAGGACCATGTTGCACGCCCCTGTTAGTACGTGGACATACCTTTGGCACGCAACAAGAATACCATGAATCGACTGGACTTACTATGAATGGACTGAACTGGCAAGCCTCTTGAGTCTGCGCTTACGAGATTCTGCATGGTCTGGACCTTGGGCATCAAACAGGTACTATCAAGATGCAGACAAGGAGTACTATGAGTACTATGGGTACTATGCTGATGATGACTACGGCTATGGGGACGATTACTACTATGAGGTGCGCAGCTGCCGCCCGAGGTTCTGTTTTTTCTCTGGCAGACCCCCACAGTTCTTACCTGTTGGCCTGATTAACCTCCATGTGTTCCTGAAATGCGATGTTATGAGGCAATGTGTGCAGGCTTTGTCCGGGCAGGCCATGAGTTTCGGTTTTCTTTGCATCTTTATTTTGCAGTATGAAATTAAATGCAAACACTTCTTTTGTCCATAGGCACTTATTCAGTCGTTCAGTTGTTCGTCAAAATCAGCAAAGTTAACAGCAAAGTTAGGGCTAAACGCCAGCCTGGTTGTTTGGTTGATTGGTCTGTGGTTGGTCTTCGCCAGCTAATAAGTATTCCATCATGTCAGACATGAGACAGCATACTGTCTTTGCTGCTAGGAGGTATCAGCAAAATAAAATTTGGCTCTGTGACAGAGCAACAGCCCATGAATCATAAATATAGCCAACATTTCCTCCTTTTCAACTGTGTTGTCAATACCTACATTGTGTATTGAGCTACCGTGCTTTCCTCCCTAATACATTCACACTTGCGCTTACTTGCAGCTGAGGTGTTGGTGCACATATGCTCACATGCACATGCGTTTGTACGCAATCAGGATGTTGACTCGGATGACTGTACCATAGACCCCGTCAAGAACACCCCTGTGCTGCCTGAGAACTCGGTGCCTTGTGACATCAAGATCAAAGTCAAGCAGGTGAGGCAGCGACAAGGGTGGTGATCTTAGGGTCGAGCCTTCCAGTTGCGCAGAGCTGAGCGTCGTATCAGTGATTGCAGCACTCAATAGTAACACCCGCCAGAGGGAACTCCTTAATGTGTGCGTTGGGGCAAAGTCTCGAAAGAATAAAAAGCAGTTAGCGCTGAGGCCATAAGACTGTGCAATAAGAGAACTGCGCAGTACATGTTGCTGCTCGCATTGCATCAAATAATGCACAGCACTTTGTGGGTTCGTGCTTAGATCTGGCTACCTCGAGAGAGGGGAGAGGGTGCCCAGCGCAAAGTGCAGTTAATCCTTGTCTGTTGCCTCTCTGTTATGAGGTGCAGAATTTTCCAGTCTGCTTGGTTTATGCATCCGTGTGTGTGTCTGTGCATGTGTGCGCGCTTGTGTACACACTGCAAGATGTTGGTTGCCAGAAACGCAGCATTGCCCAAGGCACTGTCTTGTGAAACTGCACGCAGGGCGGGGCTGCTGCCGCGGACATTGATGGCATCTACAAGTTGGAGTCGTGCTACAATAACAAGCCCCTGTACAGGTAGGCTGGCCGCTCCCTGCATTCTGGCGCCGCGCTGGACGGCAGATGAAGTCTTGGGCGTTCTGGCGCTGCGCTGGACGGCAGTTGCGGCCTTGAGCATTTTGCTGCACATGGTGCACCATACATTTATGCCCATGCACAGTGCAGGAGATTGGGTGTCTCTTGTGCTGGGAGGTAGGTTGCTTTCAGGAATGCCCAGCTCTGCCGCTTGTAGCTGGCTGTGTTGGGAGAGTCCCGCATCAAGGACCACAATAGTGTTCTTGTGTCGTCCAGAGTGAACAGCGGCCCTTGCTCTGATAGTCATGAGAGTGTCCCCAACAAATTGTTAAGTGGCTTCACATGCACGTGCTTGCTGTGCATGCATGCAGGCGTAAGAACAGCCCGCCTGGCCAGGAGCGCGCATTGTGGTACTCGTCCACGTTCGGTGACTGGGACCTGAGCAAGGTGCGCGCATGCACCCAGCCGGGCAGGTCAGGGTGTGGCTGATGCCGCCAGCCCGCGTGTGGAAGGCATACTGGTACGCGGGCTCAAGCATATGTATGTACGAGCACGCTCGAATCTCATGACGCTTGCGCGCGCTTGCACTCCACATAGGCACGCACACACACGCACACACACACACATACACACACGCACGCACGCACGCATGCAACGCACACACACTAGATACACATGCACGCACACACACGAGATACACAGGCACAGGCGTGCGTGCATGCGCATGCAGGGCTCTGAGCCCAACGAGGCGGACGTGCTCATGTACGGTGGCGAGATGGAGCACGTGTCCGCGCCCGTCTTTGTGACCAACTGGTGAGCAGAGGGCAAGCAGGGCAGGCATGCCACAGCGCCCCCTGCTGGACTGTGGCCCCGCCGCAGCACCCCGTGCGACCGCCCGGGCATGCAAGGGGCTGCATGCCTGCCCTTGAAAGCCTCCGGGGCAGAGTGTCCGGGGTAGTGGCCACCAGGGGTGTGCCGGGGCTTGGGCACCAGAGCGCGCGGTGCTGCAGGTCTGCGGCCTCTGGCGGTGGGTGCCTGCACCTCCTCGCACCTGCTGCCCATCTCCCACCACCGCGCGCTCCTCTGCTCAGGGACATGCACGAGGACCTCTGCCTGTGCTCTGCAAATGCCGTCCCAGCCACCTCATCAGGCCTGTGCGCACACTTATGCCATGACCCGATTGCAAGCCGCCCTGTCCACCTTTTCCCCCTCCTCCAATTCAACCCCTTCCTCTTCTTCGGCCCCACCCTTCTTTCCATGCACACAAGACACCACCGTGCTGCATGCGCATGCGCATGCCTGGCCCCCGCCCCTTTCCCCCCTTCCCCTCCCCT
>LFIK01003736.1_pt1 | contig 12349 bp, 6 predicted proteins | sample 643401 | NCBI WGS metagenome assembly LFIK01 (sample SAMN03777447, study PRJNA286221) | soda lake metagenome | biome: soda lake; feature: Kulunda steppe; material: water; isolation source: sample T5-Br brine of Lake Tanatar-5 | place: Russia: Kulunda steppe | collected 2010-07 | reverse complement strand
TCCTCCGAGTACTTCAGAAGAATCGGGGCCTGGTAGCAACTCAGATGCTCGTGAGTCTGCTAGAGTTGTCCTTTCAGAGCTCTACAGTAGGGGGAAAACAAGCAGTGACATTGCCAAAAGAGGTAGATTACCGAATGGCATCACCGACCGAAAGAAGCTGAAAGAAGGCACCGGAGAACACCCGTTTGCAATGGAGAAGATCACCTGTAAGGCCCTAAAAATCAAATTAGGGCCAGAAATGAGAGCTATCTATCCTTTTGTGTTAAACTTTGGAATTGCTGGGGACTTGGAAATCAACGGCCAAGTTGATCCTATGGAAGTCCGGCCGTCCGGTTCGATACGACTGGATAGTGGTGAAGTGAATTTAGTAGCAACTCAAGTCAAGCTCAAGAGAGACCATCCAAACCGAGCAGTTTTCATCCCCTCTCAAGGCCTAGACCCAAACTTAGACATTTCATTTGTGGGTGCTGATTTGATGGCAATGATTCAGGGTCGTGCATCTACTTGGCAGGATCATGTCGTTCTTACGTATTTAGGAACAGGTGCTGGGGAGGAGACTTTGAGTCCATCAGAGGCTGCTAAGATATTCGAAGGACAGCTAGCTGAATCTTTGCTGGAAGAGAATGGACAGTTGGCATTTTCAAGTCTAGCAGCATCGACCATCGAAAACTTGCTTCCTAGGCTCGAGACTCAGGGTCAATTCGGCAAAGCCAGGTGGCGCCTTGTATCCGCACCCTCCATACCCGGGCTGCTATCCTTAGATCCTTCCACAGACCCTTTCAGAAGCCTTGCAAACCTGACACTGGGATCGGAGTTTGAAGTTCAATTTGGAAAGAGCTTGGAAGCCTCTGTGGCTCGAAAATTGAAGGATTCTGAGATGGCAACCCAGTGGACTTTGGTGTATCAGCTGCATCGGAAACTACGAATGCGATTGAATAGTGTTGCTTCAGATTCTACTCAACTTCTCTTTGAGTATTCTGCTAGCCCCAGCTACCGCGATCGCAACCAGCCTACGTTTACCAAGGGTCCCTTGAACATGTGAGCTACATAGTTGACTGCAATTCACATCGGCATCACCTTTTGCTTAAGCATTGAACTGGTTACACAACATTTGGTGTACCTTGAGGACTCTTTAGGCTTCCTTCTTGACGGATCAGACTGGATTATTTAATGTGGATGCAGTTGCCGATTTGAATTACTTTCGTCGCCCTTGCTAGTACGCCACTGTCAGGGAAGGGGTGACATCACTAAGCCGCACAAAAGCGTTTACATGGGAAATAAATAAAAATGTATGGAAGAAGTTTGCATCATTGCCACTTACATGTTGTTGTATTGCTAGATAGTCTAACACGTGAATGAAAGTGCATCCATTCGTTCTGTAATGCAACGCACGCCATCATTGCCAAGATGCCTGATTCATACTCCAATGCACTTCTTGTGGCAACAACCAATGCTCGTTTGCCACTTCTTCACAACGGTTACTTCATGCCTAACCAAAATGGAGAGAGTCTACAACCTCACTTGCTTGAGGGTACAATGACCGGTGGGTGTTTGTACGAGTGAGGGTGCTCCAAAACATTGATTGCTCGTCATGCGTTGTTGAACAAACATTCAATGTATTTCTTATCTCCTTTTTCAATCGTGCGTTGGCTCGAGTTACAAACTGTTGTGCACTATCTTCAGTTAACTTTGCATAGAGGTTGGTAACGTGCTCTTGACAATACTCTTGTAAAGAAGGTGGTTTGGTGCACGTTGCAAGGTAATGGATCGTGAGGCAATGGAATCTTACATGCTTGCCGACCCTTCCATATCGTATTCTACAATCATGCATGCAAGATACATCTATGTCAATGTCTCTCACTCTTTTGATTTATGTAACTATTTGGCTACATATTAAAGGTACCATAGGCTCTCCATTTCTTCTCTAGCCATGAGAACGTGGTTGTTCGGTCCGGAATTGCGAAGCATCTGTTTTCACAGCGTTCGTCACTTTCAGCTGATCTGCAATGAATCGTAGACGTACCTTGCATGCATCGTGGCATACTTGTTGGGAGCAAACCGTTGGCATGTTCATTCTCAAAACCTACTATTGTGGTTCTTCCAATTCCACCCGTTTAGATGACAAACCCGAAGATTTAACAAGTAAACTGTAATTTCAATCCCCCGGTTCCCCAAAACTAGTTGTGCTAGGATTTTGCAAAGCTTATCCTTTCTCGATTGCAAGTGCCCATGAATGCCGAGGCAATGCTAGGCTCTTTAAGTTCGACCCTAAGATCTCAAGGACGCGCAAAGGCACGCCCGGATAGGTTGGCGTTGAAGGAGACATGTCCGATCGCCGTGTTCCATCTTATTCGTGACGCATCCGACACCGCATGCACCTGATTCCATGGACCGATGCCGCAACTTGACCGCTTCTGGTCTCCCAATTGCAGGTCGCACTTCCTCGCCTTCGGTTCACCAGAGAAGAAACTCCCCTTGGGGCTTGGTTGGACGTGCATGCACAATGGTTCCACGAGCTTCGAGTTGTGCCGCATGACGAGGCGATGGATCGCAAACTACGACCGATTTACGAAGCATTGGATGGCGGGAATGCCAAGGTGCGTGAAGACGGAGATTCCAGGACAGGTTGGAAACCGTGCATGCATGTGAGAGAAAGACGAGGAGCTGACACACGTCGATGGGCGTATGGATTGGAAATGACGGGAACACCAAGTCGGCACTGCATGCTTGTGACAATGCATTGAACAAGTTCCCAGGACATGAATCGATACTCGCACTGAAAGCGATCGCCCTGCAACGATTGGAGCGGCGGGATGAGTCCGTTGCCATCTGTGACCAACTCCTATCCCGACCGAAGCTCAAGGAAGAAACCATGTTTCACATGGAATTGGCACTTAAAGGTATGGGACAGCATCAAAAAGTTGCCAATATTTACGAAAGAGCACACAAAGGGAATCCGAATGATCCAGAGCTGCAACGCAAACTCTTTTCGAGCTATGTCAGTTGCGGTGATACGGTGCGGCAACAGCAGATGGCCCTAAAACTGTACAAAGCATCTGGTGGAAAAAATGAAAAGTTCCTCTTTTGGGCCGTGGCCAGTCTGGTTATGCAGTATGAGTACACTCAGAAGGAGCATTTCTTACTCATAGCCAAGACCATGGTGGAGAAGCACGCTGCACACAGCAGGCTTCAACTGGCAGATTCCTTGGTTCTCTTCATAGAGATCCTTTCAAAGCTGAAAATGTGGGATGCAGCGCTGGACGCTCTGAGTGAAAATGGAGAAAGGCTCATAAAGATGGATTATGAACGAACAATCCTAGAAATCGATCTCTTTCGTGCTGGTGGAAGGTTGGATCGTGCGAAGGAATCATTGGAAGCTTATCTCATCAAGTCACCAGACGATTGGAACGCCCTCCTAAAGCTTATGGACATTGTCATCCCTCTTCCGTCCAAGATAGTGCAGTTTGAAAACTTGTCCAATCACTCAGCTGGACGACTTCAAGAAGAGGATAGGGAATCTACGGCTAAGGGCCCGTCCTCCTCCCTGATGTGTTTCTTGGACAATTTGAACGAAGAAACGAAGGCTCGTCCTGGACATGTCACAAGAGGTCCTCAGCTCGCTCTGTGTGAAGTGAGAAAAAGGATGATCTTGCAAAGCAAAGAACGTGAAGATGGAAAGGTTGACAGTATTGTTCAAGAGCTTGTGGATAGAATCGTTGATTACTGGTCCAGGTTTGGCTCCCTTGCATGTTGCCCACTCGACTTATCCCCCTACTGTCGCATACTTCACCCAGCATCAGCAACGGCACTCAAGGAAAAAATGTCCGAAGCCTTTCCTGTGGTGACAGATGATCTAACCCGTGAAGAGGCACTTAAATTTGAAGCTTCCATGCTGCAAATAGAATACCTCAGTGGTTACGTTACAAACTTAGAGCCTGAGAATATTTTGTCCTGGGCAAAGCAGGTCATGGCCAAGTACGACGAGGCAACTTCACTTATTGGCCCCAGAGACCCTAGGGAATTCGATTTTGCTGATGTTTTTCCAAGTCTTGCGGCTGGAAGCCTCGTCCAATGCTGTAGAAAGTTTTATCGCGAACACTCCACCCTTGACAGCTTTGCATGTCTTGTGTCTGCAATATTGAATCTCAGAACCGGTGTAGACAGAGCTCCTTTCAATGCAGAGATGCAACTAGCTCTATGTGGATTGTATGGTATCTTGAATTGCATGCGTGATGTAGAGAAAGCGTGGAACAAGCTTGAAATCAAGCATGTTCAATACGAATCAGTCGCTTCACACCACCTTTTACCATTGTTGACAAGTTGTTGCTCCACCAGCGGTACCAAACCGCACCTGAAAAGACTGCTTGAGTTCCACGAAGGTCAGGTGCAGAATATAGGGGATTCCATCTCTCAGGCTATGGAAGATGGAAACTTCAGCAAGGCCATCGAATTCTGGAAATTTAGCGAGAGGTTGAAGGCATCATTCAACCTAGCTGCAGCAAAGTCTGAACAAGTCATTGCGCAGAGTAGAAAAGCATTGGAAACCATGCTAGCAAGCGGTAGGTGCGAGCTCAATTTGAGACATGATGACATTGTTTGCGGTGATAAAGCTGCCTTTAGGTTCAATGATGACTTGCAGACCCGACCGGAATGGCTGCCACCTCCATCATCTTGGTATTATGCCAAAGCAGAGATTTGGGGTTTTCTTCAAAATCCGGACGCCACTTGGTCTTGGTGGGAGGACATAGAGTCACCGGAGCAAAGGATGTGCCAGCACCGCGAAGCCCTCGTCCGTGAACTGCACAAAAGCCAATTGGCGCATGCATCGGTCTTGAGGACATTCTCAGCAATTTCGGGTGATAATTCAGAGTCTGCTTGCACTGTACCATCCGTTGAATTGCAGGAACTTTGCCTCCAGGACAACGCCCAGGTTGGCAGCGAGAATGGGACAGAGTCATGGTCAAGTACTGCAATTGCCATTGAGGATATCATGTTTCGATCGTGTACATTGGCTGAAGCATTGTCTCATGGAGAGGGAGGAGATTTGGGGCTGGCCAAGCAAACATCTGACGCGCTTGTTCATCCGATCAATCGCGTGTTCACATACATTCTGGATGGACTTGTAGACATGATTGGAGTATTTTCTCGAGCCTTGTCCGTGGGTCCATCGTTTCTGAATGGTGAGGTGCTCTACTTGGTTGCACTGCTCAACAAATATGCTGGGTTCAAGAGAAAAGAGGAGCACATCAATTCTAGTACCCACCAAAGCTGTGGAGTTCTCATCACAACGCTTTATTCCCAGTTGCAAGCCCTGAAGGCGCAACTGACAAAGAACCGTGCTGAGTGGAAGGGTGCAAGAGTAGAAATTGCATCTCTTGTCAGGGAGAGGGTTCAAAAGGCATGCTCTACCTCTAGTTTTACTCACTTGGAGTCGGTCATGAAAAGTATTATGGATGAAAGAAATACTGCTTTAGATGAATTGTGTCGTATTACTGAGTTGCGTCTTCGGCAGATTCAAAATTTGGCAGTGTCCAGCACGTAGCGTTTCATCACTTGAAGAGTGGAGTCCTGATTGCACAGAAATAGCAGGTCACAGAACATGGAATTTTTGATCGCTCAAATAAAGTTCTTCTAGATCTGTGTCGTACTCTCCAAAGCGGAACATCATGGATTCAATCATTCCCTCAGCTGACGCCTCAAACTCTTTCAGCTTGACAACTCCGTCCTCCACGCAAGTGCAAGGCTGGACAAACAAGGGCCTGGGCCGTTTCCGCTCCAATGCGATTTCCCGCAAGGCAAGCATATCCACAGGGACGTGGGAATATGAATCGAACATCTTCGAAGCGCTTTCGACGTCCCCCATGGACTTGAATACTTGCAATTTCAGAAGGAATTCTCCTATGCACTTTTTCCCGGTTGTGACTATTTTCTCTTTGTCCAGAGTAAGCAAAATATCTGGCATCCCATCATGTTCTGCCCTTTCGATCTTCTGCACATTCACGAAGCCTTCTCCCGCCTCAAGCATGACCCTTAAGATCACATATCGAGCCTGCATGTGAGCTTGGCGCCATCTTCCTGTCTCAGGGGTGTAAAACTCAAGCCCCACAAGCCCAGCCCTTGCCATATTGAGCCAGTTGACATAGATTAAATCCTCGGCATCTTTTCCCTCGTGTCCAAAAATTCGTTGCACTTCCTCTTCGATGCAGAGGTAAATACCTGTACATTCAGCACGACACTCTTCGTAGGGTGCGGCCAAGTCCTGAAACTTGCTGTCCCAGGACTCCCCTTTCTTGTACCATTTTCCAACGCCGGGGAGACCAGTGATGGGATTCGGCACGGTATCGGGATTGATGTTGAGTTCGCCGTTTTCCAGCTCGCTGAAGAGCTTTCCTGAACCATGCCCAAGCAGCTCGTGCAGTCCAACCTGGACTTCGAACGCCGCACTGTGGAGCTCTTGCCACATGTGTCCGTCCGGTTCGGTCAGGAACGTGACTCGCTCCTTCGGAGGCTTGGCCGAAAGGACGTTACCAAGGGACACATTTTTGAATCCTTCCGACTGTCGGATGTCATCGTAGTTGGGTATGTTGATTCCTGCCGGGATGCCACTGGATGCGAACGCGACGAGATCCAGCGAGGTGAAATCCGGACGAAGGAATTTGTCCTTTTCGTATTCCTTTGGCCAGGGCATCTTTTGAAGGAGGGTCTCTGCATTTTCGACCAGGGCCTGGAACTTGCGGCTCATTGCCTTGTTCACCACCGCCACAAAGCCTTCCCATTCTGCGCGCACACCTAGGGGATCGCGGTAGCTTTCGATGAAACCGATGTATGTCTCCACTTCTGGTGACTTGTTTCGGATCCACTTTCTTGACCCTTCCTTGTGCGCATTCACGCATCCGGTCGTGAACGATTCGATGTAATGTTCCAGCATGCTCGCCTCGTTTTCGTTGGACGCATGTTTCTTGGCCTCTTGCAACTCCACGCACACCCTTTGCATCAGTTTGGCGTAGTCTCCACGTACAACGCGTATGGTGGCGTTTCGGAAGACGTGTTGTCCGAGGTATCTCGCGACCGGATCTTCGCCACCGTCTCCAGCATCGGTTCGTGCCGATGCGATGCGCAGTTCGTAGACCGTTCCGACACCATCGACGTGTTCTTTGAAGAGCCTGGTGTTGCTCCCACCGATGCCTTTTTCGCCGAGGAAATCCTGCACGAGTTGCGCGTCTTCCCGCGTCACGTTGGACGCGTAGTACGACGACACGCCTTCCATGGGTCCGAATCCGAGCTGCCTTCGACGCGGTTCGAGCGCATACACGTGGTGTCGCACGTGCTTCCACAGCTGCTTGGTCTTGGCGACGTCGGCATCACTGCAGCACAGGAACGATTCGAAGGTCTCTTCATCCACTCCAGGCACGATCTTCGTGTCTCCGAACGCACGGTAGTTTCCTGCGTTGGCCAGCACGGTGGCGCAGTACGCGAGTGCGTCTTCGATCGCACGCGGTGCGACGCCGCGCTCTTCCGCCACGTGCTTCATCGCACGTGGTGGCGTTCCGTGGAACACGTGCAGCAGCAGCAGCACGATCCCTGGCGACTCGTGCGACGCTTGGCACACCGCCACCTTCCATCCTTCCCACGAAGCACGTGCCAAGCGATGCACGTACGCTTTGTTGCCGTCCGCGAGACCGTCGAAGGCTTCGCTGCACGCCAACGTCCGCCACGGCACGTCCGCACGTGCGTGGTGGTCGCGCTTCGCATCCATCTCGCTTGCACGACGCGCAGCAGATCCAACACACGTCGACGAAACGTGTCACGTGCAAGAAGCGCGATGCACACGTGGCCGACGTGGTGCAGCACGTGAAGGAATGGTTTGGAACAGGAGTGTTCCAACATGATGTCATGCTTTGCCACAAGGACTGCACACACACCCATGTGCGTTTGCACAGAGACAGAGGATGGCCCGGACGCGTCGTTGCGATCGATGCTCGTGCAAACCAAGGCTTGGTGCACGAGTAGAGAGGCGTCGGATGGTGGACACGAGCGTGACGACGGAAACGAAACGAGCGGAGGCGTGTTTGGAAGGAAAAGGCGTGCAATGTGCTTTGCCACCATGGCATTAGTTCGATCCCGTCCTACGCGAGTGCGTGACTGTACTTGACGGTGTTCGATTGCAAGACTTGTCCATCGTTGACACGTCTTCTTCGTGTGCTAGGTTGGCCTTGGATGGATTGTTGCATGTCCTGCATGCATTCCTGTTTGTCTCCTTGCCGTACTCCCACCTCTTCCAAAAGGTTGAACGAAGTTTGTGTCCACCACCACGAACGGTGGATTTAACACGCATGCTCATCCTTGCACCCAATGCAAAGCAAGCGTCGTGCGAATGGTCCTATCCATGCGTACCCTTTCGCTGGCCTACACGATCTGCCTGCACTCTTTCTCCAATCCCTCCTTCCCTACCGATCTCCTCGTCTTCTCTATCCACTCTTTCTTGTCTTCTCTCCATCGTGTGGCAATCTCTTCCACCTCGTTCCTTTGGCTTTGCTTCCACGCTTCAGTTGTTCTCGTCCACTCCGTACTGTCGTTCTTCCACAATAGACGTTCATTTCCTCCACCCTTTTCTACATTGCTTCTCGCTCTGTATTCTCCACCATCACTACTCTCTTTTGATTCTGTTTCCATGCTTCCATCCATCTCCACCACTCCGTCCTGTCATTCATCCACAAGACATTGTTTCTTTCGTCTTGGTGAAGATGGAGGTGGCGTGGAACTGGATGCTGCCAACTCTGCAGTGTGACGAACCGTCGAGACGTCGACGCGCATTCCCACGTGCAAGCGTCGCACGGGATGGAAAGACGACGTCGCGTGCTCGGCTGACGATGGGATCCATGCGAGAAGCCATGCTGGGCGCACGAGAAGCGTGGAAGGAACGAAAAGGTGCGAAGGAAAAGGCCAAGTTCGCCTTGCACGTGGTGCGCATGGCGGCGGCAGAGCTGGTTTCCACCGCGCAACTGGCGCCGTATGCAGCACGTGCGTGGTGGGATCGCCAAGCGAGCGACGTGGGACCGTTCCGAAGGCGTGGGAACCGCGTGCGCGTGTGGAAAGGCGTGCCTTACGCAGCAGACAGCCGACAGCAGCGCGTGGACGTGTACCTGCCGACGGATGCGAACGACGAAGACGGAAGCACGACGCGAACGAAGCGTCCTGCTGCGCTGTTCGTGCATGGAGGGACCTGGTCGAGCGGATGCGCCTGGCATTACGCACCCATGGCGCGTCGTTTGGCGGAACACGGCGTCGTGGTGGCCGTGGCGGACTATCGGCTGTATCCAAACGCCACCATGGAAGACATGACGCAAGACGTGCTCTGTGCCATGCGCTGGACCGTCGAAACTGCGCCCAAGATCGGCGCAGATCCCGAACGCGTCGCCGTCGTCGGACACTCGGCAGGCGCACATCTCGTGGCCAAAGCACTCCTGATGTGGGACGAACAAACCATAGCGATGGAGGATCGAACGAAGCAACAACAGATGGAAGCCAATCGACCGTCCCTCTTTGTGGGCCTTGCAGGCGTCTACGACATACAGAAACACTACGAATACGAAGCAGAAAGGAACGTGCACGAACTGTCGACAATGGCCAGGGCCATGGGAGGGCCATCGAATTTCAAAAAACACTCGCCCGCGCTGCACGTGATGGATGTGTTGAAAGAACACTTCAGAAAAGCGGATACTCACCTGCCCCCATCCAAACAAGACGTCCAGCCGGCGCCAACACCCACCCAAAAGTTGAAGCTCTTTGGAGAAGGCATTGCAGCGAGGATTGGGCTGGCGCAGCCTCTACACTGGGCAAACACTGTCCTGCCGGAAGAGCCGCTCCTCCGGTTTCCCCCCACTGTGCTTGCTGGGAGTTTCAAAGACGTGGTTGTGCCTTGGTACCAGAGTGCTGAATTTGCCTTGCATCTGCACAGGGCAGGAATTCCCACGAGGCAGCTGGTCTACGACAACGTAGGACATGGAAATTTCGTAGTGGACTGGTGGTCAAGCAGCTCTGCGGAGGAGCTACCTCATCATTCAAGAGATCTTCTCGCCCTCCTTCAGGAAGGTGCTTGGTGAGTCATTGTGAAAGAGGACTCCAAACATCTGACACACGCATTACCCACACACGCAGGAGCAAACGGCACATGAATTTGGTGGTTGCACCATGTCCCTTGTTTGATGTGAAAGCACCCAAGAATGCACATATTTCTGCGTCCCTGACCATCTCCTTGCACGATTGCAATCAGGTGCTGATTGCCCACGTTTTTGCAAAACTAAGTGGAGGTATCTAGGATCACGTTTGACCTTTCACTTCTTCCTCTAAGAATTTCAACCACATTTTGGACAGGCTTTCTGTTGGTTCATCTCCATTCGCTACTGCCTCCGTGGAATGCGAACTCTTCTTCTTCAGTCCAACCTGCCCAAGTTCTTCCTCTGTGAAATCAAGCATTTTTGCCATCACCGCTAGAACTTCCTTGCTGTTCTTCTTTTTCACGTATGTCAACAAAAGCTGCACAATGATGCGCTTTTCTATCATGGAAGAAGTCTCTCCAAGCTGCTTCTGCAACTGGCGTATGGTTTCTTCCATCCTGTAGCGTGCCCTAAGGGATTCTTCCTTTATCACTTGGGCGTCGTGGGTGGCTTGATCCTTCGCCTGTTCGTGCCGAATCGATGATTTCCTCGCAGCATCGGCTTCTGATCGTGCAGAAGCGGCGTCTGCCATAGCCCGGCTGAGTTCTCCTTTCGTGTCCTCGAGTTCCCGTTTCACCATCAACAGTTGGGTGCCCTGCTCTTGATACATCTCATTTTCTGCGGCCATTTGCCCAAGTGCAGCTTGGAGGTTGGCCAGTTCCTGTTCCTTAGCAGCGAGTATGTCTGACATGCTCCGTGTATCAGTGCCTAATTGCTCTTGATGTGACTGCAGAAGTTGAAGTTGTTCATTCAGAGATGTGTTCTCGGCCTGAAGCTTTTGGTTGTTCTCAAGGAGCAGCTCTTCGTGCGAGAGAAGTTCATCCACTCTTTCAGTTAAATCCTTCACCTTGTTCCTCTCTGTTTCCATGGTGGTCTCGTCGATCTCTTCCCGCTTGAGTATCTGAGCCTTCAGCTTCTGCAGGCCTGCTTGGTACTTCTCTTTCTCTTCCTGCAACTTTTTGCACTTCTTCTCCATTTCTTTGACTCGAGATCCGAGCATTTCTATTAGCTTTTTCTCTCCTTGAGATGTTGGCTGCAGGGCGGCGTTTTTCTTGAGTTCCTCCATCTCCGTTCTCAAGGTTTCCATGGATCTGGTTGCTTCCAAACTCCTTTCTTCGGCCTCCGCCAGTGCTTCCTTGCATTGGACGAGCTGAGCTTTTCCTTCCTCGAATTGTTGCTTGAGTTTCGCATTCTCTTCTTCTTGTTCGGCTTGTCTGTCTGCGTAGGATTGTCTCTTCTGTTCGAGTTGGTCCAAGCGATTCCGCAAGGCTTCGCTCCTTCCTCTTTCTGCCACGAGCAACCGCTCCATTTGGTTTGCTTTTTCTTTCCAGTTGTCTCCTAGTCCTTCCTTCGCACGTTCGTGCTGCACCGTGTGATTCGGATGGTATTCCTGTGTCCTTTGCTTGTCTGTTGCTCGACTGGTTTGGGCGGGATGGGCTTGTTGCAGGCGGATGTCTCGCCTCGACGATCCCGCCGCTTCCATCCCGTTCCTTCCATCGTCTCTCTTCGCTTGTCGTTCTCTCCATGATTCGTTTCCCACCTCCACATCGGCAGCACGAGACGGTTCGTCCAATCCTGCTGTGGTGATGGTCTTCGGACGTCGTTCTCGTTCCCTCTTCAACCTCGCTTTGAGCTTGGCCAAGGAATCCTCCTCTTCCTCTCCCTCTTCCGTGCCTTCGCTCGTGCTTCCTTCGTCCACGAGACCTTGCACGGTGGCTTTGAGCTCGCCCAAGCGCGCCCACATCGTTCCAAGCAGCGACAAGCACGAAGTTGTGCGAAGGAAAAGCACTGCAAACCATCCGACACCACCGACGTAAACACGACACGAGTTAAGTCCGTGGACAGACCTCGTCCTCTCCAGGGTCGAGATGCCACACACGAGAGAGGCACGGTGAGAGGAGAGGGTGGGAGCGAGGAAGGACCACGCGCCATCGCCATCGCCATCGCGTGGTTGGAGGGAGAAGGAGGGAGACGTGCATCCGTGATTGGAGAGGGGAACGTACCAGGAATGCAAGTCGTGTGGGTGGGAGCAAAGGTAAGCATGGAGGCGCGTAGGATAGCTGCGAAAGGGGTTTGATCGCAATCGCGTTGGCAAAGGTCCTCGTGGAAGAGTGCATTGCCCTCCATGCTGG
>LFIK01003734.1_pt1 | contig 12353 bp, 4 predicted proteins | sample 643401 | NCBI WGS metagenome assembly LFIK01 (sample SAMN03777447, study PRJNA286221) | soda lake metagenome | biome: soda lake; feature: Kulunda steppe; material: water; isolation source: sample T5-Br brine of Lake Tanatar-5 | place: Russia: Kulunda steppe | collected 2010-07 | reverse complement strand
CCGCTTGGATTTTCCCGACCGCCATGGTCACGTCCATCTTCATCGTGACGTCCCTTGTGCTCCTCTTCGATCGGGTCTGCAACGTGTCTCACACCCACACCCCAAACCCACACCCACGGTGCACCCGTCCCCGTCTCCTTCCTTTCCCAGCCACACCCTGGTGCACAGTTACACCCCATCTCGGGTGGAAGTCCAAAGGAAGGAAGGACCCGATCCATCTGGAAGGACCGATCTTCGTCGGGACCCAGAACAGGGAGAAAAGACCGTGATGGATGGGTCGTCCTTACGGTCCTGGAAGGAAGGAAAGGGTGAGTCGGGTGCATTCGGGTCTGTTTCAGGTTGAGAAAGGAGGTCCATGGGGTCAAAACACGAAGGGGGAAAAGGAGGAAAGGAAAAGGGAGAAGGACGAAGAGAAACACGTCGATCGTCACCAAGCGCATGGCGCTGGGATGTGGCTTCGAAACGATCGACGACGCATGCCTTGCGAACATCCTGAAGCACGTGGACGTCGAAACATTGCTCGAAACGGCGATGGAGCATCCGAAAAGTAGGTGGACACGTGTGATGCGACGCCACGGGGTCTGGAGAGACGCCTTCGTCAGAAGGTGGAAGGTGGCAGAGCTGCACCTGGAAGATGACACGCTCGAAAGGGCTGCATTTTACCTCCATGCGACACTCGAGGACTTCCGTAAGGTTCACCACGTGTCTCGATACGACAACTTGGCATCCATTGCGGTGCGACATGGGATCGATTGCACCACCTTGAAATCTTCCAACAACCTCTTCAACGAGCAATCCTTGCACTGTCGGTCCAAGATCTACATTCCCATACAAGACGAGTGTCAGCTGATCAATAAGGAAGTGAGTATTGAGAAAGAAGAACAATTGAAGCGTTACCTCTTGTTGGTGGCCGAACCAACCACCACCGGTGGACAACCTTCGCATCAGGACGAGAGGCACCTACTGCCATGCCCGATAGCTGACTCCGAGGAAAGTTTGAAACTGCTAGCAGAAACCATGCAAAGATCCCTCCGAATCGACCTGAACACATGCCGATATTATCTGCTGAATAACGGACGAAACCTTGCACGGGCCATAGTGGAATGTCAGGAAGACGCCGATTGGGAGGCGACCAACACAGGTTGACAAGACACATATGGGTCCGACGAAATATTCAATTAGAACATTTGGTTCCAAGACAAGCAGGACTCGGTGACAACTGCTACAAAAACGCACTCCAACCAACATACATACGGCATAGCTTGTCTGGATCACGGGCCTCCTGAATGAGCTTCTGCACTTGCCCAGCAACGCTACGTGATGCTCCATCTTCTGTCCCGTCCAGTTTCTGCTTGACACGCAGCAGAGCACGCTCTGCACCAGCATTTACAGGCTTCACTTCTAGCGGATTCCCACGGTTTGAACCCCAGGAATCGTCCAGCACGGTGCTGACAACCTCACCACTTGTCCCTTCACTGTCCCACTGATGCTGCATTGCAGCTTCAACAGTGAGTGCCCATTGGTACAATGGGTCGTGTAAAAAAACCTCGATGATGGTCAAGAGAGACTCTTGATTTCTTCGCATCACCTCCATGGTCTCCTCGCAGGATTTGCGCATTGGACCTTCAACCCCAAATATTCCCATTCCATCCACAATATCTCGTGTCAGCCGGAACGGAACAAGCTCTGGGGTTTTCAGTAGGCGGCCTTGCTCAAATGCAATTCCAAGATCTATGTGGATCACCTCTGCACTCTTTTTGTCAATCAATATGTTGAAAGAATGTCTATCTCCCAGGCCGACCACATATCCAACGATAGAATTGACTGCCACACTACGTGTGTAGGCCAGCCTGTGCTTGTACCAGTCTGGTGGTTGATGGAACATTTCCAAGAAAAAGTGACGCAGCACTGGCTTGAACATTGAACAAACCTTGTCGTAAGTCTTTCGTAACTCTTCTTCACGTGAAACATTCTTTAACATCTGGTGGCACTGTGCGTATGTGATGTCCTTGGGATGATAACGGACATGTGCGCCCCCTCGCCTTCCTGCACCCACAAGATAATCACCCAAAGTAACAGTATTGTCTACCCATTCAAGCAGGCCACAAACTGGAGAAAACGGAATGACTTTATAGACAGCCACACGTAACTTTCTAGAAGCAGCTGTTGCGCAATTACCAAGAAGGCTGTTCACAAGACCAAAGAGTTGCTGCATCGTTGCATCCTGGCGAAGATCATCTGTACCAGCTTTGAGTAATTGCCTATATGTGCAGCCATCTGATCCTTGACACTGAAGTAACTTTGGTGCTGTGACTCCATTGGCAATGCTGATTTTCTCGAGAAAGCTCTGAAATGATGGGAAGGATCCAAACTCGTAATTGGCATCTGGGCGAGCTAAGAGAGGTGCAGTAAGCACAGGGACATGATCCAAGCCTTGCATACTACGGACCTCTCTTGGCATGGCTATGGGGGCGTACCCGCCACTTTCTTTTTTCCTCACTGGAATATTCGAAAGCAAAATATAGCCATCGATAAGGATTTCCATCTGCCGCAAAATCTCATTGTTGCGACTGCTCATTGATCTGAAGCTCTCCAGGATTTCCTGAGCGCCAAGTATCTTGTCTCTGTCAACAGTTCGTGTGATTGCACTGTGGGGCCGATTCCCCCTCCCTTGGTCTTTGGATTCGTTGTTTTTTCCTTGAGCACCATTTTTCAAGGCAAAAAGTTGTAGCAATGTATGATAGGGATGATCATTCGCAATCAGCTGCAAACCGTGATGCTGAACTTGGTGTAAGCCAGTTTTGTGCAGATCACTGTCTCCATTTAAGGTTGATGTACGAGAAGCAATCTGGTAGACAAGTGGGAGCCACTTGAATGTCGGTACCCTGTCGAATGCTGTGGACATTGCTTGATTTACTCCTGTTTCACCTGGATTACTCAACCAGAGTGAGCACAATCTGAAGACCCCCTGAAGATCGTATTTGTTCCCAGCAGCTAAACATTGCCTGTAAGCGGTCATTGCAATGTTCCGGTACCTATTTCTGTCCTTCACAACTCTTTTTGCCTGACCTTCATCCAGATCGCATTGTCTTTGAAGCGGAATCAAGTGCCTTGCAATGTCTCTCAATGCGTTCTGCTTGGCCTTCCCAGAAGCAAAAGATAGTTCAATCTCTGACTCCCTTTCTCTCAGTCGAGCAAGCTCTGCATTTTTCTGTCTTCTCACTGCTTCAGAAGATTTCCATTCATCAGAGCGCAGCTGTGTTTGTAAATCTTTGTACAAAAAGTCAGCATATTGAGCAAGGCGAAATAGGGCCCTGCAACAATTCGGACCAACATTGCTTTCAAGAAGTTTAAGAGCATCTGCCGGTGCCGCAAGGTATTGCTGCAAAATTGTTTGTGTATTTTCTCCTGATGTCTTTGCCAGCCATTTCCCTGCAAGGCAAACTGCCTTGGCATAGAGAATTTGGTTCTTTGTATCAAGATGCTCCATGCTTCTGTCCAGGACGTGGGGGGAAAAGAGGGATCTTAGTACATTGGTGGCCATGTGCTGGTACCCATTGGCCCACAGTAACTTTGCCTCCTCCACCTTGCACAAGGCTAAACCCGAGTTCCACTTTGAGGTCAAATCGGCTTCACTTAGTTCTACTTCATTGTTCAAACGTGCCAAGTGAAACATCCCACTTGTGGCATCATGCAAACGCCCAGCCTTCCTTGCTATGGATGTAACAAGGCGAAGGTGCTGTCTTAAAACAGCCTTGCAATCGAAGACCCTGTAGATGGAAGTCTGCAGGGCCAATCTTGGCTCATAAGCTGAGTATAAGCTTATAAGTTCAGGCTTTTTTGTCTTCCATGAGGAAAACATGTGTTCTAACACGAAAGGTGTCTCCCCTGAGATTATTCCAGTGCTGTTCCAAGATGATCCCATCATAACCCTAGAATGCCGATCACTGCACTGCCACCATCTTGCTGCAGAGGCAGCATGCAAATCACCAAGCATCTGCAGTTGCACAATCTGCTCTGCCAATCCGGACACCCCTTCAAAAGAGTTTGTGACCATTTCCTGTAAGACTAGAGATTGTGCTGCTCTGATATTCTTTTCAAAGATATCAAAGTTGAAAGAATGCAGCGCCTCCATGGACAATCGTAAGTGTCCATGAAAGCTGTCAGACTTGGTACCAAGGCAAGGAGTGGTTCTTCCTAAGGGAGCCTCCGGAGATATTTTTTCCCACTCGCAGGATCGCCATGCTGCTTCATGCTGTAATTCTCTGACCAAAGCTGAAGAAGTCAAACCATTAGCTCCAACAAAATTGCTTTTGAGTATATGTAGGCATCCAATTTCCTTCAAAGACTTCAAAGCATTGGACTTGTGTACTTGCTGTGCTGTGGAATCGTTATCTAGCATGAGATCATAAATCTGCAAAGCTTTTGACCACTGACCTTCATGTTCGAACAAGCGAGCCTGCGAATCCATCGATCCGATTTGATCAAGTGCTCTGACACTATCTGTATCGCCTATTGATTCAAGACTGCGGTAGAGAATATCTCTAATCTTGACTGTGTTCCCAAGCGCTTCGTAGTTTAAGGATGTTGAGCCAAGGCTTATGCCCATTTTTTCACACCACTGTTCTGCATACAGAAAAGCAGTGAACGGTGCGTTGCATTGTAGAGCAATATCTGCAGTGGTTAGATACTCAAGCTCAAGCCAGTACATCTTCTCCCACTTCTTGGAGAAAGCACAGGAGGACACGCTTTCCATACCACGTTGATGCACAATTCTCAAGTGATGTAGAGCAGACAGCCATAATCTCTTGACTTGTAGCGGGGCTGCTCCTGACTCAAAGATGTATTGTGAGACTCTCCTAGATATGGCCTTCTGCATTGGACCATCTGGGCCATCACAGAGGGCAAGTGAGGCAAGTGAGTACGGAAGGAGCAATTCTGCCACAGCAGCACTTATCTGGCAGATTCGTGAGCATGACACTAAGAGCAGATCATCGGTGTGGCTCAAAAAACAACGAACAAGTGAACATAAGTATTCCTCATAGCTGGTGCAGGATGAATCCCAAATACTGTCATTCGTGACATCCGGGGCAGTAGCAGTATCCTTCTCTGCCCAAAGAAGGACATCTGATTCATCTACTGAACTAGATGCAAATTGGTCCAAGGTCATCTTAAATTTGTCTGGTAAAGATTCAGCAGTTGCTTTTCCTTCCTTCAGTGCCATCAGGGCTTTCAGACAGTTCATTGACTGCTTCACTATGGAAGGATCCGAATCATACAGGAGTCTATAAAGAATCAAAAGCAAAGCTGTGACCAATCTTGCCCGTTCCTTGTCTCCTTTTTGAAGTAAGTGTGCAATATCTTTTCGATCGCTGGACAAAATACGATTGGCTTCCTCTAAGGCAAGGCTAGCCTGGTTTACTACGCCCAAGTCCTTACCATTGCTGATGATGAAGCTTGGTCCAAGTTTCATAAAAATCCTTGCAACCAAATCTCCTATAGCATTGCTGTTAATGATGTTGTTCTTCTTCAACAATCGCCAAGCTGCAAATGCAGCTGTCTCCATGTCTTTGCATTTATCTGTACTCCCCCTGGATTCTCTTGCTTCCCTTTTTTCAGGTTCCAGTGCTTTGAGAGCCCTTCTGCCCACAGATTCCATAGTCGATTCTTGCAGGCTCATTTGCAAAGTCAGAGGACGAACGGCAAGGTGGTAAAGCTCATCAACAGCGGTTTGGGGCCCCTTGCTACTGTGATAGAACCTGCTAATCTCTTCTAAACCACATACATCAGGTGGTGGTTCTAAGGAACTCAACATGTACAAGCAGTGCTTAGGCAACTCCAGAGTCAACTTGTGGGCCAAGGAAACAAGATGCTGTCGTTGAGAGGGTGTTTTGCTGTCTTTCAAAGCAGAGAAAAGTGCTGATAAAATGCTTCCGATCACATCCTCTAAACATATTGCCATCGCACGGTCAAGCAGCTGGTTCCCTATCACGATATGCAAGTTTTGACAGCAAAGTTCCTGTGCCCCTGGCCATTGTAAAGCGCGCACCAAAAGTTGAGTAAGGTAGATAAACGTAGATGGTACAGCTGTAGCACTCCCAAGGACATCAACCAGTGCATCGATAGAGTAGAGAAACCTCCTTGTATGTCGACTATTTCGGCATTTGTGGATGCAGGAATGAATCCGCAAGAGAATCTTCCGTACAATTGGAGGCGACAACAAATTTTCTGTCATGCTGTTCCCAAACAACGCGCACATCTTACCAAGTCTGTCTAAGCCAAATTTGATTGAGTCTTTCGGGTAGAATGGCTTTTCAGTGTTAGTTGGACCAGCCCACAATATCATACTGCTGACTAGTTCATGCATTCTTTCAGACAGGTTTTCTTCTACCACATTGCTACTAAAATAGTTTGACAGCTGTGATTCAACAATCACGCTGCTCACATCCCTTGTGACGTCAAGCAAAAGGTAGCCAATAGTTTCTGGTAAAAATTGCAGTAGCAACTGGTCCATGCTTAGATGACATTCCTCCGCCATGAACTCCAAATCTCTACGATATTTCTCTTTTTCTTCCTTGGATGAAGAACAGGAAAGTTCAAGCAGAATAGGCAAAATTGTGCCTGCATGTTCTTTGATGCACTTCAATGGAAAGACTGGTCCATTCATAGCATGTTGCTGAAAGACTTTTTGATCATTTTCTGATGAGATCTTCTTATCGTTAAGGAGTTTCAGTGAACGCAGAGCTAACCCACTTTTCAACCAGTGATATACAAGAAGAGGCATGTGATGACCCAGGTAGGAGCAGATCGTAGGGTAATTCGATTCCTTTGCAGCTGCTCCGAATATGTGGGGGATGAGTCTGCTACATAGTTGAGATGACTGCACTCCCCATATAGCAACCATGTGTACAAAGGTCTCTTCCAACTCTGGACAAGCCCTCGATACTTGAAAAAGGAAAAGCATATTAGTCTCCATCTCTGCAGAATTCAGCTGATTTCTACTAGTGTGCTGACCAGGCAGGTGCTTCAAAAGCCGTCTAAAGACACCCTGAATATCTGTAAACACCCTGAAGAGAACCATACACGACTGGATTGCATGGCATCGTACATGATAGGAAGCATCCCCTAATGACGAAGCGAGTTCTTCTGCTAGGTGAGCAAAATTTTTCCCATGTATGCCCAAAAGATTTGCAAACAATTTCAAGGATTCTACTCTCAAGGAGCAAGAATTTGAAAAACATATTCTTTTAGCAGAGCAAACCTCTTCAACCAGCCTCAAGGTGCATGCCATTTGTGGGGATTCTAGGTCAAGTACTTGCTGGTGTGGTATTACCTCATTTAAACATTGGATAACAGCCAAGATCGAGACTTCCGATTTGCGCAAATCTAGAAACCTTCCCACAATATCTATGGCTTCATTTCCCAGTTCAACTGTGTGAGTAAGTATCGCCTTGCAAAACTCTGGAAGGATAACAGAGAGGACCCTCTCGACAAAATAAAAAGTTTGAACTGAGGCAACTTCGGATATGTCCAACAAGAAGGAAATCGACTGAAGTAGGCATCTTCCCAGTTCAAAATCAGGGTGCTTGTGCAGCACAAAGCAAAACCTAAGCAAAGCGCAAACACTGTGCGCCAACTCAGCACTGTACTGCTCTCTTGGAATAGTCTTGTCCTTGGCATATGTGTCTCCCATTATCCAGTTGTCTGTGTTTCCTTCGTCAAGCCGCACCGGAATGCTTGAAGATTCAAAATCACAAATCTTTGTTTCAATCATTGCACGTAGGCCATCCTTGGCCTTGCATGCTATACACTTCAAAATTGAATCTTGGATCTCAAGAAGTTGCCCATCGATCTCTCTGCCCGCAATGAAGAAACATTGTTCTATCAATGCACACGTTTCATCAGTGCTGCCAAGACTGGTAATGTTTAGCTTTGTGACCAGTGCAATGAGGTGGTTGAGGAAATGGCCATTTGATCCAAAAAATCCACCTGCAGGACACGACTCTTCGGAAATGTTGGCTTTCCTTACAAGGAGGAGGACCGCCACTGAGAGCAGGGCAAATGAAGCAGTCAAGCTACTGTCACCATGGGAGTTGATCTGCATTCTATATCTAAAAAAATGTTCAAACTGCAACATGAAATCTTGCGATCTTTTTCCTTGAAGAAGTTGTTGATTCGTTTTTTGTGATTTGCCAACAGCAGCAAGCCCTTTATCCCAAAGAAGAAAATCATCCCTTGCTCCAAGGTGCATCAAAGGCTTCCCAGGTCCACTTGAGAAGTTGTCTCTCCATCTCTCGAACAGTGACTTCCATGCATGCAAGTGGGTATCAGCGAAGCCTTCAATCTCAAGAAAGGAGCCAATACAACTGACTGCGTGAGGTAGAAAGGATGGAATGTTCTGTTTACTTCCTTGGGAAGAAGAGAACTCCAAAATTTCCATTAGCAACTTGAGGAAAATCAGTTCCACATTCTCATCGGTTTCAGAAGCGAGACTGACAAAGCTTCCTTCCAGGGCCACCTGTATGCAAACAAAAGCTGCCAAGGGCAATTCTGTCTGACAGCTGTCCACTGGAGGCCCAAAGTATTTTAGAGCCCAGAAGGAGGACGGAATCGAGAAATTGTCAAGTAGGCTGCAGGACATGCATGCTGCCATAAGCAGGAGACATTCTTGGGCAAGGGCCATTGATTTGTTATGGTGCAGAAGATGGTCAATGCAAGCTTGGAAAATTTGCTTCCAGCACTCTGACGCTTCTTCAAGTTCTCGAAAATTGCGCAAGGAGCAGAGGGACGATTTAGTCCACCTTGCACCAGTCTTTGGCACCACAACATACATTTTCCATGCAAAGGCAAGCTCCTGAGCCCAGCGTAAGAACCAGCTAGCAGGATCTAGGACGCTGATATCCCAGTTTCCCTTTAAGCACCTATCTAATGCCCGACAAACAGACTTCAGCATATCAAACAGTGTTTCCTCCTGAATGTACATTGCGTGTTGCTGTATAGCTACACACATGATTGGACCCCAAACTGCAGGGCTGGCTAGAGTATTGTGTTTCAATTCTTGCAGTGGTCGTCGAATGCAAGTCTTCTTGTCTCTCGTAGTTGTGGGATGCCCTGTCCACTGGAGGTCGGACATAACTGCAGCAGCAGCCGAGGCCTGAATCAGCCATGAATCATTTTGTTGAAGATATGAGGAAGCTGTCGTGAATGTTTCGTCACTAAGCTCTCGCACTAAGCAACTCCAGATATACGTGGCCCTTGCAAAAATGCACCCTCGGAGCTTCAATTGTATAAAGAAAAACCGGCATAATTCAGCACGAAACTCTGCACGAAGGCACTTTTGTGTGGTTTCGTGTATTTCGTTCAACGCGCTCTCCACAGCATCATCTATTGCATCTAACACATGGAATGAATCATAACCATCCTTTACCAAGACCTCGTTCAGAGCCTCCACTGCCTTCACTGCAATTCTTCCTTGGTCGTTGAAATGCGACAGGATCTTGCAAAGGACCATGACAATTTTGTCTACCAAGGATCCTCCTTCATCTTGCTTCATTGAGACATCAACATTCGAGTATTTCAAGACACTTGCTAGGGCGTCAAGCATGCGAAAGAGCTCCTGCTCGATGGGTGTTCCATCCTGACCACTCCATTCATCCAGCAATTTCTTGCAAGCTTGGTAAATACACTGCAATATCGAAAGCAAGCTTGCTTGAGGGGCTGCTTTGCTGTATGGTTGTGTTGGGAGAAGGTATCGAGCCAAAAGAGTACAATATTCCACAAAGGTAGGCCTGTCAACATTTGGAATCGCCATGACATGAGCAACGTGCCTGTAGAGGAACTTTGCTTTCTTCCAAAGCATCAGGTGGCTTTGATTGGATTGACTTGATCCACTTTCGGCTATTGCCACGATTTCGCACAGGAATTTCGCAGCTGAGAGGGATGGTTTACCTTTGTATCTGGTGAGCTTCAATTCTTCTTCCACACAGATACACATCGTGTGCACCAGAGCTGGCCATGTGAATGGATCCGTCACGTTTTCCAACGCTATCAATTTGCAAGTTCTTCGGTCGATCGTTTCTAGGAACTCGCTGTCTTCCAGAGCGACCCGCAGGCGCTTGGTTGCTTCTTTCCTGGCCGTGACTTTGTCGCTTCGCAGGTTGGCATGGATGTGTTCCAGGTGCTCCACGCTCCATCCCATGGCGATGGACCACGAGTGTTCCTGCTTCTGGTCTTCACTGATGCATGGCACCTGCTGCGTCTTCGATTTGCATCGAAAGCCTGGGAGGTTGGCGGGTATTTCGTGCACTTGGGTTGGTGGTGATGATGGTCCACATCAGGATGCGATCTTCGAGTTGTGGGGAACTCGACTTCGAACCCCCCCGTCGAAAACAATGCAAGTCGAACGAACGACGTCGAAGCAAGGAAGCGCGAACCGACACCTCCTTCGCTCGTCGGATGTGCAAGAGACAAGCACGAGAGGAATGGAACGAGAATACGGTGAACTGCACGGGAAAGTGGACGTTCGGCAACGATTGCGGATGGTAATGCTCGTGCAGTCGCAAAGCCATGGGAAGAGACGAGGGGTCAAGGAATAGACGAGAGGGCCAAGAGACGCAAGGAGCGAAGATGAAAGACGAGGAAGCAAATGGCTCGCTGAAGGAATGGTTACATGAATGAAAACAGCACAAGGATATCGAATCTGCAGCGTTCCAATCATTCGTTGGATGCAGTGTGTGCTTGGGGCTTCTTGCTCCTTGGCTTCACTTTGGGTTTCGGCCACTCAGGGTCTGGCGACCGGAGTTCTACATCTGCAATGGTGGGAAGGCTCCGATATTGACGGGCATACACCACCTTCTCGTTCCTCCAGTACTCCAAGGGCCTGACTCTTGTACGTTTGCTACGGCGGATCCCGCCCTCCCCTGATGCGAGTCCTTGGTCCATGAGACTTTGGCGTGCAGCCATGAGCGCTCTCAGTCTTTGATTTGGAGGTCCCCTGATTCTAGTGACTTTCTTCAGGAAGACGCCTGAATTCTCTGGGTTGGCTTCCTCTCGCAATTCACCCTCCAAATGCGAAGGTTGCGCTTCAAAACCGTCGTCGTCACCGAAGTCTGGTGCAAAACCTCCAAAATCCCCACTGTCGTCATCAGAGACACCCTGATCGTTTTCCTCTATGTTAGCATCCAGATTTTGAAGTGGGTGGTACTTGAGAGGCCTGTCAAACCGGTAATCTCTGGTCGCTGTGCTCCTTCCAGAACCTGGACGATGCTCAATCTTTTTACGACGCACAAATATGCTACCAGCTTCTGCGTTCTCATTGTTCTCGGCGAATCGGACTGTTGAGGGAACATCATGCATGTTAGACCAGGACGCTCGACATTTTCCCGTTGAAAGCTAGTGAAGGCAAACTTACCTGTTCTTTCTTGACCGTCGCTTTTCCTCTCCTCTGTACTCTTAAGAATGCTTTTGCGCGGGACTGCATTTTTTGAACGGCTATGTGTGTCTTCGAAGTTAGCCAGCCAATCTGGTGAATGGGTCGGATTTCTGTCGACGGCACGCAATTCTTACCTCTCGATATGGAACGTTCGCGTTTTTGTCTTCCTTCCGGATCCTTTCCTTCGGTTCGCTTCTTTTCTTCTTCGGTAAACCTGAGGGAACACGTCGGTCTTTGCGTTCCGAGGCACGGTGTGGGCGTCGCACGTCAGCTTCTGCTTGCTCCGATTCCGACGGTTCCATATCCCTCCCAACGACTCCGCATGTTGGGAACGAGGACCTACCTTGAGTTGCGTCCCTTCTTCCGCATTCATTCCGTGTCGAAACCTGTTGAAATCGGCCAAAGGCAGGGTCTCTGTCACAGCGTTCATGTCGAAGCGTTCCTACTGAGTTCCCTGTCTCCGTCGCACAGGCTCCTCTCACTTCACTTCCGTCCCTTTCTTTCCCTTTTACCACCGCACGATCTCGTTTTTTTCGTTCTTTTCTCCGACGAAGCACGCGCGTGCGTGCGTGCGTGCGGTCGGTCCGCCACAAATGTCGTGCTTTGCTCGGTCTGTCAGCAACGGTTCGAATCGATGGGACGAAGCGAAGGACCACCCGTACCAAATGGTCACGAAAAGACCAACGACCGACGAGGCTTTTAAGACAACGTCTCTATCCTCCACGGGTGCGGTTGATCGAGCCGAGGAACGGTGGGACGTATTTGCCTCACTCCGCAGAGGATCGAGGGACTGTCCAGATGAAATCCCTAGGCGTCGTCGTGTCCTCTGCGTGCGATGCAGATGGCAACGCATCGGTCTTGGTGGTTCGGATCCGGATCGCACCACCCCGTTTGGAAGGGACCCGGTGTGGATCGGTGCAGT
>LFIK01003733.1_pt1 | contig 12355 bp, 17 predicted proteins | sample 643401 | NCBI WGS metagenome assembly LFIK01 (sample SAMN03777447, study PRJNA286221) | soda lake metagenome | biome: soda lake; feature: Kulunda steppe; material: water; isolation source: sample T5-Br brine of Lake Tanatar-5 | place: Russia: Kulunda steppe | collected 2010-07 | reverse complement strand
GCCCCCCCCCCCCAACACACACACATGCGCGCACAGGATGTGCTGCGGGAGGCTTTCTGGCGTGTCGACCCTGACCGCACAGGCAGGGTGTCCCTCCAGCAATTCCTGCAGGTGCGCATCCTGCTGGACCTTTTGTTGAGATTGATCCCGGAGCTTGCAGCGCTCTGCCGCACATGTGCTAGACACCGATAGGTCGGCCCTGTTGATGCATTACCTTCCATGAGCACGCCCAGCCTTCACCAGCCGGCGCTTCTTTTAGGCAGCAGCGGCAGCTCTCCTCTCTCAGGGGCTAGCAGCCTGGTGCAGCAGGGGCTCCTCTCTCAGTAGCTTGCAGCCTGGTGCAGCAAACCAGAGGCCGTGGCCCCCATTTTCCGGGTGGCTCATTCCAACCACCCCATCTGGCTGCGGAGAGGCTCAGCTGCCTTATTGACATGCTACCGTCCAGGCCAGCTGGCAGGCAGGCAGGCAAGCAGGCAGGCACGGAGACCTGGTGCTTGTGCATCTACGCAGGCAGGCAGGCAGGCAGGCAGGCAGGCAGGCAGGCGCAAAGGCCTGGTGCATGTGCAGGCAGGCACACAGGCAGGCAGGCTGCCCCTGGGCCCCACCTGTGCGTGCGCTGCGCTGTTTTGGGGGCCCGCAGGTATGGCAGAACGTGCTGTGCCTGCTGGAGTACTCAGACCAGGTGGTGGCCACAGCGTCCGGCCGCACGCGCGTGGTGCTGGTGCCGGGCAAGCGCATCCTCATCGACCTCAGCATGTGCTCAGCCATCTTTGCCCAGTACGGCTTCGACAAGGACGGCCTCATGCCCTACGTCGTCTTCACCAACGTGGGTACGCACCACATGGTGCACGTGAGGGCCGCACTGCAGTGCAGCTTTGTGCCGCAGCGCTGGGCACTGTGACTGGGCTGATACATGCTGCGGCTTTGGCAAGGACAGCCTGTTGCCGTGCACTGTCTCCACAAGCATGGGTGCATGGCCGGGGCGTGCGCTCCGCCCACATTGGCTGCTGCTGCGCGCCTTGCGTGTGTGCTACAATTGGATTGGGGGGACTGGGGAAATGCAAAAACTGGTGCTTGTCCACAGCAGCATGTCCCTCTGTGTATGGGGTATGGGCGGCATCTCGCACTTTTAGCCCACGTGCCTGCTTTGGCATACCCGCCTGCAGTGCCTCGCACAAGCTACTCACCCCTTCAGTGTTGTGTGCCATCCGCAAGCTACTGAGCATTTCAGTGTTGTGTGCCAGCCTCTTAAAGGCCATCTCCTCTTGGCCCATACCCACAGCTTGCAAGCAGGACCCCCTCCTGCTGGCAAGTGCCCAGAAGCAGCAGGCAGGCCCTGCGCTGCTCTCAAATATGGAGGCTGTTGGTGCTTGCAATCAGCCTAGGCTGACTTTCTTGCTCACATATGCATGCTCGCAATGTGGTGAGGGCTAGGGGCCAGGATTAGGGTACAGGGATGGGCAGGTCTGGGCGCCTCTGTGGGGGGGGTTGCACTGCTTATGTGTGTAGTTGTGTGTATAGGTGGGTGGGGCACAGGGTGGGGGAAGTGTGCGTGGGGCCAGCAAGCCTTGTGTACGTGAGGCATGCTATGCTGCAGTCCACTTGTGCGTGAGGTGCAAACGAGATGGTGTGCCGGTGTTTGATTTGATGGGCATGGAGCGCAACATGGTGGACGCGGCACGTGATCTCAGGGACAATTCTATCATATTGCGCACAAAAGCCATGGGGCCTGCACCCCACAGTGCCACACGCCCAGCCGCGCCTGACCACCCCTCCCATTGCTTTTTCCTCCTCTGACTGCGCCACCGCTCCCTCTGATTGCCACAGGCCATCAGCGCCACGCCTGCGCGCCTGCTGGGGCAGGAGGTGGTCATCAACGCCTCTGCAGATGGCCATCACGGCCTCAGCTCAGAGGTTGACATTGCGTACTGCATAGGCAACGCAAAAGTCCTGTACCCGGTGCGTGCCTGCGCGTGCTGATTGCTGAGGGGCCAATCCTGCCGCGGCGGCTGCGGCGACAGCTGCTCTACCAAGGGGGGGAAGGGTTCATGTGTCCTTGCTGCGCTGCACTGCCGCCCCACTTGTGCCGTGCGCCTGGGATTTCCGCAGAAAGCAGGCATTCATGTTGGCAAGGTCTTGAGAGCAAATGACTCTTAATTTATGCTTTAGTCTTTGGTAGACTGGGACACATGCCCGACAGCAACAGCCAGCCATTTGTGCTGTGCAACCACAGGCATGCAGCAGGCCCAGGCTGATGCTGTGGGTAAGGCAGGAGAGCTTTGATTGGTCATGCGCTTGGCCGCGAGGTTGCCAGCAGAGGGCGTGGCTTCACAACAACATATGTGCGCAAACAGTGGGCCTTGAGCAAATTTCCTTAGCTTGCCCAGCTTCAGGACATGCCTGCCTGCTCTTTTTTGTGAGTGCAGAAGTGCGCCAAGGGGGTGTTCCCGCCCAGCAACTTTGACCCACGCGCTGCGGACCGGTCCATGATGCCCCCCAATGCCCACATGTGGTTGGAGCATGTGTATGGCTACGCAGGCCACGACACTCTAGACTCAAACGTGTACTACACCAAGAACACCACAAAGTGAGCACACTGGATGTTCAAGCACTGCCCACGGATTGATTGATTCATTGCACCCAAATTGTGCACATCACCAATTGAACCCATATGGGAGTGATGTGGGTCCAAAAATGACAGCTGCAAGACAAAAGTGCTTGTCCATGTTGCAGGTTTGTGCCAGCTGAAACGTGGTCAATGAAATTCAAGGCAGTAAGATGTGTTTCATTGCGTATTTCTGTCAACACAGGCCTTGCCCCTTCCTCAGCAAAGCAATAGAAATCATCTCCCGGTGGAGACTCTCACTCCCGGTGGACACACACACATAGTGCAGCAGACCTGTGCAGTAGCTGCAGCAAGAGCAAATGCTCCCCCTGCTCTTCTTCCCAGGCCGCAGGCAGCTCGCTGGCCCCTCATCTGAACATGTGCTTCCTTTTCCCAACATTCCCAGGCGTGGCTAAAAGCGCCCTGGAGGCCCTTGCCCACCTTAAGAGCATGTGCATCCCCTGCCGCCCTGCCTGTCCTTGCCAGGCTTGGCAAGGCAGCATGCCTGCAGCCTGCTGTGCCCACTCTGGCAACCCTGAGAATGGGCCCTGCAAGCAGTAGCCTTTCAATCCTGGCTCCGTTTGAAATGGGCTCTGTGCATACATCTCAAAGGACTGCGCCGCATCCCATACTGCTGATGGACCCAGAGCACACATGCAAATGCATACACACACACAAGCATAACCGGTGCTTACCTGGGCAATGGCATATACTGTGGCCTCTGTGCAGGGACAGGCACGAAGTGGTGTACTATGCGGGGTGCGTAGGCATCGTGTTCTGCAAGCAGGACATGGATGCAGGCCTCCGCAGCCAACGCTTCTTCTTTGGGCACAACAACGACATCAAGTGCCTCGCCATCCACCCAAGTCGAGAGTAAGTGCTGCATGCTTTGCATTGGGGGTGGTGGCAGTGGTAAATACAAAATCACGAACAAGGTTGTGCTAGGCCTGGTATGTCCACAGTGTTCACAAGATGAGCGTGCAGCTGTCCATGCACGTGCTTTGGCGGCACATGCGTAGATGGATGTCAAACAGCCTTCTGCGGGTCGGGCAGCCCTCATCACATCTAGGAAGGAAAAGCTAGCTGCATTTGATTACTAGGCGTTGAGCACCCAGACAGCTGTGGTGCGTTGCTCACAAAAACATGCCATCAAGACATGGCTTTTCGCTATTCCTGCTTTTTCCAAATGTAACGAACGAGCCATACATATGTGCTGCGCTTTCTTTCATTCTCATGCATGCTGAGCCTGCCTGTTTGATCAATGGTACCAGTCTCCTTCCAACAGCTTCACCCTTGCCCTGTCTTTCCTTTAGCCGGTTCCCTTGCTTGCCCGGTTCGCCTTTGCCCTGCCTTTCCTTTGCTAAGCTGGCGCACTCCGCGGCAGCCGGCACATTGTTTGCTGTGGATTCTCAGAAGGCACCTCAAGCCTCCCAAATGCATATATGCTGCAGAAGTGCCAGACAGGACCCCCTCCAGCTTCCACAGGGCTCTTTCATATCCCACACGGCTCACATGCACAGGGCTCTTCCACAGGGCTCTTTCATATCTCCCACACGGCTCACATGCACAGGGCTCTTCCACAGGGCTCTTTCATATCTCCCTCACGGCTCACATGCACAGGGCTCTTCCACAGGGCTCTTTCATATCTCCCACACGTCTCACATGCACAGCAAATGTCTTCCCAAGCACCTCGTGACTCATGACAGACACTCCCCTGGGCAATGCACACCCTCTGTTTGCCCTCCTGCGGGCGGGGTGCCTTCTGCACACAGGTATGTGGCATCGGGGCAGCAGAAGGCCACCGGACCCGATGAAGTGCCGTACGTGTGCGTGTGGGACGTGGACAACTGCAACCTCGTGCAGCGGCTGGATCACGACATCTCGGAGCGCGCGTGAGTGGGGCTGAGCGACAAAAAGATACTTTACTGGTTCTGGCCGCTGCGCACGGCCCCAGTTGCGTGGCTTGTGGGGATGGCAGGAGCATGTAGTGCATTGGATGTGCTCGTGCAGGCGCGTTTGGCTCATGTTGCCCTCCACTGGGCACTGTTTTCCTGTGTATCACACGTGTCACAATGAGTGCCCCTGCCTCATCTGTCACATGTGACAGCGGTGTGACAGCTTGACCTGGCAAGTGGCCCTGCGCTCCGTGCTGGAAACAGGGAAGGAGCACCGGTGCATGCTGCGGGCAGTAGCGGCGTACCCTATGCTGTTCAGTTCAAGGATTGCATACGCTGCAAGCACCTTTAAAACCCCAAAAACCCCAACACAGCATGTGGCCTGCGCATCACACACAGAAGAGGTTAGCACAAGCCTTCCAGTTCTACCTCTGTGCGCTTGTACACGGAGCAGCGGAGCTTCCCTGTAGTGACCCTGTGGCATCTTCCTCCTGCGTGCAGCGTCATTGCGTGCTGCTTCTCCGGCAACGCAAACCACCCCAACCCCCAGAAACGGGGGGGGGACCTGCTTGTCACCATCACTGCTGATGACAAGCACACCATCCATGTGTGGCGATGGATGAAGCCTGCCGACAAGTACTTCAAGGTGATGCACGGAGGGTGCGCCTGCACGCGCACCCCCACGCGGTCCTGGACACCATGCGCTGCATATGCCGTCTTCTTTTGCTTGCTGTCCTGCACTGAGCCCTGTGGTCCCTTGCCTGCACAGTCCAGCATAGGCCTGTGTTTGATGGGCGATCAGTTTTGCTAAGAGGCAGGATGGGATGGCCAACCCGCAAATTATCGCATGCAAGTGCAGCATTTTGTAATCACCTGTCTCATTGGCCCATTGGCCCTTCCCATCCACAACTCTCGGTGCCATAGCACCGGCTGGGCGTGGCATGCATGGAATGCCCCAGGCAGCGTAACGTGTTGATGGGCATGGTGCTTGGTTAAGATGTGCCAGTGCCAGCGCTTTGCCAGCTCTGCAAACAGAGGGCAGACCCAATGTCTGTGTGACGTGCACGTGGCTGCCATACACTGAGCAGAGATGCGCTGGATACATAGCATCCGCCTGCGTGTTCACACTCACTGATGCCCTCACACGTTTGAAGACTGACATGGCGCAAGTTTTGCAGCAACTGACCCTGAGGTGGTGCGTTTCCAGCGCAGGCAGAAGTGCTGGCTGCTGCAATGGACCAGTTCCAGTAGTTGGGCCCTGCCATATCGCCTCACCACCTTGTTTGCCTGCCTGCCTGCCTGCCTGCAAATTGACATCGGCAACTTCCCATGCTCATCAGCGATGCATCTCAACTTAGGATAGCCTTGACCTGTTGAGGCTTCTCTTGCCTGAATTTGCTGCTGCTGCCATGCTTCTTGGTCCCTTTTGCCAACAGTCTGTCAACATCCCGGGGTGGTTTGTTGGCCCTCACAAGAAGCTGGACTTCATCAGGGCTGCAGCTGCACGCACTCCACACGGTGAGCAGGGGCAAGGGGGGTGACTGTATGTGTGCCAGGGTTTGAGTAATGCAGAGGCAGCAGGCTCCAAGCATGGCTGAATGCAGAGGGGTGTTGGAGACGCAGTTCCATCCCAGGTGCTGTGTTTGTGCATCTTAAAATGCAGCAGGTGTGCTGGCAGGCTTTGACCCGCCTGAAAAGGATGGCTTGCATCGTATCTTGCACCTCCTCATAGTGCTTGCAGGAGACTTTGCCATGCATTGTCTGCCTGGCGGGGCAGTTGTGCGAAAGTTGCCTGCTTAGGCAATAGATTATGCTTGATGCTCCACCCTTTTGGACGGGATGCTGGGGATTGATTGTGCAAATAATGCATCATATTGCAGGCATTTTCTACCAAAATCCAGACAAGTATGATGAGAATGGCAAGGAAAAGGAGGTCTTGAGACAATTGTCAGAAGAGGAGGTGTGTGACTTGTTGATGCAATGCTTTTTGCCAGTTATGATGTGTGCACAGCATCAGAAGCCAAGCCGCAGCACCATGCCAAAGCTGTTGGGGTTATTTGGCCTCTTGAAAGTCGACCCTAGAACAGAATTTTCTGCTAACAGTACAAAAGCCAGGATGGCTTGAAAAACAAGCATGGGGAGGTTGACTGAGCGCAGCAAGTCAGAAGCTTCTTCCATAAGGTCAGCAAGTTGATACGTGTCCTCCAGGGGGATCCCTGCTCAAACTGCGTGCTGTCAAGATTGCCTGTAACTGCTCCAATTTATTTCTTGCTGATGGCAGCTGTCTTGCCAAGCAAGCATTGCAGAGTGAGTGTCTGTTTGTCATTGAGCCGTACCTGGTATTGAAAGGAGTTGATAAGAGAGTATGAACAAGCTGGGGGCTCAAGCATGTGTGAAGTGTAAAGGAACCTTCCCTCACTGCAGAGCAACCATGAAACCCAAAAGGCTCTGAGCAGGCGAGCTGTGCTTGGCCCCCAAACAGGTCCGCAAGCACTATGAGGAGCTCGAGAGTCAGCCCCACCCAAGGCACCCCATCATTGAGCAAGTGGTGGGGGAGGACAATGACATTGACGAGGACTGGGAGATGGGCTACTGCGACACTGTTCCCAAGATGAAGTGAGTGGTTGGGGGCAAGCAGCATGCGGTTTGAGTCTGGCTGGAGGGGCTCCAGCATAACCGTGCTGCACTCTTGGTTTAAGTCTGGCCGGAGGGGCTCCAGCATAACCATGCTGCACTCTTGGAGGACGGGCTTTGGCCTTGAAGCTGCCCTATTGGTGATGGCTTGTTTTCCAGTATGGCATGTTTTGGGTAAGGGTTGAGAATGCCCCCCTCTGAGCTCAAAAATGTTGCTTACAAAGGCACACACACTGGATTTTTACACAATCGACCAAAATACATTTTGTCATCTCAGGGAATGAGTCTCATGTTATGCTCAGGCACTGGCACTTGCATGCCTTCGATAGGGGAGGATGTGTGTGTGTGTACAGGAGTCAATCCCATGTGTTGTCTTAACAGTGGTCTTGTCTCCTGTGCTCATCCAAAAGCTTTTGTGAGCGCAGGGCGCTTGCTACTCCTCCCAGCATCCTGAATACCAAACACTCATTCATATGCCCACTTCTTGTGTGCACAGGAATGATGGCACCTGGGAGCTACTCATGGAGTATCCCGGCTGCAATGGCACCCCGCCTATGGTGTATGGCGTTTCATGGAACCCTTTAAAGCCGCAGGTGGGTGTGTGTGTGTGCGCGCGCGCTTGTGTGTGTGCGCGCATGTGTGTACGTGTGCAAGGAGCCATGAGCTTTTGTGCCACAGCTCAGTCTTGTGAGCATACACACCTGCATAGCACCCTAGAAGAAACTGAGCTTGCATGAATGCTAGAGACACATTTGAAGACGGATCAAGATGGCTTGCACCATTGTGTAGAGGAAGCAGAGGAGGCGGCATGCGCTAGGCCATCTGGAGATTGATTGCCTGGCCAAGCTCATGCATGAGAATACATGATCATGGAGCTGCACAGAAAGAAAAGAAAGACTATATAGGCAGTACATCACTCCACGTTTATTATGGAAAAGAGGGCATTCAAGGCCATTGCACCATAAATTTTTCACCGTGCAAAGTGACTGCAGCAGTGCACCCGAGCAGTCACAAAAGCATTGGACAGTGACCATGCTGCAGCCAAGAAGTGTCTTGAACCTTGAACAAATATCCAATATTCTCATTTAAGTCAGATCTACTAAGCTTTGGCCTTTGCTCACATCATCATCGTGCATGCAGGATGGATCGCGAGGCTCAGAATTTGTGAGTTACGGAGTGAAGCACCTCAAGACCTGGATCGTTGATGATGAGGTGCGACTCCGAGACCTTCAAAAGAGATGTACCATGGAAGTTTTGAACTTTCAAGTCAATCTCAAATGCCTTTCCACCAAGAGACCCTGTGTTGTGACTATCTTTTTCAAAGTTGATGGCACAATTTTCTCTGCCCCTACCTGATGTCCTCTGCTCTTAACATTAAGAAGTCCATTTCCTTGTAAACCCCTCTAGAGGACAAGCACTGTGTGATACAGCATTTGCTTGCATGTCAGCAGCCATTGCCTTGTCTCATCCATCGCTTTTGACTGTCCTTGTTTGCAGTCAAAGCTGTGTACTTGCTTACACAGCTTTGACACACCCATGCTGTCAGTGCTTGGCTGCACAGGTGCCAGCATGGGGCGGCTTTATGCTTTGCTTCAGAGCTGCTGGCAACCACTTAGTTGCTCGGAATATGCTGCATTCCCCACGCAAACTCCAAGTCACACACTCACAAACGCACGTGTACAAACACCCACGCACAGCAGTGCATCATCACAGTATTATACATGCACCACTTACGCACATCAGCACATGTGCACGCACACACTTTCACACAGAGGGGTGGCATACACACACACATTCCACATGTCCAGCTATGGCTGTGCACACACTTGACTCGGGCAATATATTGCACACGCTTGACTTGGGCGACAACCGGGGCTGATGCTTTGATCGCAGGGGAGGTGGCGCGGTTCTGCCGGCTCCTTTGGCACCGCACACATAGAGAATGTGCTGAGCGCGTGCTACGTGCCCGCCCTGCACTACATGGCCGCGCCTGGCGACTCCTGCATCTTGACGGGCTTTGCGTGTGGCCAGGTGCGTGCACGTGCCTGCTCAGCGTGCACCGCACCAAATGAATCTTTGTCATGTCAAATGCCGTGCACTTGCTTGCTCAGTGTGTGCTCCACCATTTGATATTTGTATTCTTGTCAGGAAGCCTTGCCTCCCCTCCCTGAATGCTCCAGGCTGTGTGGGCTCTGCAGGCTGTGGCTCTGGCAGTTGTTGACCACACACGTCTTGGCGAGTCTCAGCAGTGATTTATAGCCACACTGGCCTATCAGGAGCCAGGATAGGCATGCGTGACCACGCCTCAGTGTGCTCTTGTGCCTCAATGCGTGCCTCCATCTTGTGGCTCCATCTGTGCCTCCATGCGTAACCACGCCTCAGTGTGCACTTGTGGCGCTCCCAGCTGAAGATTCACATCACACATTCTGCCACATCATGCTTAAGACGTTTGCATCACCAATTCGCCTGTGCATTTTTAGCTTGACTGTGTGCCAACTATGGCAAACGCCCTGTGTCCACTCCCCTTCACTGCATCCTCTGTATGCACCTCGCTGTTGTTCCCGCTGATTGGTCAGAAGCTACATTATGTTTGCACTCTGGGGTGTGTGCGCGCTGAGCAGTTTAAGTTTCTGCCCAGCCCCAGTCCCTTGGCTTTTGAAGCGCAGCACTTGCAAGTGAGGCTTGTGTGTGTATGCCGTGTGTGAATTTTTGGGCAGATTGGGCTGTGGGTGCCTCCTTACCCCACACGGAGCAACTCCACCTACAAGCTTACTCGCAAGTTTGAAGCGCATGCCCCAGGTAAGCTTTGCCTTGCAAGAAAAGCGCGTGCATCCTGTGGAACTTTAAACACCAACCGTCACTGGATTGCACAGGCATCTGAGATTAGTAAAATACAGGCTAACAGGAACCGTTTGCCCCTGTCTTCTCTTTCTTAGCCAGTGCCATGCCTCGCCATGCAAGCACAACCAAACACCTGGCATGTGTCAAAGCTCTCTCTGCTTGCAAGCCTTCCCCCTTTCTGTGCATGCATTGCCACTCGACCCTTGGAGGCTACCAGCTATTCCTCGGCATGCGCCTCACCCTCACTTTTGCCTCCAGGCTTGCCTGTACCCACCTCCGCGCCACCTGCTTTCTGAAGGAATGCAGCCTGCACACAAATGTGTGACCCACGCACCCGCCCAAGTGCAGGCGCATTTACTAGAGGCGGCCCCCAGGTTCTTGCACAAGGCAATGGTGCAGCAGCACGTCATGCACCTGCCCACCTTCTCCTGCCTCCCTCATGGTTGCACAGGCAAGCCCAAGACACTCAACGACGGCACGCAGCAGTGCAAGGGCGTGCGTGTGATCCGGCTGCGGGCGGACCCAAATGGCAAGCTGCCCACCGGGCGCAAGGTGCTGACAGGGGGCAGCGATGGCTGCGTGATGCAGTGGGAGCTGGCGCCCGTGGATGGCGTGCGCAAGGTGCGCGTGCTGCAGCAGTGATGACTGCGGCGGCTGCAGCTGCAGCTGTGCGTGTATGTCTTCTGTGCAATGGGAGCTGGCACCCATGGATGGCGTGCTGAAGGCTCTTGTGCTATTGCCGCCGCGCCTGCTGCTCTTTTTGTGTGTGTGATACTGGATACCAGAAGCTCAAGAATGATTTTGGAACACATCATCTTGCACCCTTCAGCTTATACAGAGGATAATAAGCCAACGCTCCCTTCCCCTTGACCTGCACAGCAGTCAGGATGTGCGCCTATGCTCTGGCCCGTGCTGGTTGCTGTTCCAATTTGCCACGCAATGCTCCCACTGCCCCCTTAACTCTGCAAGACAATTGGATGTGTGACCCTCAGCTCAGAGCCCTCAAGAGCCCTCCACGTGCTCTGCTCTGGACACATGGCCTGCAGTTGGGGCTTTATGTGCTCGGGCCTGCAGTTAGGCTTAACCTGCAGTCAGGCTTTGCCTGCAGTTGGGGCCTTGCCTGCTCAGGCCTGCAATTGCTCTTGCAGCAACAGCACTCTGGATGGCACTTAGGCGACTTGCTGACGTGCCTGAGGTGCCATCTACTATCTGTCACGCTGCTCCGTCTGTTTGTGTGTGTGACTCTGTAGGATGGCACGCCCATCCGGGGCGTGAATATGTATTGCTTGGCACAAGACCCGGAGGAGAAGTGTGGGCCTGGGCGCTTCAAGCTGCAGGTGAGCAGGAGATGGATGCACTGGATTTGAAGTTCCTCACACACACACACACACACATCCACTCTTATATATGCACAACCGACGCTGCAGCTGCCACCATGGTACTCACCAACTATCGCCCCTGCTTTGAGCACTCACCATTATCTTGCCTGCTTTAAAAACGCATCCCAACCACCACTGCTCTGCCTTCGATGGACTAGCACTCTCCTGTACGCATCCCTGACTCAGCACAGCTACCACAGCCAGCACCCTGAAACACACACACACCTCTTCCGGCCTCCCCCACACCTGCGACCGCCCACGCCCTGCCTAGCACAGTCACCCCTCCTGCCTCTCCCAAAAACCTGCGGCCTTCCGCCCTGCCCAACACAAACGCCCCTCCTGCCCCCCACACACCTGCAACCACTCACACACTACCTCTTGCTCCCCACGTGGCCACTGACATCCACAGGAAGAGCTGACCCCCTATGAGGTCTCCCACGTGCCCAGCATCACCGCCCTGGACTGCCATGTGGTGGGTGCTCTGACAGATGCTGACAGCTCTGAACAGTGGCCAGCGTGCGCAGGGCTGGCACACCATACCTGGGTGTCCCCAAGGGACAGCAAGCAATAGCTGCTGTGCTGCTTGGCAAACTCCTTTTGTCGGCCTGAGGCTTTCCTCTGAAGCAGGAACCCGTAAAAGGCAGCAGCTCCGTGCAGCTGCAGCAGCAGTGCACTGGTGCACAAGCTGACTTTTATCCTGGCAGGCTGCATGCTGTGCTCGTGCCAACACGCAGGGATGTTGCACAAATGTAACAGCGTGGGTGCTGGCATGTGAAGGCTCCAACCTTGAAGAGGGCGTGCACACCTGTGTGTGCTGGCCGCCCTGCCAGTGTGCGCGCGTCACGTCTGCCCTCGTGCTGGGCACTGAGAAAGCACCCCATCCCCATCCTTGATGCCCCACCGCCCGCAGCTGCTCCCTGACGAGTTTGTGGCGGGCACGGACCAATGTGACATCTGGGAAGTCGACAAGGACCCGCGGGTGCTGGTGGAGGGCCATGAGG
>LFIK01003732.1_pt1 | contig 12356 bp, 8 predicted proteins | sample 643401 | NCBI WGS metagenome assembly LFIK01 (sample SAMN03777447, study PRJNA286221) | soda lake metagenome | biome: soda lake; feature: Kulunda steppe; material: water; isolation source: sample T5-Br brine of Lake Tanatar-5 | place: Russia: Kulunda steppe | collected 2010-07 | reverse complement strand
GCTGACCGGACGCGGGCGCTTCGAGGACGATGTGTTCGAAGACGACCTCGATCGACTTCGCGATTATTACCGGGAGGAAGGTTTTCTGGACGTGGAGATCACCGAAGGCGACGTCACCTTCGAACAGCCGGAAGAAAACCGTTTGGTAATCACGGTCGATATCCGGGAGAGACGGCGTTATCGGGTGGGGCAGATCAGCCTCGGTGGGAACGAGCTCTACGGTGAAGAAGAATTGCGCGGGGCGTTGGAGTTGAACAGCGGGGATGTCTTTGTGCCGTCGCAATTCGATGCGGATATCGAGCGCTTGCGCGACTATTACGGACAGGACGGCTATCTCGACACTCAGGTGCGGTCGCATCGACGCCCGAACGTGCAGACCGGCAACATCGACCTGGAGTATGAGATCATAGAAGGTGGCAAGCACTACGTGGAGTCGGTGCAGATCGAGGGGAACACCAAAACCAAAAGCGTGGTGATTGTCCGGGAGCTGGGGCTCGGGCCAGGGGATGTTTTCAATACGGTGCGGATGAAGTCCAGCCAGCGGCGTCTTGAGAACACCCGTTTCTTCGACGAGGTGACGCTCACCCCGACGCCTACCGACATTCCCGATCGGAGGGATCTGCGAATCGACGTCCGCGAAGGGCGGACGGGGAGCGTGACGTTCGGGCTCGGATTCAGTTCCTTGGAGCGGGCCATCGTTTTCGGGGAATACACGGAATCCAATTTTGACCTGTTCAACTACCGGTCTCGGTTCCAGGGAGCCGGGCAGAAGTTCCGCTTCCGTGTTCAATTGGGGTCGCGCTCGAACGAGTTGTTGCTCGCGTTTGAGGAGCCGTGGCTTTTCCAGCGCGAACTTGCCCTCGGGTTCCAGATATACCGGAGCGAGACGCGTTTTCTCGCCACCACGTATAACGAGTTGCGCACCGGATTTGAAGTGTATTTGCGGAAGCGGCTATTTGAACTGGTGGAGGGGCGACTCTCCTATGGGTTCGAAGTGGTCGACATCTTTGATGTTGCCACAGGAGCGCCGCAGGTGATTCAGGACGAGGCGGGGAAGCGAAACGTGTCGAAAGTCGGTTTCAGTCTTTTGCGCGATACCCGCGACAGTCTGCTTCTGCCGACCCGGGGAGCGCGCATGGAGCTTTTGACCGAGCTGGCTGGCGGCCCGGTCGGCGGGCAAACCGATTATTATCGGGTGGAAGCCCGCGGGTCCCGTTTTTTCCGGGTGTTTGAACCCCAAACCCAGGTGGTCTCTTTCATCGGGCGGATGGGATCGGTGGTCCCCCACAGCGGTGCGGATAATGTGCCGCTGTTCGACCGCTATTTTTTGGGAGGCCCCAATACGTTGCGCGGATTCGAATTCCGTGAAGTCGGCCCTAGGCAGCAAGGTGAACGGGTTGGCGGCAAATCCTTTGGGTTCTTTAGCGCCGAGTACGCCTTCACGATTGTGGACCCCATTCGTTTCGCCGTGTTCTACGACTGGGGGTTTGTGAACAGCGGACGTTGGGATTTCGATCCGAGCGATTACAACGACAACTGGGGAATCGGACTTCGCATCATGGTTATGGGGGCTCCGATGCGTTTGGATTACGGAATCCCGCTCACCACCGACGAATTCAATGATCGAGGTGGACGTTTTAGCTTTTCTTTTGGAACGCGGTTCTAAATTATCGTTCTAAGCATTTGACATGAAAACACTCCAAGTTCTTTTTATTTCTCTCGTCATCAGCGCGGTAGGCGCTCTAACCGTTTCCGCTGACACGCCAATCAAGCTTGTCACGGCGGACATGAACCGGCTGTATGAAAACTATTACCGCACTGCGGAAGCGGAAGCGCGTTTTCAAAGCGCGGTCGAGGCGGCCCAGGCGTCTGCCGAGGCCATGATGGCTGAAGGCAATGCGTTGGTCGAAGAATACCGCCAGTTGGTGGAAGAGGCGAGCAGTCCGGCGTTATCGGCCGAGGCTCGTGAGCGGGCCGAAGCGTCAGCTGAGGCCAAGCTGGAGACGATTAGGGAAAAGGAGCGGGAAGTGCAGCAGTTCCAGGCCAATACGCAGCGCGCTCTCCAGCAGCGTCAGCAAAGCCATCGCCAACTGGTGTTGGATGAGATCGGCGAAGTTGTAGCGGCGATCGGGCGGGAGAAAGGGGCCACGTTGGTTCTCGACAGTTCCCCCCATTCGGGAGTGGTGTTTGCGGAACCCGCTTTCGACATTACGGAAGAGTCGTTGGCTGAGTTGAATCGAGATCAGCCGAGTAACTGATTCAGGAAAATTTAACGATAAGCCCTGTTCGCTGTTGAACAGGGCTTTTTTATGCATTGTTTTCAACAGCCTGCAATGGATCTCTCACTTTCACTCGAAGAAATTTCGCAGATCACCGCGCCCGACCGGGTCGTCGGCGCCACCGGCCGCCGCATCGCCCGTGTGGCGGCACTGAATGACGCGCGGCCCGGAGATTTATCCTTTCTTGCGAATCTCAAATATAAAAAAGAGGTGCCGACATCGAAGGCTTCCGTGATTCTGGTGCCGGTGGGGTATGAGGGGACCCCTTCGGAGGAACAGGTCTTCTTTTACTTGGAGAATCCGACGGTGGGCCTCGCCAGAATTTGCGCCCGGATCGAGCAGCAACTCTGGCCCCGGCCCGCCCCGGGTGTACATCCTTCCGCCGTAATTGGAGAAAACTGCCGGATTTCCTCCAGCGCTACGGTCGGACCGATGTGTGTGATTGAGGATGGGGTCGTTATCGGGGAGCGCACCGTCTTGCAGGGACAGGTGTTTCTGGGACGTCACGTCACTGTGGATGAGGACGCCCATTTGATGGCGAACGTCACCGTGCAGGGGTATTGTCGGATCGGGAAACGCGTCCGTTTGCATTCCGGTGTGGTGATTGGCGGGGATGGTTTTGGTTACGACACGGATGCAGTCGGCCGTCATGAAAAGCTGCCTCAGGTGGGGGAAGTGGTTTTGGGGGACGATGTGGAAATCGGGGCGAACAGCACCATTGACCGGGCGCGTTTTGACCGGACCGAAGTCGGCGAAGGCACGAAGATCGATAATCTCGTGCAGTTGGGGCACAATGTTGTGGTCGGGAAATATTGCCTGATCGTCGCCCAGGTGGGGATCGCCGGCAGCACCCAGATTGAGGATCATGTAGTCATTGGCGGGCAAGCGGGATTAGGGGGGCATCTGACCGTCGGGAAGGGGAGTATGATCGCCGCGAAAGCGGGAATCAACAAGAGCCTGGCCCCCAAAAGCTACGTCAGCGGTTCTCCCGCGCTCCCGATTGTACTGGACCACAAGTTGACGGTGCTGCGTAAACGTTTGCCGGACCTCTTTCGTTCGGTGGAAGAATTGGAAAAGGCCGTGAAAAACCTTTCCACGGAACCCAAAGAATCGTAGGTATTTATCCGCGAATGGAACAAAGCGACATCAGAATTTTCTCCGGCAGTTCGAATCGGCCCTTGGCCGAGGAAATCTGCAACCTGATTGGAACGCCGTTGGGTGAAGCCGTGGTGACCTCGTTTCCGGACGGTGAGTCGTTCGTGAAGATCAACGAAAACGTGCGGGGGCGGGACGTCTTTATCATTCAGCCGACTTCGACGCCGGCGAACCATCACATCATGGAGTTGCTCATCATGATTGATGCGGCCCGGCGGGCGTCGGCCCAGCGGATCACGGCGGTGCTGCCGTTTTACGGGTATGCGCGGCAGGATCGCAAAGATCAACCGCGGGTTCCGATCACGGCCAAACTGGTCGCCAATTTATTGGTGGCGGCGGGTGCGCACCGGGTGCTGACGATGGATCTCCACGCGCAGCAGATCCAAGGGTTTTTTGACATTCCGGTGGATCACCTGTATGCTTCGCCTGTTTTTTACAACTATCTGCAAAAGCTGAAGACCGACAAATTCGTGGTTGTTTCTCCCGATCAAGGAGGGGTTAAGATGGCTTCCGCCTATGCCGAAATGTTGTCGTGTGGGGTCGGTTTCATCGCCAAGCGGCGGACGGATGCCAGCACTGTGGAGGCGATCAATATGATCGGCGACGTCAATGGCAGTGACGTGCTGCTGGTGGATGATATGACGGAGACCGCCGGAACCTTGACCACCGCGGCGCGGCTGTGTAAGAAGCAGGGTGCCCGCAGTGTTCGGGCTGCGGTCAGCCACGCGATTCTGAATGATTTGGCGTATGAACGGTTGCGGGAAGGGCTCCTCGACGAACTGATCACGACCAACTCGGTGCCGGTCGATGCGCAAGGCCTTCCGATTACAGTACTAAGTGTGGCTGAACTTTTAGGAGAAGCTATTGTCAGAATTAGCCGGAACCAGAGCGTTACAAGCCTCTTCCGAATCAAAGGCTTTTAAGGTTTTCGTCTCAAACCCGGGATTTGACTGGGGTCAAGGGCGATTGACCGAAGAGGCCAAGTCAAGAATTCACAATGTCCTCAACTCAAGAAATGGCTAAAAAGTATATGCGATTACGCGTTCTCACTTCGATTCTGCTCTTTGCCGTGGGGGCTCTGAGCGTTAAAGCCTTTTATCTGGAGCCGACGTCTGACGTGGCTCCGCAACTGGCGGTGGTCAATATCGACGAGACACCGCTTGACCGGAGTGACACCGGCCGGGTAACCAGTTATGCCGACGTCCTCGATGAGGTCCGGCCCGCGGTGGTCAGCGTCTTTTCCACCCGGGTGGTCCGTCAGCGGCAAATGCAGTCCCCCTTCGGCGACGACCCGTTCTTTCGCCGCTTTTTCGGGATTCCCGAAGGACAGGAGCGGGAGCGAGAACAGCGCCGTCAAGGGCTCGGAAGCGGGGTCATTGTCAGCGAAAACGGTTACATTTTGACGAACCATCATGTCATTGATGGTGCGGATGAGATCCGGGTCGCCTTGGCCGACAGGCGCGAATATGAGGCGACGCTGGTCGGGAGTGACCCGAAGACCGATGTGGCGATCCTGAGAATTGACTCCGAGGATCTGCCGACGGCGGTGCTGGCCGACAGTGACCAGACCCGGGTGGGGGACATCGTGTTCGCGTTGGGCAATCCGCTGGGGATTGGCCAGACCGTGACCATGGGAATTATTTCCGCTACGGGACGAATGGAAATCGGCATTCTGGGTCGCGACAGTTACGAGAATTTTATCCAGACCGATGCGGCTATTAACCAGGGGAACTCCGGAGGCGCCCTGGTCGACGGCAGTGGCCGGGTGATCGGAATCAACACGGCGATCCTTTCCCGGAGCGGCGGTAATATCGGGATTGGGTTTGCGATTCCCGTTAACATTGTCGCGAATGTGATGGAAAGCCTGATTGAGACCGGAACCGTGGAGCGTGGTTATATGGGGGTTCATATTCAGCCGTTGTCGTCGGAATTGGCGGAAGAGTTCGGGATTCCGGACGGACGCGGGGCCTTGATCAATGACGTGGTTCCGGACAGTCCCGCGGACAAGGCGGGAATTCAACGCGGAGATGTCGTCGTGCGGGTGGGGGATCGCAGGGTGGACAGTCACACCTCATTGCGATTGCTCATCTCCCAGCTTCGCCCGGGCGCGTCTCCTACCATCGAATTGATTCGTGACGGAGAAACCATTTCGGTCGAAGTCGAGTTGGCTCGGCTCGATGAGAGGACTTTGGCCGCCACGGATCGTCGCGACGGAGGGGCGAAATTCATGGAAGGCGTCACCGCTTCTCCGATTACCCCGGAGCTTCGGGAAGAGCACGATTTGCCGGAAGACCTGTCCGGTCTCGTCATCACCGAGGTCGATCCTGACTCCCGTTTCGCGGAAGCGCTTCCGGTTGGAGCCGTGATCGTCGAGGTGAACCGGCAAAAGGTTTCCGACTTGGCCTCTGCCAGTGAGGCTCTTCGCCAGGGGCGGAACACCTTCTTGATTCACCATCGAGGGAATTTCCGCTTTATCTCGCTCACGATCGAATCGTAAGCCGGGGCCCGGCGCCAATTCAGTCGAGGCCACTTTTGCCGCTCCCTCGATAGGGAGCGGCTTTTTTTGGGGGTGCGTAACCTTACGCCCGGACCTGGCGGACGACGAATGAAGTCAGGAAGAGTCCCGCGAGGAACCCGCCGATGTGAGCGCCGTAGGCGATGTTGCTTTCCTGTTGATTGACGATTCCCATAACATCGAGGGCGATTCCGACTACCGCGAGGGCGGCGAGATTGGCGGGCGGAATGGGGCGGGACATCGGCCAGATGTGTGGGTCGGGGAGTTGCCACCGGATGGAAAGTCCGAGGTAGGCCCCCATGAATCCCATGACCGCGCCGGATGCCCCGAGCATTGGAATGAAATCATCGGCATTCAGGACGGTGTGGAAGATGGAGCCCGAAATGGCGGAGATAAGAAAGATCAGAAGCATCCACCGTTGCCCCAGTAATTCGGTGGTCAGCGCGGCGAAGATCCAGAGGAAGGCCATGTTGAACAGGAGGTGCTCGATGTTTCCGTGGAGAAGGGCGCTGGTAAACAAGGTGATCAAGGGGACCAGGACGGTCCCGCTGAAATCACCGGATAGCAGCTGCTGCCAGCCTTCCGTGATGCGAGCGGGCACGGTCATCAGGTTCCCATACCAACCGGGGCCGAAGGCGGCCTGGAAGATAAAGATGATCACCATCAGCAGAATGAGCCCGAGCAGAGGTCCTTGCTCCCGGATGATGGGTGTGTTTTTCAAGTGAAGCTTAAGCATTCGTTCGTGTTTTTGTTTCAAACCAGGAAAATTGAAGGACGGTCTGCAAGACTGGAACGGCACTCCCGGCACCTATCGACAGCGCCTTGATCTCGCCTACGAAACGGCTTACTACGTTTTAGACAGCCTCTGGGACAATATCCGAAGGATTGAAAAGCGTCGAGCACGTGCATGCCGTTTGGTCGTGAAAGTGACAGATTCGGAAGCATTTGACGCTGGTCGCAGGAGAAACGGTGTAGGGAAAACATTCCCCCGGCAAGTTTGGTTTTTTGTCACCAGTCCGTCATCTGGTTGTAACAATTGCCGCTTATGTTCCGTGTCAGTTTCATTGGCATGAGTACATCGACACCAGAAAGACCAAAACCAGAAAAGAACGGGCGACGACCAGAAATGCCGGAGCGCTTTCGCGTGGCGCGCCCCACGTTGTGGTTCGACCGGTTCATGAACCAGTTCATCAAGGTGGGTGGTCTTTCCATCATCGCCGCTGTGTTCGCGATCTTTGTATTCATTTTTCTCCAGATCCTGCCGCTTTTTGGAGGGGCGTCCGTGAGTGAGGAGCGTTCTATCGAGTTGGGGGATATCGAAATTGTTGAGATGGGGAGCGACGAGTGGTCGGAGCTGCCGTTTTTCGTGACAGCGGATGGGCGGATTCAACTTTTCGATACGGTTGACATCGGTGGTCCTTATAATCGGGGATGGGTCGATCTCCCTACCGGTTTTCCTGAGGAAACGGTTTTGTCGGCGATTCGTTACAACGAGAATTCCGGCAACATCCTTTTCGGTTCAAGTGATGGCCGATTCTCGGCCGCGAAGTTGAATTACCGGGCCTCCTATCCCGACCGGGGAGGGCGAGAGGTAGTCGCAGAGTTGGAGCCGACGGATCTGATTTCCATTGGGAGGGAAGGGTTTCCGATCACCGATCTGGCGTATGGGGATTCGGGGTCGAGAAAATTGGCCGGGGCGATTCAGCGGATCGAAGGACAACCGGAACTGTATGCGGTCACCCTTGGACAACGGCGAACCCTGCTCGGGGCCGGGCCGCTCGAAGTGGAGGAAAACTTTAACCTGACGGAGTATCTTTCGGGAGATCCGCTTCACGTATTGATCGGCAGTGATGCGGATTCGATTCTGGTCTCTTCGACCGAAGGCCAGGTCGACTATATTTTCAGGCACCGGTCGGAATTTTACCTTCGGCAGACCTTTGAACCGTTCGGCGACTTGGAGGACCCGCGGATCGCGAACATGGATTTCGTCCTGGGAGACGTCTCGATTGTCTTCACCAGTGTTACCGGGGAAAGCCGGGTTTACAGTCTCTTTCCCCACCCGGAAACGGGGCGGCGCGTTTGGGGGCAGACGAAAACGTTCCCTCCAATGTCCGGACCCGTTGACTACTTTTCGGCGGGGATGAGGAACAAGGCCTTTTTGGTCGGATCGGGAAGCTTCGTTTCTCTTCGTTACATGACCACGGAAAACATCCGTTGGGAAAAGGAACTTCCCTTCGAGGTTCGCCGCGGACTGATCGGGCCGCGTTACAATCGATTGCTTTTCGTCGATACGGACAATGTCCTCCATTTTTATCGGTTGCACGATCCTCACGCCCAGGCCGGATGGAAAACCTACTTTGGGAAAATCCACTACGAAGGGAGGTCGGAGTCGGCCTATGTGTGGCAATCCACCGGGGGAACCGATGATTTCGAGCGGAAGCTTTCCATGGTCCCCTTGATCATTGGAACGATGAAAGGAACCGTCTACGCGATGATCTTCGCGCTACCGATCGCCATTCTCGCGGCCATCTACACCTCGCAGTTTCTCCAGCCCGAGATCAAACGTTTCGTGAAGCCGGTCATGGAAATCATGGCGTCCCTTCCGTCCGTGGTCCTCGGTTTCCTGGCCGCCCTTTGGTTGGCCCCGATCATCAGCAATCAAATTCCGTCGGTTTTGCTGGCGGTGATCGGCATCATCCTGGGAGCCCTGTTCATGGGGTGGGCCTGGGGGTGGCTTCCCAGGGAGATTCGAATTCGCTTCAAGGAAGGATACGAGTTTATCCTCGTCGCCCCGGTGATGTTCTTATTCGCCTATATCGGGTGGCGAATCGGGCCGGTCACGGAGTCGCTCTTTTTCGTCGTCGTCGACCCGGAGACGGGGGTGCGGGTGGCCGATTTTCGTCTATGGTTTCCAACTGTGACGGGACTCGGTTTCGAGCAGCGGAACGCGGCGGTGGTCGGCTTTGTGATGGGTTTCGCGGTCATTCCGATTATTTTCACCATCGCGGAAGACGCGATGGCGAACGTTCCAACCTCCTTTCGCTCGGGATCGCTCGCGTTGGGCGCCTCCCGCTGGCAGACGGCGATTCGGGTGGTATTGCCGACCGCTTCGGCGGGGATCTTTTCGGCGACCATGATCGGTCTGGGGCGCGCAGTGGGCGAGACGATGATCGTGGTGATGGCGACCGGAAACACGCCGGTGACGGATTTCAATATGTTCACCGGGATGCGCACCCTGTCGGCGAACATCGCGGTTGAGCTTCCGGAAGCTCCCTATCTCGGAACGCTTTACAGGACCCTCTTCCTGGGAGCCATGATCCTGTTTCTACTCACGTTTGTGGTTAACACGGTAGCTGAAATTCTCCGTCAGCGGCTGCGCGAGAAATACCGGGCGGTGGAATAGTCGTCAGAAACTGCATAAGATTCTTCATACAAGTTTAGCATGTCTTCAACTATCAACGCTCGTCCCGCGAAACCGAAAGGGGAAATCTATGTCTGGATCACAGCGGTCGGACTCGCCTTCGGGTTGTCGATGATCCTTTTCCTGCTCGGTCTCATCTTCGTCAACGGAATCACGGTATTCTGGCCCAAGCCGGTCGCGCTTCTGGAGTTGAAGGAAGGGTCGGAATTTCGCGGTAGCTCCACGGTTGCCGGGGTGGTGGTGGTTGAGCAGGAAAAAGACGTTCGCGATCTGAATGAAGAACAGCTGGAAAGCGACGATCCGAGGGAGCGGCGGGAGAAGCAACTGTTCACCGGCAATCGCGATGCTTACAATGCCGCGTTCACATTCTTCGGTCTCGCGGAAATCGAGTCGATATCGTATCCGAAGAATCTGATCAACGCCGAACGATTGGAGTGGGGGAACGCCATCTTCGAACCGTTGGTTTTGAGCGAAAACGGCGAGGAAATCCCGGCGGATTCGCCCGACTTTGATCGCACCCTGCGAAGGCTCGTGCGGGAAGTCGGACAACTGCAGGGCGAAATCAACCGGATTGAACGGCGAGAGATCGGCCGAATCAATTTGCGAATGCGCGACTTGGAGCTTGAGGAACGGTTTTACCAGCGGCAGCAGGAGTTGACTGCCGCGGAGGAAGAGACCTACGCGGCAGTCAAGGAAGAGATGGCTGAACTCCAGGCTCGCTACGAGCCGCTCGCGAGGGAAGCCCAGCGGCTTCGGCAGAAGACCCGGGAGAACAGCCTTCAGGTGCGACTTCCGACAGGCGAGGAACGAGTGATCCGGCTGGGGGAAATCGTCAGTTATTATTATCCGAACCAGCTGAATGTTTTTCAAAAAACCGGGCTGTTCTTTACGCACATCTGGGAGTTTCTGAGCGGGTTTCCCCGTGAGGCCAATACTGAAGGGGGCATCTTTCCGGCCATCTTCGGGACCTTTGTGATGACGCTCATTATGAGCATCGCGGTGACCCCCTTCGGAGTCATGGCGGCCATTTACTTGCGGGAATACGCGAAACAAGGGCCGTTTGTTCGATCCGTCCGAATCGCGATCAACAATCTGGCGGGAGTTCCCTCGATTGTATTTGGAATCTTCGGGCTTGGCTTCTTTGTCTATTTCGTGGGAGGAGCGGTCGACCAGCTCTTCTTCCCGAAGGCGCTGGAGAGCAATACGCCGACCTTTGGAACCGGTGGGATCATGTGGGCATCGCTCACGCTCGCCCTCATGACCGTTCCGGTCGTGATCGTGGCGACAGAGGAAGCGCTCGCGGCCGTCTCGCGCGGGGTGCGCGAAGGATCCCTAGCCTGCGGGGCATCGAAATGGCAGACGATCCAGAATCTGGTGTTGCCCGCGGCGGCCCCCGGCATTCTGACCGGTCTAATCTTGGCGATGGCGCGCGGGGCCGGGGAAGTTGCTCCCTTGATGTTGGTGGGGGTTGTGGCCCTCGCCCCGAATCTGCCAGTGGACGGCATCTTTCCGTTCATCCACATGGAGCGAAAATTCATGCACCTCGGCTTTCATATTTATGACCTCGGTTTTCAGAGTCCCGATTCCGAGGCGGCGAAGCCGATGGTTTTCGCGACCACCCTCGTTTTGATCTCACTGGTCATTATTCTCAATCTCGCCGCCATCTTTATTCGAAACCACCTGAGGAAGAAATATGCCGCTTCGACCTTCTGATGATTCGTGAGGCGAAGGTGTATTCCGCAAAGTATCAAGAATATGAAGACAAATATCATACCGAAAAATCTGGTTAACCCAGATTCCGGGCAATCCCAGCCGTTGGCCGGGCAAGGATCCACTGAAAACGGGGGCGATCCGACCTACATCCGCATCGAAAGCTATGATTTTTGGTACGGAAGCTCCCAAGTTCTTTTCAATCTCAACCTCGACATACCGGAGCGTCAGGTGACGGCCTTTATTGGCCCTTCCGGCTGCGGTAAATCGACCCTGCTCCGGAATATCAACCGGATGAACGATCTCGTGGACGGAATCAGCCACCAAGGGGACATTCACATCGGGGGTGAAAGCATTTATAATCCTTACCTGGAAGTGATTTCTTTGCGCAAGCGGATCGGGATGGTTTTTCAAAAATCGAATCCGTTTCCGAAGACCATTTATGAGAACATCATTTACAGCCTTCGCGTCGCGGGCCGGAAAAAGAAAGGCGAACTCGATGAGACGGTGGAACGAAGTTTGAAAGGCGCCGCTCTTTGGGATGAAGTGAAAGACCGGTTGCATGAAAGCGCGTTCAGTCTTTCCGGAGGTCAAATGCAGCGCTTATGTATCGCGCGGGCGATTGCGAATCGTCCGGAGATTCTTTTGATGGATGAGCCATGTTCGGCCCTGGACCCGGTGGCTACCGGGAAAGTGGAAGAATTGATTCACGAATTGAAGAAAGAATTCACCATTGTGATTGTCACTCACAACATGCAGCAGGCGGCGCGGGTTTCGGACCGGACCGCGTTTTTCTATCTCGGGAAACTGATTGAATACGATCAAACCCAGACCGTCTTCCTGAATCCGAAAGACGCGCAGACCGAAGCCTATGTGGCGGGCCGGTTTGGTTGAGGATTCATAACCTTTTGGAGTTGGCTTATGAAACGATTTTTTGAACAGGAACTGCATGTGCTACGGGCGCATCTTTCGGAAATGGGGTATAAGGCGATCGAGCAGGTGCGTCTCGCGATGCAGGCGCTGGACCAGGGGGACACCCAGTTGGCGGCGTGGATTCGGACCCAGGATGATGAGATCGACCGGTTGGAGATGGAGATCGACGCCGAGGCGATTCGCTATATTTCTTTGCGCGCCCCGGTAGCCAGGGAACTTCGAATGGTGGTGATGGGGATGAACGCGAGCCACGAAATCGAACGGGTTGGCGACGAAGCTTGCAACATTGCCAAGCGGGTCCAGAAGCTGGCGCATCAACCTCCGGAACAAGTCCTTCTCAGGG
>LFIK01003731.1_pt1 | contig 12358 bp, 9 predicted proteins | sample 643401 | NCBI WGS metagenome assembly LFIK01 (sample SAMN03777447, study PRJNA286221) | soda lake metagenome | biome: soda lake; feature: Kulunda steppe; material: water; isolation source: sample T5-Br brine of Lake Tanatar-5 | place: Russia: Kulunda steppe | collected 2010-07 | reverse complement strand
GCCCGTTCAGCAAGCTTGCCTTCATCAAGGATGAGCGCCACAACTGCCTCCAAGCACTGTACCTGAATGCCTGCCTAGTACTGGCAACCCAGCGAATGTGGGAGTTCACGGACTTTCTCTTCCTCAAGGCATGCGACTAGTGGTTCGCGGCAAAGAAGCGCTGCCCAGCATGCTGGGCACTGCGCAGGGTGTGCCCAGCAGTAGCAGCAGCAGCAGCAGCAGCCAGGAATTATGGAGGTGGCAGATAGTGACAGCGACTAGACCTGACATCTGACTTGAAGCAAATCTGGGAAAGGAGGGAAAGAGGGGTGCTCGTTTGTATAAAGAGTAAATTGTATGAATTCAATTGTATTGTAAATGCTACACATTTGTAAGTTCAATCTGCCAAAAATTTGGCGAAGCCAATTTTTTGGTGTTTTTTTCTGGTAGGATCGCTGTGGCGACACACAATCTCAGCAAAAGCACCCTGTGTCGCCATTTGGCGACACCCCCCAAAACCTTAATCGAAGCACTGGTACCGCTAGGCCCATCATTCCTCAATTCCCTCAACGCTTACAACAGCTCTGGATATCCTTTTGAAGTGCTACCTTAAAAATTTAATGTTGGCAGGTTCGCCTTTCAGATCAGGTGCATCGTGATCTGAAGAACTCGCTGGTGTTCCAGGCAACCCTAGCTGTCTGCTCTCAAGTGCTAATTGCTGCCCAACGCTGATTGCTCTCTTCTACTGTCTGCTCTTCAAAATCTTCTTCTGGTGCTGGTGCTGGTGCTGGTGCTGGTGCTACTACTGCTTGCTGCATGGTTGCTTGAATGGAGCTGCTTGCGTGGACTCAACTGACTCAAGCGCAGGGCACTCCAGCTTGATGAAGGGGACCTCATAATTGATGAAATGAATGGCCATGAGACAATGGAAGTGCTTGTGCTGTTCAGGGCCCATTGAGAAGGACCTAATATCAATATGCTGCTTCTTGGCCAGGAGGCCACGTGCTCCTCCTCACCTTGTTCTCGTTCTCCTCCCTGGTATGCTCCTTGGGGATTTTGCAAACCCCTGCTGCTTCCAGTGCTTGCTGTATGCAGTTGTGACGCTGCATTGTGCTGGGGTTAGCGGGGCTGAGGTTGGCATTCAACATTTGCACTCTGTCACACAGCCCCTCTCTGGCTAAATCTTCACTGTAAACCTGTCAGAACACTTCCTAAGAGGACCTGCTGTTGTCCTCTTGAAGAGGTCTGCAGCGGTGGCACTGCTTTGGACATGTACATGTGGCTGCAAGCCACCCATCCCCAGAATAATCTATGGCTCGTCCCCTTTAAATGCTCTGCCAATTTATTTCCAAACCGCGGGCGAAGCACCGCGGCGGCCCCAGGCATACGTCGGTACTTAACTCATGTCGGTCACACTCCGCGTCGCCCTGCGCCCTGACGCCGCGAGTTCTCCACGGAAACGAATGATTAAGTTTTTGAAGCTGTCCCGGAGAGGTCCGAGACCTGGGCTCCGCGGGACGGCGGATGGATATTCCCCGGATATTGCACGGACCGGCACCCTGAAACTCCGCTTGAGACTGTGTCACAAGTACAACATTTTAAAGTCCAATAATCAAACGTATCTTATGTCCACGAATGTGGAACAGGCTGAGAAGACAATCGCGAAGCTTCCGGTCAAAGCTTCTGCATGGAACCTATGCTGCTTGAAACCCATGTTATATGATCCACTCAAAAATCTTAATCCTTGGATCCCGGGATGCGCTGAAGTGCAATCGCAAAGCTTCTGGCCGGTTGAAGGTTCACGACTGAACCTATGTGATATGAACTTAAGATAAAAAAATCGAGCATTTCAGTATTTTTTAGGGAACATTGATCCTTCGTCCCAAAATTGCACTACATCTGCGCCGCATCAGCAGCACTGACTGTGTGCCACTTAAACCCATGACACTGAATGTCCCTGTTTCTGGTTATGGGACTTCAAGATTGCCTGCAGCTGCTTTAGAAACCTGCCAATGAGGCCTGCGGCTTGGCACTGCGACTAGTTCTATAATTACATTCTTGGGGCCATAGGTGAATTTTCGAGCTTCGATTTTGGTGCGCTTTATCTGAAAAATTCTATAGCGCTATATAGCGCTATTAGTGAACGCTGATCCCTAGAAATAACTTTTCAATTTTTGGTTACGCGGGGTAGTCCCAAGCACATTTAGGCGTCGCCACTTGGCTACAGAGGGTGGTCAGTGACGCCCTGCTGGGCGTTGATGTTTAGCACCAATGTGCAATGAAAGTGCTTAAAATGCGTTGCGTCGCCACTAGAATAACACTGACATAGTACGAACACCATTTCGATGGATATGTTCCAAAGCGAGCGTGCTATTTTGAATAGGCTCAAGCCATGAGGACCTAGGTCTCTGCTGGCGAGCACATCAGGGCATGTCAAAAATTACAATAAAGAAAGGTGTTATCTACAGAGAAATGTGATAGTTTGCACCAACAAAGGATTGCAAGGTCAAATATACAGCAGTGACCTTGCAGATCGTTCACCACTTGCCTTCTTACTGCCCTGCTCTGTTGATAGGCTGGTTGGTTTGAGCTGGGAGTCGACAAAAACTGCTATGATGCCACTGACTATGCTGTGCTGGTTACGGGACTCCCCCCAGATGCTGGTTTTCATGAGGTGAGGCCCCTTCAGACCAGAATGATCATATTTTGTTTGAATATGCTTGCTTGCTGCCACTTCAAATTTTACACAGGGCCGGACTTGGCTACTGAAAGGGGATACTTGCATGTACTAGTAATGAATCATGTGCATGCCCGCATTTGTTCTCATGTCCATTGTGGTCCTATGAAAAGAAGAAAGAAAGAAAGAAAGAGAGAAAGAGAGGAAAAATTATTAAGGCTATGAAAACAGTCCCTGTCCTATGACATAGCCTTTTGATCATCATCCCTCTCTCTTGCCCAATGGAATTTTTTTTGCAAGCCCTTAGGAAAAATGCAATTGTTTTCTTACACGCAGTCACCCAGTAAGCCAACTTGCTTGCTCCCCCCTACTGCCTGCATAATGCTCGTAAAGCTCAAAGCTCATGTAACGACCTGCCCTCAACATATCTCGGCTGTTGCTTTATCCCTGTCAGCTAAGTTGTACATTTTATGGCCCTTTTTCCAATTTCTGCGCGCTTAAACCAGGCTTATGCTCTGAGTGTGCAATTTCAAGTATCCATAGGAAGGCATATGTGAAGACACTACACATTTGTTTTTTAAGAAATGCTGCTCGTGGGCTCTTTTAACATCACTCAGATTGGTCATTTCTTTTCAAGATTCGGGGAAGTGATGGATGTCACGCTTGTGCTGGACATGGAGCGCGTGCTGAAGGCCTGCGCAAAAGCCTCCAAGTTGGAGCACAAGCGGGAGCTGCAGACACACTACATGCGTATGCTTCACATGGACTGCAGGGGTGAGGCTTATTTTTTGAATGGTGGAACTGGATTGAGACCACAGGGTGGAGGAAAGGGCAGAGCTTCCTTTTTCTGGGTTGTCTGCATGGGGATCAGGCCACATGTCAGTACAAAAGGATGCTTGCGGGCACGATCATGTCAACCTGTCACCCACATGGTAACGCTGTGCAATTCAAGCCTTGTTAACCCATGGCTCTTGGCGCCTTTTTTTTGCTGCAGAGACAGCCCAAAAGCGCATAGTGGAAATTGAGGACGAGCTCATTCAAGTGCTGAAGGATATCAATGAGGACATGGACAGGCAAGTACCCTTGCATTGACACTCTTATTGCTGGATGTTGATGCTGCAATACCCAATCGAACTGTGGGACTGGTCTGCATGTTCGCGTGCAGACAGATTGCTGAGAACAAGAGGGAGCAGGCCAAGTCCCAGAGGAGCAGTTTCCTTGGCCTTCAGAATCCCAATCTTACAGAGACAGAAGGGAAGGAAACTGAATCAATTGAATTTAAGGCTGCAAAGCCTATTGCTGGATCATCAGGTGTGGCGATGAGCAAGGTTGCTTTTGAGATAAGCACTTGAATATGCAACTCTCCTGTTGATTCATGAGGCATGAAAAAAAGTAGGCCCTCCTCCTGGACCTGTTCTTAGGATGCGTGCACGCCTGTTTTTCTATGCATTTATGAAGGAGTTGCTACCCAGCTGAACCCTGTGCACTTCAAATGCAGGCACAGTTGCAAGCAGTGGTGTGGTGCCGCAAGATGTTGAAAAGCCACCCTCACTGCAACCGGTACGCCAAGCTTGCCTCCTAACCACTGCCATCAAATAGTCAGGCAAAAGTTTGATGCCCAGCTTGACTGTGTTGCAGCCCATGGCAGGATGGACCACGGCTCAGCTCACGCGCCGTTTTGATGCTGCAAAGCAAGAAGTCGGATGTGCAGACCTTGAGAGGGCCGGCTTGAGACTGCTCATTGACCGCGGCATTTCCTGTCCAGTTTGTACAAACTGTACTAAGTACACTGCATTCTACCGGTGCATCAGGCTGCTTGTTTTGTCGCAAGTGCATGCTATTGATTGAAACTTGTCCAGTGAGTTGATGTGCATTTTACCTAACATGCGTGTAAATACTTGCACTGACATGATGTTTGTACAGGTTCCATTGAGGCAGGGCTCAGGCAGCAGGCAAGGGTACTACAAGGACTCCTTTACTCATGGTGTTTTCAAACGGGAGACAGTGTATGCAACCAAGGTGAAATTGCAGCACTGTCCTTTTTTATTATATTTATTATAATAAATATAATAAATACTTTTATTTTATTATATTTATTTATTCAATTGTCATTGTGAAATCAATAATGAAGGTTATCAAGTTCCAGGATCTTACACTCCTTTTTAAGTATTGCATATGCTAAAGTTTCATATAAAGTTGCTAATGCAAATGCTCCTGCACGTGCTAAGGTCAGCAAATTCTGCTAAGGCATGAGTTTTGTCCAGGCATAACTCCAAGAGTTTAAAATATTTGCACTTTCATTTCCACATTTCACCCTTACTGTACCAAGAATACCAAGAAATATCACTTTTAATCACTCTGCAGGCAGCTTTCGTAACTTTTAACCGCATTAGTGAGGCACAGGAGTGCTTGAAGCTTACTCCCAACCCTGGATTTACAGGTATGCTCAAACCCAACTCACTTAGCAGGTCAGCCGCATTGTGCTGAGCTGCTGTTCAAAATAAGAGTATTTGTCCTTGCCACTCTTTTGTTTATAGTGCGCAGCCTGACCTTATGTGCTGGGGGCTTAAAGGAATGTGAGGTAGCTCAAATACAACTCTCTTGTATCATGGATGGACCTGCATGCCAGCATTTTTGTTGGGTGGCAAACACTTGAAAGTAGCAGGTGTGCTTGGACACGTGCTCCTGAGAAGCACTGTCTGTAGTGCAGAGGTTTGGATTCTAATACTGGAGGTCCAACGGGTCTTTGGTTATGTCTGTTAGTAACAGTAGGAGGGCCTAAATAGGCTGCTAGATTTGTGCATGTCGCTGCTGCTTGTGCCTTTTGGCAACGTCTGAGTTAGTCCAAGCACTGCTCCCGGAGCTGAGGTGTGCAGATGTGTACGCTTGTGCATGCAGCCTGAAAGCATTTTCCTTTGCTTGCTATTGTTAACCCAACAGCACAAGGCCCTGAGCTGGTGGCAAAAAGAGCAAGAAGGCAGCCCCCACTTTGCCAACTATTCACACCTCTTTTGCTTCCTGACAGAAAGTACCTAGCATGTGGATATGTAGTCTGTAATATGCTTCTGGTTTTCTGAAGAACAGGTGTACCTTTTGGAGCCTTGAGGGGACTATCTTGCAATTCTAGTTCAAGTGGTTTGGTCTGTAATGGCAAGCATTAATGCCTTCTCTGTTTGCCTTAATATTGGCTTATGTTTGATTTGTTGGTGTGCTTGATGTCTAAAATGTAAGAAATCCAAAGAATTTAGTGAAAGTTAGGAACAGTACTTCATACTTTAGAGATTAAAAACTGGGTAATGTACTAAATATCCCATACAATCAAGTGGATTCGTAAGCCCTCTTCTGATAACAATTGGCAGGTGAAGCCTTGAATTGCTATTGCAAATTGGCTCTACAGAGTAGTCTGCATGATTGTGTATTCCAGATTGTTTAATTGTCCCGCCTGTCTCCAAAGTGTGAAAGGCAGTGCTGATGTACTTTTTATTAAGTTTGCACTACAAGGGACTGAATGTGCAAGTGCTGTTTCCCTGCGGTGTTTGACCTTTAGCAGCTTGCTTTTGCCATTGTGCAACCAGGCATACCTTGAGGCATTGTGCTCTCCACTTACCAAGACACAACTTTGATTCATCCTTTTGCTGTGCAGGCTGGCTTTATAGCCACACAGTTGCCAGGAGTGCACAATGCATTCGTGGATACTGTATAGAGACCAAGCGCGCCTGTGGCCCATCGGACTACATTTTTGAAAACATGTGTCTGCCCAAGAAGACAAGGTGTTTAGTTCACTTTTTTTTGTATAAGTATCTGATGGTGTATAAGGGTGGATTCTGCTGATCTGTCGTGGTCTGCTCATGTCAAGCAACTTCCACACTGACCTATGTTTTTGTAAAGGCATGCTCTCCATAGCCAGTGGTGTTGCAATGGTGTTTTGTAATAGAGAAAAACCAAAAAAAAAAAAGTCACATGGATGACTCCAAGCTTACTGCATCAACTTCATCAAGAATACATTGAGCACCCTTGCCCAGACTCGCATAGGCTGGGCATCAGGCCCAGGATGGAGCCTAAAAACGCTTGAATGCAAGTCACAAGCCTGACTCTTGTAAGACCATGCATTGTGTGGATTGCAGGTTTTGGCGGCGTCTGTGGATTCGCGCCTTGTACCTGGTGATGCTTATCGCCTGTGCGCTGGTTGTCAGTGCACTTGATTCTCGTGCTCGCGTGGTCCTGGACCGCACCAGCCTGGATTTCAGACTAGATGATATCAACCAAGACATTGGACGCGCTGCTCTGTACTTGCCTCCGGGTGAGAAGTTTTGCGTAACATGCGAGACAGGAATTTAAGAGTCAGGCGATTGAAAGCAACATAACCTAAAGTGCGTGTGAATTGTATTGTTGATACAGGGAATTTTGTTGGTTGAAAATGCTGCGAGTGCCTGGCAGTTGTGCCTTGCCATGAGGCTGCATGTGGCAACATGATGTTGAGCTACTGCAATACTTGGCAATGTCATCTGTAGTTAACCAGAACCTTTATCATGCCATTCAGGCAGCGAGGCTTTTGCTTCCTTGCTTTTGGTGTGCTTGATATGGTATGGTTTAGTAATTTAGCTATTAAAAAATTTGCAGTTGCACATGCATTAGCATGCTCAAGGATTTTAGAGTCTTAATGGATGATGGGTCCAGCAACACACAGTAATCAGGAATCTGAGTGCCTTGGTGAATGGCATGAACAGCAACACTCATTACTTGAACGTACATCCGAGACCATTTTTTTGCTTTTTCCCCCGGAAAAGGATCAAGAGAGCTTAGAATAATTGATAGAAGGGCGGCCCGGTCAAATAATTTGATGCATCCAACTTGTTGAGTATGCCTATAAGGCACTCAGCTTCTTGCCAAGCAGTTAAAAAAGTGTTATCACTCATCACTATCCGGACCCTCACCTACATGATTGTATCCTAGCAAACACACACATTGCACACTTTCTTTTCAATTGTTTTACAAATTCATCCTTGACTATTCTGTGAAATGTTCTCTGCAGGTGCCCCCCCAAACTCCACTGTGTCCGAGCTGCGTAATCTGTACGAGGAGGCCATGCAGGATGCAGCATCCAGCTCAAGTATCCCCTCTTTCTCTGCAAGCCTGGCTGCCAAGGCCAACTTTACAGACTACTGCACACTTGCGCTCCCAGCAATTTGTGCAGAGCATTTCAGATCCAGCTTGGGCGACAGCTCTGATCCTGTTGGGCTGTCCATGGAGTTTAGGAGGCATTTCCAGGTAGAGTGAACTCCATGCTTAAAGAATATATTCAGTTGAATTGTCGAATTGTCTGTAGGCTTGCTGACCTTAGCTAGGAGCAAGGTCTGGCAAATTAGAAGTGTTCTTAAACATGTGCTTGTAAGTTGATTGCTTGTTCTGGCTGATTGTTATTATTGGTCAATCTGTAAGTGTAAGCATGCTGTGCCCAATGACACTGAACCGAAGACGACTGTGCATGCTCTAATATGCGCTGCAGTGGGAAACTACTTTTGAACAGTCAATTTACTGGCTACCGGTGCTGACAACACTCAATAGTTTTGCAAGGGCTTCTGAACCCGATGAAGTCGAGGTAAATTGCTTACATAATAGAGATAAGGGAGGCTTGTGGTATTATAGTTACAGCTGTGCCAGAGAATCTGGCCCAAGCTTTTTTTGTTAAGCGTCTCTTCAAGAAATGAAGCATATTACTTCACAACTTATGTAATGATATTGAGGAGGAGCTGTCTTGCAGATTAGCTAAACATCAGATTCATAGCAGAGCTTTGATTAAGCCTTCGTTCTTTGAACCCACACGTATCCTGCAAAGAGGATGGACCTGCAAAAGCATCGAGTGTGTTCTATGCAGCTGCACTTCAAGGCGTCTTGCCTGACCCCCCCCAGCCATTATTTTCATGCTCTGGTTATGATAAGGCTCCCATCAATTGCTTTATATAGGTTACAGACCAACGGGGAAAGCTGCCCCACTTGTGTCATGCTGCTTCACCACAATGCAGGGCACTGATGTCGGTCTATCTGCATGCCTTGCATGCCACTGTCTTGGGCTTTCAATTGAGGATAAAACAGAGCAGAAGACTGGTGCTTGGTTGGCCAAGGCCCAGCAGCATTGCAACCATTACTCTGGCCGGTAGGACGCTTCTGAAGGAGGGAAATGCTTTATGTGATGGACAACAAAGAAAAAGGATGTACTGGATCCACATGCGTTTGGTTTTAAAGGTGGTGAATGGATTATTGTGTAATACATGGGATAATCATACTTGCAAGTAAATTATCTGGTAAATTATTGCCCACAACCAGGTTGCTTATGCATTGTATTGTTGCCTCAACAGGTCTGACGTTGATGCTTCTACAGAGACAGCTATCACTATTGTGATTGTGATATTGAATGTCACACTCAAGCTCTTTGTGCAAGTTCTGGCCGCAAAAGAAATGCACTGGACGTTATCACAAATGGTGAGAATTTACGCACTTATTGCAAGCAATTTTGCCTTTTTAGAGCCAGCTGATAGCACTTTTCAGGAACATTTCAATGTACAGGACACGCAGCTGTTAGGGCATGGGCAGTGATAGATAAGATGGTGTGGAACTGCATGGGTTGTGTGAAGCAAAGGTATGATTTAAGACACTGCCTGTGCATCATTTTGATCTTGAGGATGTGCTTATATGCAGACACAAGTTCTCAACCAGACCTGCGTTTGCTGCATGTCCTTCCAGGAAAACTATGCATATGGCACATTTGTCGCAAAAGGGAGGCTGGCATGCAATGACACAGTGTCTCCTGCGCTTTTGGCTCAGGCCTTCAGGCATTTTTTGCCTTTAGCCTTGACACCATTAAGCATGCATCAGGTTCAAGGTGCTCATGATCGCTCGGGAATGTTATCCTCAAGGTTGGGCAGGGGTCCCGCCGAGTCTCTTTGGGGGAGGGGGGGGGACCTTTGTCACCGACGAGTGTCACCTATTTGGCTGGTCAACGCCGTATTTATGCAACATTGTGCCAGATAACCCTCAAGTTCCCACAAACCATCACAAATAATTGAAGTTTACAATCACAATGAGAGATGAGGTGGTGTGGGATGATGTGTGATGATGTATTGAGCTTGGACATGACTGACAGGGAAATGGGCTACCATTCCTTCAAGGGCGCTAACACCCCTGCCAATGTGTCTTCAAGTGTGTTAAAGAATAGAAGGAGAAAAGGAGGGAGAGTACTTGGCAGCAGCAAGCACTTCAAACCCCACCTTTCAGTGCGTTGACTTCTTGCGCCTGTGGGCTTCCAAGCATGGCTTCCCCACCCTTGCCACAGTGCGGCTGCTATGCATGCTCCCACAGCTTGTGTCTGTGAGCAAAAATGGTCAGTTCTGCGCCAGGTATGTACCGAGCACTGCTCAAGGCTTGCTCTGGAGCATGCGCAGAAGCCGATTTTTATCTGCTGCAACAACAAGGACATCTCTGTGGGCGACCTGGAGTTCAGCCTGCAGCTCCTTGCCGGACAAGATGAATTGGATACTTAGGCCGCGGTCACACGCAAAATTTTTCATAATTCAGGCAGACATTTTTGGTAATTCGGGCAAACAATTTTGGGAAATAGGCAAAAATTGTGCGGTCACACGCAAACTTTTTTCGAATTGCCAAAAAAATTCTGAATTTTGAACAGAGGACCGGGGTGCATGATTGGCCCCTTTTATTTGGGAATTCCAAAAGTTTGAGGATTGCCATGGGAACCTCACCAAACGACTTCCCCTTGAATAAAATGCCCCTGGCACAGGTTTTTTGCTTGAAACCTGCATATCTTCATGCATTTACAGTATCTCAAGATGGTGAGGCATAAACAGGAAAACCTCACCGAAAAGGGCAGACAGGGCCAGGCCGAGACGCCCCACCTGGCTGCAGCCCATACCAAAATGCCATGAGTGTGTGCAAGCCTGCGGCCAGGCTTCCCAGCCTGCCCAGGGGCCCAACCCAGTCTTTTTTTCCAATGCTGAAGCATGATAAAGAGATAGCTCAACCAAGCTGGCCACAGCTCAGGGCAACCCCCTATTCTGAAGCAGCAGTTAGCTATGGGCATGGGTATGGGTAGGAGTAGTGCACTGGTGTACAATGAGAGTTGCAAAACACTGCATTTGTGCAGAAAATGGATAAATAAGGTGTTATGCCCAGCAACTAAGGCACAGAAAGGGAAGCCTAGCAAAAGAAACTGACTTCTAAGTGCCAAATTGCTAGACAAATACATGGCAGTGGGTCTGCATGCGATCCTGCGCATGTGTGAGTGCATAGATGAGTTGCTGGGTGGCGTATACATGTTGCATCTTATACAAGTGTTGGTGAGTTGTTGCTCATGCTCATGCCTGTGCACCTTTCCCTTACTTGCTGCATAGCCACAGCCTCGAGCAGCTCCACCATGTAGTGCATTGTATGGCAGGCTGTATGCCATACCGTAAGGCTGCAAGCAGCCCTGTGCAGGATAATAACACCATTGTAAACCCTACTTTTCCACCTGTTCAGATCATAGTTCCATGAAATTTCGCTAGCGAGAATGTGGGCATGGATGATATGAGCACTGGAGGTCGAAAGGCCAACAGAGACAGTGTTCCTCTAATAGGTTGCACAGACATGGGCGTTTCAAAGGACTTCAGTTTAGAAAAAAAAAGAGTTTTGAAGAAAAACGCGTGTGACCGTTGAAAATTTTTGGGAATTCTAATTCCCAAAAATTTTGGGAAATGGGCAAAAATTTTGTGTGTGACCGCACTTTTTTTTGTAATTCGAATTCCCAAAAAAATCCAGATTTTTTTGCATGTGACCGCAGCCTTAGGATAGAGCAGCTAGGTTGATAAGGGTAGAACTGAGGGGGGTGGAACAGAGGGTAAGAGGACAGAACAGCATGTGACTCATCCCGGCCTCTAGAATGCCCAGTTGATTGTAAGAATATTTTTTTATTCATTTAAAAGTTCCATAGAAATTCCTAGGATGAAAGGACGCGCCTGTGTAAAGCAATTTTCTAACGATAGTCTTCCATCTAGGCCCTACCCATCTACAACGAGGCTCGCCGAGTCTCGGCGAGTCTCTTTCCAAGGCGCGGGAACGGAGCGCAGCGGAGGGGGGCCCGCGCCGGCCCCTAGCAGCGCGGGGGTACCCCCATTTGTACCCCCCTGTTTTGAAGCTGTGCAGGGCTTGTTTACTCACTAAAGAGCCTGCCTGCACCCTTCCTGAGCTCACAGCAAAAGTGGGACGCGTAACACGGTCACTCTCTCACTTTGCAGCGCAGCACGCGGGCGGCCTGACAAGGAGGCGCAATTTTGAAAGGCCTGAAAAACGTTTTAAAAACGGAGCAGGCTGGGCGCCGGGGCCGGTTCGCGTGGGGCAGAAGCAGGCGGAGGAAAATGACCTTTTCTGCGGATGGAGTGCTGGCGGGCGCGGATTGCCCTATATTTAAAGCAATAAATGAAAGTAAATAGCCTAGAATGCACCGCAAAATTCAGATGTTGCCGCTGTGGCACCCGCGCTGAGGTTGCTCTCTGACGGACGAGCGCTTGCATTGACACAACAGCGTTAAATAAGGGTTTAATTCAATTCACTCACGTTACAGGCACCCGCGCTGAGTGAATCTCGCCGCTGGTATATTTTTGATGAAAGCGTCTGCCTCCCACAATCATACATTAATTTGCAAACCATTTAGCT
>LFIK01003730.1_pt1 | contig 12360 bp, 15 predicted proteins | sample 643401 | NCBI WGS metagenome assembly LFIK01 (sample SAMN03777447, study PRJNA286221) | soda lake metagenome | biome: soda lake; feature: Kulunda steppe; material: water; isolation source: sample T5-Br brine of Lake Tanatar-5 | place: Russia: Kulunda steppe | collected 2010-07 | reverse complement strand
CCAGAGGCTCACGGTCTTACATGCACATGCACCCAGAGGCTCATGGTCTTACATGCACATGCACCCAGAGGCTCACGGTCTTACATGCACATGCACCCAGAGGCTCACGGTCTTACATGCACATGCACCCAGAGGCTCATGGTCATACATGCACGGCACAGATCAGCCGGCGAGCGAGCACCGGAACCACGCCTGCAAGGTTCCGTGTGTGAAGTGGAATGGTGGCAAAGAACGTGCATCCTGGTGTGCAGGGCCGGGACGCACACATGCTTTCAGACTCAGGCAGCACACAGGCAGGAATAAGAGTTCGGTGCCGCACGCGGGAAGCATAGCATGATTTGGAGCATTGTGACGCCTTTTCCAAGAAGTACAGTGCGTGGCCAACAGTTTGTGGCTGGCACCCCATGTCGTTTGATAGGCTGTTTGTTTGATAGGCTGTTTGTTTGGTCTACAGGTGGCTGGCACCCCATGTCGTTTGATAGGCTGTTTGTTTGGTCTACAGGTCAAGGACCCGTAAATGCAAGCCCTGCGGTTACGGACTGTGGGCTGAAGACACCCCCAGGTTTGCTCAAGTAGCAGACCTCCTCCTCGACAAGCGTGTGCATGCGCATGCGCGCGCGTAAACCTGGCCCTCAAGTTCCCTTATGAAGGCGGTGTTGCATGCACACAGGCTGCAGGGGTGGACCGGAGCCGCCCTGTCCTAGCTCCGACACCCCCTAAAAATCTCTGGCACATGGCGCCCATGAACAAATCGGCGCTCACCGTGCACCAGCTGGCGTAGGTGCCCTTGTCCAGGCCAGAGGCTGCGATCCTCTGCTCCTCGCTTTCTAACAAGTACCTGCGGGGAGCATTGGAGTAGAGGGGGGCAGGCATGTCCTGGTGGGAGGATGGGTAGGCGAGTGCCCTGTGCATGATGCTGGGCATGACGTACGCCTGAGGAGCTCAACATCAATAGATGAACATGTCTGACAATCCAACATGGAACGCTATGCGCTGGCTGCGCAAGGGATGGAGCTCTTCTTGGGCTGTCACAGGAAAATGATGCAGGGCTCATCATCACAGTCAAGCACAATTTCAGCCTAGGCTGATCTTGACTAAACACAAGATCTCGTCCTAGAAGGCACATAGATCTTGTCCTCAAAGACGGATAAGCAAAGGCGATGAATTCCTGAAGTTTGCATCTGTCTAGGATGAGCGCATCTTATGACATTCTTGTCCAGCAGTTTTAACAGCCTAGCCTAGTCAACACTAAGGTGCATATGAGCTTGAAAGGTCTTCACAAGAAAACATGCCAGACAGTGTCAAAGCCAGCAAGTCCTAAGCATGTTCCAGCCTAGCACCAGGTACATTGGAGAGTCATTTGACTTCTGTTGTCATCCAGGACCTGTCATGCTTTTATGTGCCCTGTGTAACCTACATGAGGAACAAGTACAGCTTGTCATTGCCGGGGCATTCGCAGCGGCCTGGATGGTCCTCAGCTGCTGCTGCTGCATGTGCTAAAGAAGTGGCAGCAAGGGAAGGGAATGCTGGAAGTTTGTGTATTGCAGCACCAAGGCTGCAGAGCTCAAATAAGATGGGCTGAGTTACCAGGTCAGCTGTCTGAAAAGGAGGGAGGAGGCCATGTTTTGGGCGTACGCAACATACAACACCACTATGCAGATCTGTATACCCAGGAAAATAACTCTTTGGGCATGCACACACGTACCTGCATGTGCGCACGTCTCATGTATCGAGGCGGACTTTGACGGGGACTTGGCAGCACTCATGGCTGTCAGGCAAGGTATTGAAGTACTTGATGGCCACCGGGTATGTCACCTCCTTCTACTTCTTCTTGCTCCACTGATCTTGCTTGGTGACCTGTCATGGCACCCAATTGCAGCTCATTTTTTAAAAATCAACCCTGAGAAAGTAACCGACGTCGCAATTCAAAAAGAATATTTAAAAATTTACCATCTAACGGACCGAACCAATATGGTGCTTGTCTTGCCTAGGCGTATGATAAGGCGTTGATGGGCCTGTTGGTGCCATGGCGCCTATTTTCCCTGGGTGTATGGGAGTCTTTGCAGCTCCACCGCTGCGTTATCCTGCTCGTGCTGGATGACACCCACAGACTCTGGGTGAGTTTGATCTGACAAGTGCTAAAGCGCGAGCTTGCACTCCTTACACAAGCATACCTGGACATGTGCGCTCATGCGCGCAGTGGTCATGCTGCGTACCTGCTTGAGCATGGAAATATTTGAGCCCAACAGCTGCACACAGTCGTTGAAATGCTGAAACTGTGCTTGACGTGGCATGCCTTGCAGGCAAAGTTGGTCCACAGCCTAATCCTCAATGGTTGTGTGTTCTTGGGCAGCGTGGCATGGTGGATAACTGTTTTGCAGCCGCTGGTGCATTACCTGATTGCCGCGCACGTGGCCCCTCTAGCAGGCTCCCCTGCTGCAGGCGCCCTGGAATCGCTGCTACACAGCCTTTACCATGTTTTCTGGCTCATCCCGGTTTACGTCGTGACTCTTGGAGTCAGCTGTTCCTGGTGCGCAAATGTGACGAAGCTTGACCAAGCCAGTGTCCCCTTACTGCTGGGTATCAATGTGTGTGTGGACACATGTGTGTGTGTATGTGCATGTGCGTGCGCAAGTGCGCACGTATATAGACATGGCGCTGCAAGCTGCACCCCAGATTAAGTGCTGCCTGTTCTGACGGCCCTGTTCCAGCTCTTGCTCTCTGCTGTGGCACAATGCTTCCCAATTTCTTGTCACTCCGCATAAGATGCGCTTGCGTTGGCTTTCACAGGTACAATGAGATGGCGATGATAGCCCTGCAAGTCCTGCACAAGCACAAGTCTTCTGTTGGGAGGCATGCTCCTGGAGACACCTTTCGTCCAGTGCAGTCACAGGCTCTAAAGCGAGCGCCTGAAGCAGCAACCGCGGAAGCCATGGCTGCAAGAGATAACAGGAACCCAGGTGTGCCCTGCCTTCTTGCGGCATACCAGTGATGGGGCTAATATTCAGTGGGGGGCAGACAGGGATAGTGTAGTATTCAGTGTTGACAGGATGATGCCTGCACAATGCTGTAGCAGGTGATCGGTGGAGCACTGTGTGCCAGTACACTGCGCTCTTCTTCCTCCAGCTGTTTGTATCAACAAAAGGCATCAGCTGTGATGCTTCAATCGTGCATGAATCTCACTCAAGCATGTCCGTTTAGGGCTGCAGGTTGCGCTTGGGGCCATTGACAATGCACAGCCATGAAACAGCTGCATGATTTTGTGGCTGCCCTGTTTCTTTGTCTGTACCTGATGGCTTCATGTATGTTTGACTAGGGCAACCCAGGCATTGCCTGACCAATCGAAACACCTCTATGTGCCTAAACAAAAGAACCCAGGCATTGCCTGACAATCAAAACAAAAGAACCCAGGCATTGCCTGATCAATCGAAACACCTCTCATGTGCCTAAACAAAACAAGAGTAGTATGAGTTTTCCACGTAACCAGCTCTGGAGCAAGGTAGCACGAGCCTGGTTAACAGGAATCGTGCGCCCTCTGCATTCATCATATGGGCAAGCTGACGCAGCATTGTGTCATGGAAAAGCACATATAGTTGGCATGAATAGCCTTAGGCTCGATTCCAAATCGGTCAGGTGTCATTAGAAGATTTGTTGTCCTTGGAAGGTCAGGGGGGTCAATGATATGTTTGGTTTGCTTGAAAGTGAACTCCGAAAGCTTCGGGATTTCTGGAAGCCTAGTGTGTCATTTCGATTTCATGAAAGGTCCGGCCGGATGATTCACATGGAATTGGCAAAGAAAATAGATCGCTGGCCTGCTTATTATGTATTTAGCGTGACAAATATGGACAAACTATTTGCCTTCCCCCAAACCTCGACTCGTCCTTTAGGCTGAGGTTGCAACGTTCCATCTTAGCAGAAGTTCAGAATATGCAGTGATGAATAAGAGTTTTTCTTAGAGACAGTCAACGAGGAGATTGAGATTGGTTCAATTCATTTTCTTTATATTTTTTGGGCTAAGATATGTTGTGAGTGTTAAGTGTGAATGTTATGCATGCGCATGCTAGGCTACCTTCATAGGGTTCATGAGCACGTAGGTCTCTGCATGTGTCAACGTGTGTAAGTGTGTGTCTGTGTCCGTGCATACCTGTATGCGCGTTGCATGTGTATTTGCATGAGACATGCATCAACCTACGCGTCAACCTGCACTTTCGGCATGGAACATCAATCCATGCATCAGCTTGCACTCCAACTGGGTAATGCATGTGAAGCAGCAAGTAAGCTCAAATGAAGAGTCTGCTCATGCTTTCCTCTCCCTTTACCCTCTTGGCACGCTCCTCCTCCCCTTCGACAGGCTCCTCCCCCAGTGTGCTCAAAGTCTTTGTGAATCACTGCCCACAGTTAACATTTTCATTTCTTTTTTTCCCCTGCCGGTAGGGAAAGAACAGTAAGTTTGCTGGTCAACCCAGACCAGCTTCGCAAGAGGCACGCCAGAGGCGCGGGCCAAAGCTTACTTTGTATCTCCGGGGCCCGGATGGGCTGAACTTTCCTATTTTTCCCATCCATGGTTCTGTCCCAATGTGCAACGCTGATCAAAAGCCAGCCAACTGATTTGTGCACTGCCAGCGCAGAAGACATGCACCCTCCACGGCTTCGCTACCCTGTGCTAAGATCCTCTCCAAAGGCTGCTGCAGCAGGCTTTGAGGAGGCAGCTGCGCAAGAGCTGTTCAGGGTCGTGCTCTTTTTGGTGTACTATGGAGAAACGTGGGTGATGGGTCACCTGCCCTACATAGGTAGGTACATTCAGAAAGAGGGAAATCTGTGCTCATTGCTTGATAGCAAGGATGAGAAACTTTCCTCTCCTTTTGCAGCATAATCTATCTGCCTGTGCTGCTTAAGTGGTTTCTGTAGGAGTTGCATCCTGTTTGTCTGGCCACTCAGTCTAGAGCTCCACCGTCCACCCGCGATCAGCTGCGCCTATGTTACTTTGCTGTTGCAGGTCAACCTCTGCAATTTATTTTTTCGTGTTGGCTTTGTGCTTACTACTGCTTTGACTATTCGTGGGCAATTCATGGGGTCAACTTATCGGACCGTCTAGCATTTTTTGAGAGTAGTGCAGCTTTCTTTGCAGGTAAGCCCTGGCTGCCACCTCCTCTTGGCTTGTCACCCGGAAATGGTGGCTTCATTCCATCTTTCATACAAATCTGTAATTCTCATGATACAATGCACTATATCATAAATGATAAAATGGCTAAAATGCTATTTAAGCTATCATAATGTGGTCGGGAGAACCCCCCCAGAGCCATGCCGTGAGAAAGTGTCTGAGGTAACATCAATCGGTGTCTTGAGACCATTCACTGGGGGTGAGATAAAAGGAGGTTAAATTTGGGAAAATACCAAATATTGTAGTTCTTTGGGGCACGTTTGCGAAGATTTATTCAGCTCATGGAGGGCTGAGCATTGGATTTAGAGGCACAATAGTAATGGACTTTCTTGCATTAGGCGGCGGTCGCACTGGGCCAATCAACCTCCAAGTCTCCGATTCGACCCTGCGACTCAGATTTGATTTGCCAGAGTGACGACTCTCTTTCTCATCGACATTGCTATTTTCAGGGGGGGCTCATTTTGGGGGGGAGTCTTAAATCACCCTGCCCCCTCCCCCCTCCCATCCAAATCTCTGCAGGGAAGGTCCGGAGGCCCCCAAGGTAGATGTGGATCATAGGAATTTACCTTGGGATTTTTGTAGTGCTGGTATCCTGAGAAAACTTTGAGTACAGCGTTAATAGGAAAAATTGGGCGAGGCGGGGTAAAACAACTGTCCCACGGGGGTAGACCGGCTTGCGCAGCCTCACCTGGAGTCAGCCAGTTGTGTGCGGGATGGTAGTGAATTCTGGCAGTGATCCCCAATGGTCATGAGTCCACTCCGGACTGGTGCCCATACAGTGCTCTGACTGAAGAAAGACGCGTCGCCAAATATTCGCATTTTGGTCACTTTTGTGGTGACTCTGCTATGCCCTGCCAAATGGCGACAAGGGGAATACTCAGATCACCTCGCACCGCCAATTTCTTAAATAGATATTTGTTGTATGCAATAGCGCACTTGAGGGGCCCGTGGGCTTCTCTAAGCCAAGGACAGCTGAAAACCAGACCCCCCTGCTCCCCTTCCTCTCATTGAAATGCAGCGTCAGCAAAATCGCTGTGGCAACACACGATTTCAGTAGAAGCACCCTGTATCGCAAAATGGCAACACACACCAAAGCACTGTCCCCAACAAGGACAGGGGCAGGCAAAGGGGAGGTGCTGAAGAGGATGAGAAATTCATGAGGAGGGCGTTAACTCACCCTCACAGCAGGATCACACACACACACACACTATATAATCTTGGTGTCTTTAACCACACATGCATGAAGAATTTATAAAAGAGCAAGTTGGGACCCTTTGCATCAGGTTAGGGTAAACAATTGGGACCCGGGGAGGTGAGAAGTGGGCCTGAGCGACCCGCCTCAAAGGCTTCATTTCCTTCCTTGAGGTGCTTATTGTCTCCTGTTTCGTACAAATTCCTCAATTCCTTTCTTAAATGTTATAATGCTACGCATGAGCAAAAGTGATTAAAGTCTAGTGCTCTGAAGGTGGAATCTGCTCTTGCCTGGGGATTCCACACTTGACAAGCAAAAATAAGGGACCTAGCAGTATGTACCTAATATGGAGGTTGCAGGCCTTTCCTAGATTCACACAAGCACATTGACATAGTAATGATCATGGCCGTTGAGGACGATGATAATCCAGACAGGCCCGCCTCCACATCATTTCTGACACTGAGCAAATAACGATGCACCTTAAGAGCATATGACAGGCAGGGCCGAAAAGGCATGAGCAATGCATCCTGAACTCCACAGTTGACAATCATGTCTGCGCCATGCATGCAACTGGCAGGGTTTGGTCTGCCGATGACCCTCGTCACACTCATGCTTCCCTTTTACATTGGCGCCGCCGTCACAGCCTTGCTTTTTCCGCTCTTCGTGCTGGTAGCCTGCCATTCTGACCCAGCAGCTCTTATTTGCGGGGCACTTTGCCGGCAACAAGATTCAAGCAGTGTTCAAGCCGGTCCGCATCCCAGATGGCCAGGCACGCCGCGGGTGCCCATTTTTGCAATGGCCATGAGACCAACCAAGTGGCTGCTCCACTGTATCCTGCGTGCTCTGCCTGGAGCAGCCACGGAGGCGAAGGCCAGATGACTGCTGAGTTAAAGGCCTGATGAGTTAAGGCACTGGTGCTGTTGTAAAAGGTTTTTAGATGAGGCAGGGGAACCTGCTCCTGGTAGGGATCATATTTCACTTTTCATGCCATCAACTGTGGGATGCAGGCAGAGCAAACCCGTCGCTGTTGCGTATATGCATGTATGCATATGCCTAATAAGTCTTTCAAGTATCAACGTAATCGACGTTTTATCCAAGAGATCCCCTCTACATGTGGATCTTAGCACATGAATCGCTCAAATTATTATAAAAGGAGGAGGCTTCGGGTGAGGCTCGGGTGAGGAAGGACCAGAGGTTCGGGTTGTAGCAGCGGAGATGGAAGCGGAAGGGGGTGAGATGCAGGAGGTGAAGATCGGGAAGAGGGTGTTTGTGGGCAACCTGGCCTGGAGGACCAGCTGGCAGGACCTGAAGGTGAGGAGGGAGTGCAAGCGCAGTGCAGCAGCCCCATGACCTCCAACACACCCAGGGCACGCTCCTCCGACACCTGGCCGTTCTGCACTGCCCCCCCCCCTTCCGCCACCCACGCCCTCAACCCCATGTTTGCTCCTGCCCATTCCTCATTGCGTGCACGCAGGACAAGTTCAGGGAGTGCGGCAACGTCGTGTACGCTAATGTCATGCGCGACGATGATGGTGGGTTTTCAGGGGATACCGACTGCCGGGAGCGCGGAGAGTGGGATGCAGGGCGTGCTACAGTGCAGCAGCTCGCGTGTTTGCTCAAGCGGTGCGGGTGGCTCTACAGCCGGGTGATTTTCGAATCTGCAAGCAACAGAGCTGTCGGCTGGTGGGCATCACCACCCTCCTTGGCGCGTTGCGCTCCCTGCCTCACGGCGCGCTGTATCCTTGCTATGTGCTTCTGCAGAACGCTCCAAGGGCTGGGGTATTGTGGAGTTCGAGACGCCTGACGAGGTGCGCTCCTTGGGAATCACCATGCAATTGTGCAGCCCCCTCCTCATAAGCCCATGTGTTCATGTTTGTGTGTATGGCACAACGCACCAGCACAACACACCAGGCCCTGGGTCAAGTCATCGAGCCTTTGGAGCACTGGCTCTCCAGGTGCCCTCTTTGCTGGCCTTCATGCATGCACGCTAGCTTGTTGGGGTGCTAGCCTGCGATGCAGCAAGCTGCACAGCGTGCTCTGGTCTAGCTTGCGTCCAGGAGCACTGACCTGACTGGTGCTTGCTGTCTACATTGCAGGCCATCGCCGCCATCACCACTCTGAATGGCGCTGAGCTGGGCGGCCGCCGCGTCCTTGTCCGCGAGGACCGCGAGGTATTGCTCTGGGGATGGTTTGAGACCAGTACTGGGGGCGCAGCAATGTCTCCTCCCTCCGCTGTCCATGCTCCCTATGCACATCATGGCCGCTGTCCTGAGGATTTGCGCAGCCTTGTTCTCACAGACAAGCGTCTGGCCGCAAGCATTCTTGCACCTGTAAGGCTTCTGTTGTCACCTTGTCTGAAGGGCATGCGCCTCTGTACACAATGTGCATGATGACTACACTTTGAGGCGCTCATTCTTGCCCTCTTGCTCTGCCGCCAACCAGGACCGTGATGTGAAGCAGTCTGAGGGTGGCTCTCAGGCGCGCGTGCGTGCTCCCCGCGGAGGTCGTGGCTCGGGCCCTGCAGGTGGCCGCGCAGGCGGCGGCGGCCGTGCTGAGAGGCCCGAGGCATCCAGTGGCCTGCAGGTGCGCACTAAGGGCATCAAACGTAGGTTGAATGCCATGACAAAGCCATGGGGGCCTGAGGGTTGAGTGAAGCCTTGAGAGGCATGTCGAAGGCATTGAGCCCATCACCTCCATGAGCCAGTGCAGTCCCTGCTTCATGGGCACCAGTGCGTAAAGGGGGCCACTGTTGAGGTCACACTTCTATCAAGCTTGGGCATCTTTCATTGGATTGCGCATTCTCATGTGTAGCCATGCTGGTTTGGTCAAGCCTATGCAGTAGCGATGGTGTGCCTTGATGCAGTTCCATAGCTCTTCGTGCCAACGTCCGCAGTATGTTCAATTTGCGCCATTACTGTGCCATTTTACCTTGGACCGGGCAGTGAGCAACATGCTCTTACCCGATGGCTGTCACGATTGGGGTCTTCCCACTTGTGATCGCCATCGGGTGGGGATGCCTGGCCCAGGCCGTGCTTGGTGCCCAAGCTCTGCCTTTTTTTAGCTGAGTGAGCTACGCGCAATCAATCCCATACCTAGGAGTGGTGTGCTTTGCATGCCTTGATAATATTAAAGAAGCCCGGCTCACTTGCTCCTTATGCGGTGCTGGCATGGCAGGCAGGTTCCTGCCAGCTGCTGCAGGGCCAAGTCCAAGGGTGCCTCACAGCATGTTGCGTCCCCAATCTGCTGTTTGGCAGGCCTTTGTCCTCAAGTGGCACATACTCATGTGGCAACATCCGCTCTGTGCAGTGCTTGGGGTCATTACCATGCATCTGAATCAGACGCGGAAATGTAGGCATGCTTGTCGCTCACCGCCACTCAGGGGACCTGATGCTGTCTGCGAGAGTATCAAGGTGCCCACAGCTCTTCCAGGCATGGCTCACCTGGCCCTTGTGCGCTGCATGCACCTGCAGCTGGTAGTGCGCGGCATCCCTTGGAGCTACACCTGGAAGGAGCTGAAGGACATGTTTGCGGAAGTGGCAGGCGTTGAGCGCGCAGATGTCGTGTATGGAGATGATGGCCGCAGCAGGGTGGGTTTGCACTGGTTTTGGTGTATGACTGGCAGGATGGTTGTCCATTTTCGACAGCACTGAGTACTCTGAGATCTTGTCCATGGGAACACTTGTCCTCTTATTCAGTGAGAGCACCCTCAAATGAACCTGGCATGCATTGCTTCTGTTCACATCGTTCTTCCATTTTAAAAATCCTAGAACCTTCCTTTCTCAACCATGCTATTGTTGCATGTCTTTTTACCCTTTTTAATGCGGTGCAGGGCTATGGCACAGTGCGCTTCTCAAGCCCAGAGGAGGCCCAGGCTGCCCTGCAGGCTTTCAATGGCCGCGATTGCGAGGGTCGCTCCCTGTTTGTGTTCTTTGACAAGTATGCTTAAGCAGCGCGCGCTTTAGTCATTGTCATCAACCGGAGATGCCGTGGAAGAGGGGCAACTGGCAGTGCATGCTAGCTCTGTGCCACTTATGTGCTGCTTGGTAGTAGGAGCAGAAGTGGTGTCCATACAGGCAAGGGCACGCATACTGGATTTGCTGTGGCACGTGTGGAGTAGGGCGTATTGATGCTATGTTCGCCAAGCTGCTTGGGTTTGGTTCAATTGTGCAGGTTAAAGGCCATCTGATGAACAATTGTGTGATGGTAATTGCTACCAGGGACCCGGGAGGTGTTGGTGCTTGGAACTTTAGGACATACCAGAATCAATTCATGTGGGCTCCATAACAAAGGCCTGAACATCCTTCGCATTCTCCCTTCTCCTTGGTTTCCGACTGACCTGTTGCCACTTGTCCTGGCAATTAAGAATTCCTCACAGCGTCCTGGTTGCTCAATATTTAGGGTTAACCACCAGCATGGTCATAAGGCTGATTGGTTTGCTGCTGGTCCTCAAGGCGAAGTTCGCCTGCCAAAAATTAATCCATCATGCCATGAGAGAGATGAAAGGCGAAGTTCATTGTGCCCTTCAGGAAGTCCACAAGTTTGACCTTAAGCAGGTAGTCTGGCCGTTCATGTTGCTGGTAAACATCAGCCGTAAGAAAACATCCATAAGCTCTGACTCATCTCGGAAATAGTTTAAGGTAAGGTTTCAAGGCTGTATCGGAAATAGTTTATAAGTTTGACCTTCAGCCAGGTAGTTTGACTGATCAGGTTGCTGGTGAACACCGGCCTTAAAAAAAACACCCATAAAGTAAAACGATAGGAATCATTATTTGTTTCTGAAAAAAAATTGAAGACATCTTCAGATCAAGCTTGGAAGAAATAAAAAGCTCCAGTCTGATTGACAGTAATTTTGTGTGCCATAGGTAAATCTTGAATCAAGTCTGCAAATTGGAGCCTCAACGAACACATTTGCATTTAAGGGCACAGAAAAAGAGCGTGTTTTTCATCTTTGAATTGCCTGCAAGCGAGATTTATCACAGGTACCATCATGATGTTCCCAGCTTATTGTCTCGACCCGCAGCGCATGGGAATGTAACCTGAAACGTGCCCCGTTGCGCTGAGTTTGCCTGCCTAAATCCAGATGCAGATACCTGGGTACAGAAAAAGGCGGTCCATCAGCAATCACCGACCTAAGAGGCAAAGCAACCCAATTATGGTATTTTGCAGCCTTGTCCATCTGATCTTCATTGCCTAGCTGGTTTGCCTGGTACCAGATACTCCTCAACCTCTTTCTCACATCGACAACAAATTGAGACAGTTGGAATCATTTGAAATGTTCTCACGCGATGCTCACCGCTCCTTTCCAAACCATGAAAAGCATCCAAGAACCCAGCACTCCAGCACGTCTTGTTAATAGTGCTCATCGCGATATCAGCCTTGAGGACTTTGGCAAGAGTGCTACTATTACTGCAATGGAGAGCATTATAGAATCTCACAGCCGCTCGGAACCAATAGAATTGCAAGGGCTCTTGGCCACACTCACGTAACACAGATCAGTTGGGAGTGGTGCGCTTTACGCCTAAGATACCTTTAAGCAAGCACATGTGAACTGTTTGCTGTTTGTGAACAGCAGTCCATCTCAGCTCCTTGCTTCATGTACCTAGTGCCCCATATCTGACTTGCATACATGCTTGCTGGAAGTGCATAACCTTTAGCCAACCAAAGCATGCTGCGTGGTCGATCTGTTAAGCGGTGCTCCGATGCAAACTGCCTGATTCAACCACAACCAGCTTTGAAACGTGTTTGCTCAGCTGCAGCAGCAATGTTGTGCGTCTTGGTGAAGACCATGCCCAGGTATTTAAAATAATCTTTGTTGGCAAGCTGCGACCCTCCTAGCGTGAACACAGGTACCCTTGTGCGTCGAGAGTTAAAGTGCACCACCTTTGATTTTGATGTGTTCACAATCAGTCCCTTCCTTAGAGCGTAGGCGCTCAGCCTATCCAACATCATCTGCAGTTGACCTGGCTCATTTGCAGTTAAGCTCAGATCATCTGCATACAACATGTGT